>OCTV010000778.1_pt1 | contig 12130 bp, 9 predicted proteins | sample 1539101 | NCBI WGS metagenome assembly OCTV01 (sample SAMEA3991422, study PRJEB22521) | metagenome | biome: anthropogenic terrestrial biome; feature: sewage plant; material: sludge | place: Sweden | collected 2012-09-26 | reverse complement strand
AATGCCAAGCAGCTGCTTTACGTACTGCTTCAGAGTGACCGTCAGGCCCACCAATAGCAAGCACAATATCATTGCCCTCAAGCATCCACCCTTTCATGGTTTCTGCCAGTTTTTCGGTGCTAAACTCACGACCACCGACTTCCAAAGCAATCAGTACTTCGTTACCTTTCATTGCATTTAAAATGCTATCACCTTCAATTTGACGGTATTTTAAAATATCTGCTTCTGAATCATTTTTACCGCGCTTTGCCATTGGCAGTTCAATAATCTGCGTTTGCACAAAAGGTTGAATACGTTTGAAATAATCTTCAAAACCAGTCAGTACCCATGCAGGCATTTTTTGACCAATGGTCAGAATACGGATTTTCATAATGGGTCATGTATAAGGAGACGATCCATTATAACGGTGAAAGCAAGGCTTTGCAGTGAGACGAAACAAAATGCAATTGAATTCACTGAACTAATGTTGCTTAATTCAACAGATGAGAGGAATAAGAAATACTTGGAATAATAACAATGTGGCTCAAAACTTTAAAAAAACAGGCTTTTTTGTTGATTGTTGTACTGGGTACTTTCACAGGGCAGGTATTTGCAAGCAACGTCAAAATGGCTGATGAACAAAACCTACAAGTTTATTTGGAGCAAGTGATTGGTCAGGGCAAAGCACGTAACTATAAAAACCTTGATGAACTGAACCGTGTCTCTGCATGGATCAAAGAACAAATGCGCTTATTGGGCGTTCCGTGTCACTATCAAAACTTTACGGCCAATCAGCAAATTTACCGAAATGTAGTGTGTAGCTTAAACGTCGGACGGGCAGACCGCGTGATTGTTGGGGCACATTATGACGTCTTTGGCGATCAGGATGGCGCAGATGACAATGCCTCTGGCGTTGCTGGTGTGATTGAAACGGCGCGTATTTTGGCAGAGCAAAAGTCTAAATTGCCCAACAATGTGGACTTTGTGTTCTATAGTTTAGAAGAACCACCGTTTTCTAAAACTGAACAAATGGGCAGCTATGTGCATGCGAAATCGGTTCAGTCACAAAAAGATAAGATTAAAGGCGTGTATATTTTAGAAATGATCGGATTCTTTAGCGAACAACCCATCCAAAGCTATCCTGTGGGCTTAAAGTGGATTTATCCAACCCATGGTAATTTTATTGCGACAGTGAGTAACGTGAGCTCACGTGACTTAGGCGCAGGTTATTGTACAGCGATGCAGCAACTTGATCTGTTGGAATGTCAGCGTTTGGTTGCTCCGAGCTTTGCTAATGCTTTTGATTTTTCAGATCATTTGAATTATTGGGAGTTTGATATTCCCGCAGTGATGATTACCGATACCGCATTTTATCGAAATGGTCACTACCATACCAAAGCAGACCGCTTAGCGACGTTGAATTTGACCAAAATGGCGAATGTGATCGATGGGCTGGTACAGCATTTATTGAAACCTTAATGTATTTTGAGCAATAAAAAACGCAGTTCCCAAGTAGCGAGAACTGCGATAAAAGGTCATCTGTCTGGAGAATCAGATGACCATGCAATTTCAAATCATCAATAAAAAGAAACATACAGCGCGTATCTGTTCTTATTATTTATATCGGGCTTTTTATCGATTTTTCAAGTCTGATGGATGATAGAGGAAAAGGTTTAATACAAAAATTCAAACCAACTAAGCGAAAATTTGGAGTTTCATCCGTTTCACGTCATGGAATGTAGGCCAATCATATTTCCTTCGCTATCAAAGGCCAGCACAATAAAACCATATTCACCAATGGCCGTTTTTGCTTCATGAATTTTTCCACCAGACTCAACAAGCCGGCTCGCTTCATTCGCACAATCGTCACATGAAAAATAGATTAAGGTACTGTTTCCTCCTGCGGATAGGCCTGGCATTTTCACCAGTGCACCTGAAGCGCCATAGGCTTGCATGTCTGAGGGGAAAGCCCACATTTGCAGTGAATTATCATCCGCTGGTGGGGTTAATTCAGTTAATTGAATATTAAAAACAGATTCATAAAATTGTTTGGCACGAGATAAGTCATCCACATAAATTTCAAACCAGCCAATCGGGTTTTTCATTTTAGTTGTCCTACATGTATCCCTTGATCAAATTATTGTAGGAAATAAAAGCATAAAGATGTGTGGTGTTATCTACAGTAAATTGTAATAAAAAAGAGAGCCGAAGCTCTCTTTTTTTAAGATGCAGAATTAGTGGCGTGCAGCTTTTTTGCCTTCATCGACCGCTTTCACAATTGGTGCTTTGACCAAAGGCTCAGGCATAGAGGTCAACGCCAGTGGTAAAATCTCATCAATCGATTTCACCGCTTTAATCTCTAAACCTTCTTTAACATTGTCAGGGATTTCAGATAAATCACGGACGTTGTCTTGAGGAATGAAGACCAGCTTAATTCCACCACGGTGTGCAGCCAGAAGTTTCTCTTTCAAGCCACCAATGCGCATTGCACGACCACCGAGACTGGTTTCACCTGTCATGGCAATATCCGGACGAATTGGGATGCCTGTGAAAGCAGAAACCAATGCAGTTGTTAACGCTAAACCTGCAGAAGGGCCATCTTTTGGTGTTGCACCTTCTGGTAAGTGGACGTGAACATCGGTTTCTTCGAAACGTGTCGACTCGATACCCAATTCATCTGCACGGGTACGCACGACAGTCATAGCAGCGGTAATCGATTCTTTCATTACATCGCCGAGTGAACCCGTGGTAATGAATTTACCTTTACCTTTGACCGCAGCAACTTCAATGGTCAACAACTCACCACCGACTGAAGTCCACGCTAAACCGTTAACACGACCGACTTGAGCTTCATCTTCCGCCATACCAAAGTCAAACTTATGTGGACCTAAGTAGTCTGGAAGATTGGCCGAAGTCACATCAACTTGCAGGTTTTTCGCCTTTTTGCTGACCGCTTCTTTTACCACTTTACGTGCAATTTTAGAGACTTCACGCTCTAAGCTACGCACACCGGCTTCACGTGTATAACGTTGTACGATGTCACGAATCGCTTCTTCATGAACAGTCAGTTCTTTTGCACGTAGGCCATTATTCTTAATCGCTTTTGGAACAAGGTAGCGCTCAGCAATATTCACTTTTTCATCTTCGGTATAACCCGGTAGACGAATCACTTCCATACGGTCAAGCAATGCTTCTGGAATATTCATGCTGTTGGCAGTACAGATGAACATCACTTCAGACAAGTCCAGATCAAGATCTAAATAGTGATCGTTAAACTTGCTGTTCTGTGATGGATCGAGTACTTCAAGCAATGCAGAAGCAGGGTCGCCGCGGTAGTCTTGTGCCATCTTGTCGATTTCGTCGAGCAAGAACAATGGGTTCTTCACGCCAACTTTCGTTAACGACTGCACAATTTTACCCGGCATCGCACCGATATAGGTACGACGGTGACCACGGATTTCCGCTTCGTCACGTACGCCACCGAGTGCCATACGTACAAACTCACGACCTGTGGCTTTCGCAACCGATTCACCCAGTGAAGTTTTACCTACCCCTGGAGGGCCAACCAAACAAAGGATTGGGCCTTTGAGTTTTTTCACGCGCGATTGAACTGCGAGATATTCCACAATACGATCTTTCACGTCATCTAAGCCGTAATGATCGGTATCTAAAATTTCTTGCGCTTTGCTTAAGTTAATGCTGACTTTGCTGGCTTTATTCCAAGGCGTATCTAAAATGGCCTCAATATAATTGCGCACCACAGCCGCTTCACTAGACGCAGGTTGCATTGCTTTGAGTTTACGGAATTCGCTTTCCGCTTTTTTGCGCACGTGTTCAGGCAAATCAGCTTCGGCAAGACGTTTTTCAATTTCAGCAACGTCATCTTCCGCACCGCCGTTCATGTCAGAAAGCTCACGCTGAATGACCTTCATCTTTTCATTGAGGAAGTATTCGCGTTGATTTTTCTCCATTTGGCGCTTCACTGAGTCATGTAAAGTTTGCTCAATCTGTTGTTCTTCAGATTGCTGCAATAAATACGTCATCAGTTCTTGTAGATGTGCTTCAAACTCATCGTGTTCGAGGAATTTTTGCTTCACATCAATATTCAGTGGAACACGGGTCGCTACGAAGAATAACAATTGCAGTAAATCGTCAATCTTGTTCGCAGCAGCAATCAGTTCACGTGCATTGCGCAGCTTTGCTTCAGCATATTGAGCAAACAGGGCACGTAATTCTTGAACACGTGTTTCTTGCGTTGTTTCGTCAATGTGGACTGACATTGGGCTAAGCGCATGTTCTGCGGTTAGATAATCATTTTCATCAATGATTTTTTCTAGCTTTGAACGATGCAAGCCTTCAATTAATACTTTTATACAGTTTTCATCATTTTCATGATTCACAACTTGCACAATCTTCGCGACAGTACCGTATTGATATAAGTTGTCGTGATCAATTTCTTCTGAAAGAGAATCTTTTTGAGCAACTACAAATACTAGATTGTCACTGTTACGAGCCACATCAACTGCATTGATCGATTTTTCACGACCTACAAATAGCGCGATTTGCATGTGTGGATACACCACCACATCACGTAACGCTAAAAGTGGTAATACACTTGGAACCTGAGGCTCTAAGGTTTCTTGATTCATAATAATTTCAGACATGGGCACTCCTAATGAGTGACAACGGTGTTGCCATGTTTTTTATAGTGATGGGTATTTTAAAAAATACAAGGGCAGGTCAAAATAAATTGTATAAAAAATGACTAAACATGTGATTTTTAAGTATTCTCAACAGTCAAAAATGTCAATTTTAGCGCTTGAAGCGTAAATGTTGTTGAGGGGTCAGCAGTCCATCTAAAGGCTGATCCCATGTTTCTCGAATCAAGCGCTGTGGCACCAACTGGAAGTGATGAGCCAAACCAAGACGAAATGGACGGTGATAGCGCGCAGAAGCCAAGGTTTTATCGTAAAAACCACCGCCCATACCAATGCGTGTGCCATAAGGATCACACGCCAATAAGGGCATGAGTAGCAGATCTAAATGTGAAACGTGCTGGCCACGTGTTGCCATGGGCTCTTGCATACCCAGCGGATGGAGGGAAAAGCGTTTATTTTGAAATTGATTGCGTGAAACTTTGACCCACACCAAGCGCTGATTCATATTGCAAATCATCGGTAAATACACTGCTTTTTTTTGATGAAAACAATATTCAATGATTTTACGGGTCTGAATTTCCCCAAAAGCATGTAGGTAGATCCCGACGCGAGTGGCATGTTTGAATTCGGGCGCACGTCTTAGGCGCTGTAAAATTTGAAGTTCGGACTGCTGCTGTTGATAGGCGGAAACTTGTCTGCGTTGTTTGCGAAGCTGTTTTCTGAGTTGGGCAAGTTCAATCGACATGGTGAACGCAGTCCTGAGTATCGGAAAGATGAGTGTGAAAATGATCGCCAAATTTAAAAGATGGTATCTGTTTATGGCGCAGTCGTTGAACCTTTTTTCAGTTCTTGCAAAATTGGGCAGCAACTGTCAGTGGTGGTTTTACATTCATCCACCCAAGTTGAAAGACGCTGTTTCAGTGCATTTAATTCTTGAATCCGTTGATCAATTTTTTCCAGTCGTTGCTGAATCACATCACGGACTTTTTCTCGGTCATCCAGTTGCAAATGCAATAGATCTTGAATTTCACTGAGCTGTAAGCCTGCATCTTTACCTTTTTGAATAAAGCTTAAAGTTTCAATATCTTGCTGACTATAGTAGCGATAGTTTTGCGAGGTTTCAGGAATACGCATCAGACCGATCCGTTGATAATAACGAATGGTTTCCACATTCACCTGACAGTGTTTCGCCAGTTTGCCGATAGTGAGCATAAAATAATCTCCAAAAGGCTTGACTCAGTACCTAGGTACAGACTTTATGCTAACACAATCAAAAAATAAAAGGTGAGTCAGAATGAGTGAGCAACACAAAACGTCTTGCTGTTCCAAACAGAAATTAGCGCCGATGGTGGTGAATATCGATCCTGTCTGTGGGATGACGGTCGCAGAGGACTCTCCCCATGTGTATGAGCATCAATCAGTTCGTTATTTGTTTTGTTGCTCAGGCTGTTTAAAGAAATTTTCGGCCAATCCAGAGGCTTACTTAACATCAGAAAAAGCGCCCAGTGCTTGTTGTAGTCAATCCAAAACAGATATAACTGATGCATGTGCGCAGGCTAAAGAGGAAGGTACATTAGTTGCATCCAAGGGTTGTGGTTGCGGATCAAAACCTGTGTCAAATTTAGAGAAGACCACATTTATTGACCTGGTGTGTGGCATGACCGTAACTGATTTAAGTAAACCGCACACCGAGTGGCAGGGGCAGAACTACTATTTTTGTAGTGAAAAATGTTTGCAAACGTTTATTGCAACCCCAGAGGCTTATGTAAAGGCTGAACGTTCAGATTCTGTAGTTAAATCCTCAGGTTGTTGTGGTTCGACCTCGAAAGTGGTTGAGAAAAAAGCATCTTGTTGTGCGCCTAAACCTGAAACAGAAGCAGAAAGCAAAGCTAGTTGTTGTGCACCCAAGCCGAAAGCAGAAGCTGCCAAAAGTAGCTGCTGCGGTGGAGGAAAGCATGAACATCCTACTCCATCAGGGTCATCCACATTTATTGACCCCGTCTGCGGCATGTCGGTTGACCCAAATACAGAGTTAAAAACAGATTATCAACAACAGACCTATTATTTCTGTAATCCTTCCTGCCTAGATAAGTTTAAAGGGGATCCTGAGTTTTATCTGATTCCACCCGATCAGCGTCCTGTGCCTGAAGGCGCGGCGGATATGGACTATACCTGTCCGATGGACCCTGAAATTGTACAAAAGGGACCGGGGACGTGTCCGATTTGTGGTATGGCACTCGAGCCGATGCAACCGACTTTAGATGATGCACCGAACCCTGAATTGGTGGATTTTAGCCATCGCTTTTGGATGACCTTACCACTGACCCTGATCGTGTTTGTACTGGCGATGGGTTCACATATTCATAGTTTCATTTCACCGCATATTCAGCCGTGGATTGAGTTGGTCCTAGCGACTCCTGTAGTGCTATGGGCGGGTAAACCGTTTATTGAGCGTTGCTGGACCTCGTATAAAACCCGCAACTTAAATATGTGGAGCCTCATTGGTGTCGGGGTGTTGGCGGCCTATATCTATAGTGTGGTGGCAACGATTTTCCCAAGTGTTATTCCAATGGAAGCCAAAACTGGGCACGGTGTTGCAGTGTACTTTGAGGCGGCTTGTATGATCGTGTCTTTAAGTTTGCTCGGTCAAATCATGGAGCTGAAAGCGCGTGCCAAGACAGCAGACTCACTGAAAGCTTTACTCAAACTGCAAGCCAATACAGCCAAGTTGGTTCAAAACGATCAAGTGGTTGAAGTGGATATTGGCATGGTCAAACAAGGCGATATTTTACAAATTTCGTCGGGTGAGCAGATTCCACTGGACGGTGTGGTGGTGGAAGGCAAAACCTATGTCGATGAAGCCATGATGACAGGCGAACCTGTACCTGTGAAAAAACAAGTGCATGACACCGTGATCGGCGGTACGGTCAATCAACAAGGCAGTATTCGTATTCAAACCACGGCGGTCGGGGCGAATACCACTTTGGCGAAAATGATTCAGACGGTGGCAGAAGCACAGCGTTCTAAAGCACCGTTACAACGTTTGGCCGATGTGTTTGCCAAATATTTTGTGATTGTGGTGTTACTGATTAGTGTACTGACCTTTGCTGCTTGGATGGTGTTTGGTGGTGCGCAATTTGATTTGGCACTGATGTGTGCGGTGGCGGTACTGATTATTGCCTGCCCATGTGCGCTGGGTTTGGCGACGCCAATGTCAGTGATGGCCACCACAGGTCGTGCGGCACAAAAAGGGGTACTGTTTAAAGATGCAGAGGCGATTGAAGCTTTAAGTAAAGTGAATACGCTGATTGTCGATAAAACAGGGACTCTGACGGAAGGTAAACCGAGTCTTAAAGAAATTCAGTTGCTCAGCCCAAATGTGAACCAAGCGCAAGCGGAACAGTGGATTGCTTCGATTGAGCAATATTCAAGTCACCCGATTGCACAGACTTTGACACAGTTAGTCCCAGCGCAGCAATTGCTTAAAGTGGCAGACTTTGAGGATGTGACTGGCTTTGGCGTCAAAGGGCAGATTGGCGAGCAAACCCTCTATATTGGTAGCCAAAAGCTGCTTGAGCAACTCGGCATCACTTTAGATGATACTTTGCAAAGCCAGTTGAACCAGCAGCGTGCGACAGGCAATGTGATCAGTTTCTTAAGCAATAGCCAAGAAGTGCTGGCTTATATTTCTATTCACGATGCGATTAAAGTCAATGCGCAGCAAGTCATTCAACAGCTGATTGATGATGGTATTGAAGTGGTCATGGCAACAGGTGACCACGAACAAAATGCCCAGTTAGTGGCTAAGGAATTGGGTATTCAACAAGTCTATGGTAACTGTACGCCAACTGAAAAACTGGACATCGTGAAGAAATATCAGGCTCAGGGTAAAATTGTCGCGATGGCGGGAGATGGCATTAACGATGCACCAGCCTTGGCACAAGCCAATGTTGGAATTGCCATGGGGAACGGAACTGATATTGCTAAACAAACCGCACAAGTCACCTTGGTTAAAGGTGATATTCGTGGCGCAGCCGATGCGCTACATATGGCGAAACTAGGTGTGCGTAATATGAAACAGAACCTTGCTTTTTCCTTTGTGTATAACGGTTTGGGTGTACCTGTGGCAGCAGGAATTTTCTATCCATTAACAGGGTTATTACTCACCCCAATGTTCGCTGCGGTGGCGATGTCATTGAGCTCATTGTCCGTAGTCTTAAATGCTTTACGTTTACAGAAGAGTAAATAAGCGCTTTTAGATTTTTACACTCCCTTTTCAGTTGAGTTTAAAAAAGCATCTTTTTAACAAAGGTGCTTTTTTTATGATGATTCGTGCTGGAATGAAGCGCAGCACGAATAAATATTGCTTTTTACAAGTGTCTTTTTTGATTCAACTTGATTTAAAGAGCCTTGATCCGGTTAGACCGAGTAAGGTTGTAAAAGACGCAAAATTGATGTATTAGGGCAAGGCATAGCGCTTGAATGAGCGTCATCTCGTAAGACATTTTGAAATTATATAAAACAGTAACTTAAAAAATAGGGGGAACTGCCGTACTATAAGCGGGATGGAGTAAAGGCAGGATTCAGGGTGAATTTAAAAAATCTAGAAGCATTTTATTGGGTTGTGACTTTAAATAGTTTCAATAAGGCTGCCACAAAATTACAAACGACTCAGCCTGCCGTTTCACAAAAAATCACCTCTCTTGAAAATGATTTAGGTTTTAAAGTTCTCGATCGCAGCTTTCGACAGCTTAAACCCACTCATAAAGGCATGACCCTGTTTAAATATGCTGAAAAGTTTATGCGTTTGGAAACCGATTTGGTGGCTGAGCTGACTGAAAACCAACACCTCACAGGAACAATTCGTTTAGGTGTTTCTGAGACGATCGTTTATACGTGGTTGGTTGAATATATCGAGAAAGTACAAAAAGAGTTTCCTAAAGTTTCTGTGGAAATTGTGGTGGATTTGACTCCAAATTTGCAAGAGGGTGTGCGTACAGGGGATTTGGACATGGCTTTTTTGCTAGGCCCGACTTTGGCTTTCGAGTGTGTAGAGCAGGCGCTGTGTGACTTTGAGCTGAGTTTCTTGGCAGCGCCATCTTTTAAAGGTGGTGTGGGCCAAATGTCGTTTAAGGCATTGATGTCTCATACCATTTTAACCTATCCGAAAATTACCTATCCCTATAAAGAGCTCAAGGCCAAAATGAAAGAACAGGCACTAGATGAGCCGCTTTCAATTACCAGTTATTCGCTTGCGACCTTATTGCGTCTTGCGGAGCAAGGTTTGGGGATCGCCGTTGTGCCGACCTTAACGGCCTTAAAGGAAATTACAGATGGTCGTTTAGAGATTTTAAATACACCGATCCAACTCAAAACCTTTCATTTCACCTCGATTTATATGCAAGGAAATGATGCGGCCTTGAAAGAGAAACTAACCGATGTTGCAGTCACTGTTTCTGAAAGCGCAATGAAAAGACTGCTTGATAAAATTAAAAAATAATTGAGGCGTACGCAGTTTTTTTACAAACAGTGCTGGTTTATCTCAAAACGTAATTTGTTTGAAAAACTATAAAAGCAGCTTATCGTGCGTGATAAGTAAAATTTATCATTAGACTTTTAATAAATAAAAAATAATAAAATACAGTTATTTAGTTTTAATAATGGATGTAAAAAGTCGTATTGTTCATCGCGCTTGCCTATGTTCTTATTTCAAATAGAAGATTTGATCCGCCATGGCTTTGGTTGGGCAACAGGGAATCTTTGTCAGTTAAAGGGATTTAAGAACAGAATTTGTAAGCAAAATGATGTTCTTGGTTCAACTTGAAAATAGCGTTATTAAGCTCAAATGGACGAGGAACGCATTAAATATGTCTTTATTAAAATCTTCTTTTTTATCAGATCGCCAATGGGCCATTGTTGCTTCAATCTTCATGATGGCAACCTCCGCCATGGGGCCTGGTTTTCTCACTCAAACTGCGGTCTTTACTGTGAAATTGGGTGCGGCGTTTGGCTTTGCCATTCTCGTGTCTATTTTGATTGATTATGTGGTTCAGCAAAATATTTGGCGTGTCGTAACGTTGACGCAAATGCGTGCCTCGGATATTGCCAACAAAGCCTTGCCGGGCAGTGGTTACTTACTGGCTTTTCTGGTCATTTTGGGTGGCTTCTTCTTCAGTATTGGTAATATTGCAGGCGCAGCTTTAGGTCTCAATGCATTATTTGGTTTGGACACTAAATGGGGCGGCATTTTAAGTGGTGCTTTGGCCATTTTAATTTTTGCTTCAAGAAAAGCCACGCTGGCCATGGATAAAAGCATGATCGTTTTGGGGTTGCTCAAAATCATCTTGATTATCATTGTTGCCGTCATTGTGATGCCACCTGTGGGCCAAGCTGTTCATCAAACGTTTGCACCCGACCAGATTGATTTTGCCATCATCACCACGATTGTTGGTGGAACGGTCGGCGGCTATATCTGTTATGCAGGCGCCCATCGTTTACTGGATAAAGGCGCGGTTGGCCCTGAAAATATTGATGAAGTCGCAAGAGCTGCAACCAAAGGTATTGTGGTTGTAGGCATCATGCGTTATGTGCTGTTTTTAGCTTTCTTGGGTGTAGTGGTGAGTGGTGCAAGTATTGATTTAGCTAGCCATGATGCCAATCCAGCAGCGCAAGCTTTTCAATATGCCGCAGGGACTTTTGGTTATAAATTATTTGGTCTGATTTTCTGGGCAGCAGGGATCAGTAGTACCATTGGTGCCGCTTATACTTCGGTTTCATTCTTTACTGCATTTAAGAAAAACCTGAGTCCAAAACAAACCAATTACATCACCTTCCGATTTCATTACATTTATCTCTTTAGCTTTATTACTGTATGTCGTACTGGGCGCAACCCCTGCTGGACTGTTGATTTTTGTTGGTGGCTTTAATGGCTTGGTACTGCCGATTGGTTTGACTATTTTTGTTTATGTTGCCGCTTGCCGTAAAGATATGATGGGGAATTATAACTATCCAAAATGGTTACTTATTTTGGGTGTACTCACGTGTATGTTGACATGGTGGATGGGTTATATGTCCTTTACCACAGTCTTTAATTATTTAACCAAACTTTAAGCCAGTAGACGGTGAAGTGATAAAGGAATTAAGCCATGTTTGTAGATTTAAATAGTGACTTAGGTGAAAGTTTTGGTTCGTGGAAAATGGGCAATGATGACCAAATTCTACCCGTGGTGACGAGTGCCAATATTGCATGTGGCTTTCATGCAGGAGATCCGCTGGGGATTTTAAAGACACTGCGTAAAGCTGTTGAATTAAATGTCACGATTGGCGCGCATGTATCTTATCCAGACCTCGTCGGTTTTGGTCGCCGTAATATGGATGTGTCACGTGATGAGCTGATGGCCGACGTGTTGTATCAAATTTCCGCACTGGATGGTTTAGCCAAAGTGGCAGGTTCTCAAGTGCAATATGTGAAACCACATGGTGCCCTGTATAAC
>OCTV010000776.1_pt1 | contig 12170 bp, 10 predicted proteins | sample 1539101 | NCBI WGS metagenome assembly OCTV01 (sample SAMEA3991422, study PRJEB22521) | metagenome | biome: anthropogenic terrestrial biome; feature: sewage plant; material: sludge | place: Sweden | collected 2012-09-26 | reverse complement strand
TGCTGGGTGCCGACAAAGACTTTAAGGAAATGAATAAAACCTTAAACTTTTCAACACTGGAACAGATCAATCCGACGACAGGGCAGAGCGAGTTACAGCGCATCGTGGCAGTAAATGATGCCAACCTGTTAGACCCAGCCGCGATTGATCAACACAATGAGCGAGCCGAAGCAGAACAGCATCGCTTATGGTACGTCGCACTGACCCGCGCCAGCCACCGCGTGTATGCCTTACTGCAAGATCAGGAATATAAATCAAATACGGCATTGGCGTTTTGGCGTGGTCAAGCAGGTAATCTGTTTGAACATCCTGCCAGTGGTAATGAGGTGCTGCTGACTGAAAAGCCGATCCGTTTACAGCCAGCCCAGCAGCAAGAGATCATTCAACTGCAAGCCTTGGCCTTTCCTGAACAGCGTTTTTATCCACGTTCCAAAACCAGTTTTAGTGCGTTGGCACAGCATTTGAGTCGCAAAGAGGCAATGGATGCCTTAGCGGTTTTGAGCGAGAAAGTGGGTAGTGCGGATGACGAGATTAATCATCCTGTGCTTGAAGATGTGGAGCTGAGTCAGCCTTTGGCGTGGATTAAACGGCAGTTTCCAATGGGGACGACTGCGGGAACCTTCCTGCACGAAATTTTCGAGCATATTGACTTTCAGGACCCACGTGACTGGGGGCTGGAAATTCATCGTCGTTTTAAAAATGATAGCCCCTTACTGTGGCAAGAGTTATTGGGCAAATATCAACACGAGTTTGGACAGGATGATGAAACTCAATTGGTGCTGTGGATGCAAGCGTGGTTAGTAGATGTGCTAGAAACGCCTTTGCATGCTGGTTTTCAGTTGAAGAAACTCAAAGCCGATGAACACTTGGCTGAGTTTCCTTTTTATTTGTCATTGTCCGATCATGTGCTGGCGATTAAACGCATACAGGCATTGTTTCAAGAATACGGCATTGATCTGCTCGACTTAAATGAAGCCAATTCTGCTCGTTATCTGACCGGTTCGATCGACTTGGTTTATTTTGATGGTCAGCGTTATCACATCGCCGATTATAAAAGTAACTTCTTAGGGGCGGATCAGCAGAGCTACAATCATGACGCAATCCAATTGAATATGTCACATGCCAGTTATTGGTTGCAGGCGGGTTTGTATTTGGTGGCTTTGCATCGTTATTTAACAGTGAATTTGCTGGACTATGACATTGAAGAACATCTGGGTCAGGCGAGTTATCTTTATTTGAGAGGGATGAATGGGCAGCCCGATCAAGGGGTTTTAAGTTGGCGTGCTAGCCCAGAGTTTATTTTAAGACTAGATGCGATTTTGGGTTATTTTGCTGAGGATACTTCTACTGAAAATCATGTAGGCAAAACTTCTGAATTAAGTGAAATTAGTCACTCATAAACAAAGAATTAAGTTGTGGATAACTTTGAGGATAACCGTGTGGAAAATGTTCATAAAGCCAGTATTGATCAGGCTGCCGTGGTAGACACATGGTTAACGCGTTGGAGTCAGTTTATTCAGCAGTCACCGCTGAGTAAAACAGGGGTCACTGAAGCACGTAGTGAAATGATTCAACAGGTTCTTGAAGCCATGCTACGCGGTGAGAGTTGTATCTCGGTTGCAGCTGAAGCCCTCACAGTCTTAGATGATTTGGTCATGGATGAACAGCAGGCACAGCAACAAAAAGCGCCGTTTGTTTACGATCAGCAGCAATTATATCTGTATCGTTATTGGGCTTTAGAGCAGTCTTTGGCCGAGCAAGTAGCACGGTTAAAACTGCAAAATTTAACGCAAGTGGATATTTCAGCTTATGCTCATTTACTAGAAGATCCACACCAAAAACAGGCTTTGGCTATGGTGGCTGAGCAGGCGCTCTCGATCATTACAGGTGGTCCGGGCACAGGGAAAACCTATACCTTGGCGCGTATTATTGCGGTGCTCAAGCAAAGTCTGCCTGATATTCGTATTGCGATGGCTGCACCGACAGGTAAGGCGGCGCAGCGCATGAAAGAAGCCCTGCAGAACTCTTTTCAGGATGAAAAGTTACAAGACTTCATTACCCCAGATTTGAAAAACTTAAACCCTGTGACGCTACATCGCCTTTTGGGGCTTGGGAATACGCAGCAACCGCGTTTTCATAGCAGACAACCTTTACCTTATGATGTGATTGTCGTTGATGAAGCATCCATGCTGGATTTAAATTTGGCACAGATGCTCTTTGCTGCCATGCCGAATCAAGCTCGTTTGATTTTATTGGGAGATGCCGATCAGTTGGCTTCGGTCGATGTCGGCTCTGTGCTCGCCGATCTACAACAAGTTCCAGCTTTGGCTGAAAATAGAGTCAATTTGGTCAATAGCCGTCGTTTCAAATCAGATGCACGGATTGGAAAGTTGGCACAATTTATTCAACAGCAAACTTGTTTTGACTCAATGACGCATCCTGCCGAAAAACAGAGCGTATTGAACACTTTTCAGCAACAAGTGGTAAATGCTACGACGTTGAAGGCGGTTGAGTTGGATCAGGTCAAGGTCGATTATTTACAGCTCGAATTGTTGCCCGAGCAGGCTTTATCTGTAGAGCAGTTACAGCATTATTATGATCTGCTGATGCTTGGCTTTCAGGGCTATGTCGAGGCTTTAAAGCAATATCAGCAAAATCCTAATGAGTCTCTCGTACCCAAAGTGATTCAACATTTTGATGATTACCGTATTTTGGCCGCCATACGTCACGGCCATTTCGGCTTAAAACAGCTCAATTTGCAAATCGAGCAACGTCTATTAGAACAATCAAAACAAATCAAGCAGGGTGAGTGGTATTTAGGACGTCCTGTGATGATGACCTATAACGACTATCAGTTGGGGGTGTCGAATGGTGATATTGGCCTGTGTTTACATCGTATACAACAAGGTAAGTTGCAGTTTGAGGTGTATTTCCCTAGTCTGGATAAATGGGTAACCGCGACACGATTACCCAAAAATATTGAAACGGCTTTTGCACTGACCATTCACAAATCTCAAGGCTCTGAGTTCACCCATACCGCGGTGGTTTTAGATCGGCAGGCTGAAAAATTACTCAGTAAAGAGTTGATTTATACCGCAATTACGCGGGCGAAAAAAGTGGTCAGTTTACTGGTCGATGCCGATGCATTCGTACATGCTATGGTGACTCGAACCACCCGAGAAAGTGGTCTATCAAGAAAAATTAATCAACAAATTCAATTGTGAAGATTTAATAAACAAATAGGAATTTTGTACGAAATGGCTTACAGGGATTCAGGAGATTTGCGCATAGAGCTTTGCTGAGGATTTTGAGAAGATGGCTTCACATAAAGAACTCAACACGGAATGTTGAGTATAATCGCAAAAAGATAATAATAACGTCAGTAGACAGCGAACTTACAGTGAAGTAGGTGAAAGAGAAAACTTACAGCCGCTAAGCCTTGTAGTTTTGGGAGAGACTACAAGGCTTTTTTATATCTGCTGAATTGGCATAATATGACAAAAATAGCCAATCATTTATCGGAACACAAATACATTAATATATGAACGGTTGGGGTAGATATTGGCGCAATATATTGTGGTTTGTAACTTTTAATTAATTTATTAAGTATTTGTTTTTTATTTATTTAAGTGTAATTTATTGAATTTTAGAATGTGATTTAGGTTCAATTGTGGAGAAATTGAGGGTTTAATGTAAGCAATCGCTTACATGGAGATGAGCAAAATGCGACTTTTTTCTTCTGTGTGATGTGGCAAAATCTGTCACATAAGGATGTAAATGATTAAACATGGAATGTTTAATACAAGACGCGGAAAAGCGCATTATTATAATGATAACCAAAACAACAAGAACAAAAATAAAAGAACACTACAGCGCAAAAAAGCCCAAGTTTACTTGGGCTTTTTTTTATGCTCAGACTAAGTTTGTTTCGCTTCGATCGGTTGCAAATAATGAGCGACGTTGGTGCTTTAAGATTTTGGGACAATGCTTTGAGATTTGATAAAGCGTTTTCGCTAAAGCCGGTAAGTGGGTCCCGACGACAGATTTTCCTGTGGTTAATAGCGATACACTAATATCACGTTCTGGATCGGCCCAGCAGAGAATATTGGAAAACCCGAGATGTCCAAAGGCTTGCCCAGTCATGGGTCCAAATAACCCAATAGGATTACTCCCTAACATTGGGCCTAAGGCATAACGCATCGGGACTAATAATGTCCGATCTAAACTGACTCCTGACGTGGCCAAGGTCGAGCGAAATACCGTTTGGGCACTCATGATTTGTTTGCCTTGGTATTCGCCACCACTCAAGAGCATTTCAAAGAAACGTCCAGCTTGTTCCGCACTGGTATAAATGTTGCCTGCTGGGCAAATTGTGTCCATAAAGCGCGCATCATTGGTCACATCGACCGCCAACTGTAAACCACCGCCCAGTACCCGATTAAGATAATGGTCTGTGCCTAAACGTGGATGTAGACCTGTGGCATAGTTTAAAGCGACATCCGCTCGATACTCAGGTTTTAGGCCATAGTTAAAGTAATCTAAGCCCATGGGTTTTTCGATATTTTCAGCAAGAAATTCGCGGGCTGTTTGACCTGTTACCCGCTTGATAATTTCCCCTAAAATATAACCTGACGTCACGGCATGATACGCCAGATGTGTGCCCGAAGCTGAAACGGGTTGTGCCGCATAAAGACGTTCTAAAATTTGATCTTGATTAAACAACAGTTCAGGCGTGACTTTACTGTCAATGCGCGGAATGCCACCACGATGAGCGAGTAAATGGAAAATGGTGGCACGACGTTTACCGTTTACGCCATATTCGGGAATATAGTGGCTAATCGGATCGAGTAAATTCAGATCGCCGCGTTCATCCAACATATGAATCAGCATGGCTGTAACGATTTTAGAGGCGGAAAATAAGCAAACTGGGGTATCGGGTGTGCCAATTTTCGCATCTGCCGCTAAACCATCGGCTGAGTTGCCTTGCGCATAACCAATGCTACGATTTAACAATATTTGTCCCTGACGACGTAAACAGAGGCTGATGAAAGGGTAGTTTCCTGTTTTATATAGGGACTCTACACTGGCCCAAATGCTTTGAATTTGTGCGTCATTCATGCCACCCAAGGTAGCGCAGACCTCATCCTTAGAACGAATCACGTGGTTGAGGTTATGGGGGATATAACAGGTATTGGCAGATAAAATTTTCACAAATTTCTCTCTATTTTTCGTTTTTATTGGATTTGAGTCTGATATTGAAAATCAGAATTGTCATGATTGTGCATGATTTGTGCAAAGCCGTCAGTTGCTGAATTGACTGCGAACATAAAACATTTTTGCAATATAGCGCTAGATCCCTTAAAATAATGCCTTGCTGTAGTGATGCACGGCAGTCAACTTGGTTTTGAAGAATCAATTTGATTTGTATCAAATGTAACTTATAAGCATCTCGGAGAAATCGAATGGCTTTAACAAACGCAGATCGCGCAGAGATCATTGCTAAATTTGCTCGCGCTGAAAACGACACTGGTTCACCAGAAGTTCAAGTAGCTCTTTTAACTGCTCAAATCAATGATTTACAAGGTCACTTCAAAGAGCACAAACACGACCACCATAGCCGTCGCGGTCTTATCCGTATGGTTAACCAACGTCGTAAGCTTCTTGATTACCTTAAGGGTAAAGATGCTACTCGTTACAGCGACTTGATTGCTGCTTTAGGTTTACGTCGTTAATTCGATTAAACTTTTATTTTCGGACTATCGCATTTTGAATGCTTTATTACTGAAAAAGAAAGTCTACCTTGCTTCTGTGAGGTAATGGGGAAGGGGCGAATGTTTCGCTCCTTCTTTGTGTCTTAAAATCATATTTTTAGTCTCTGGTGAGGTCGGCTTCTAAGCTTTGTCATTTATACAGTTGCCTGAAATGGCGATGTGAATGCCAAACCTTAGGGGTCTCCACTAGAATAAAAATCAGGAAAGAAAAATACATGTCTATGTTTAATATTATTCGTAAAGAATTCCAATATGGTCAACACACGGTTGTTTTAGAAACTGGTCGTGTTGCTCGTCAAGCAAACACTGTTGTGATCACCATGGGTGGTGTACAGGTTCTTGTTGCAATCGTTGCTCAACCAAAAGCAAAAGCAGGCCAAGACTTCTTCCCGTTGACTGTTAACTACCAAGAAAAACAATATGCTGCAGGTCGTATCCCAGGTGGTTACGGTAAGCGTGAAGGTCGTCAGTCTGAAGCTGAAACTTTAATTTCACGTCTTATTGACCGTCCAATCCGTCCATTGTTCCCAGAAGGTTTCTACAACGAAATCCAAGTAACAGCGACTGTTATTTCTTCTGACAAAACCATGGAAGGCGATATCGCTGCAATGTTGGGTGCTTCAGCTGCGATGTCTATTGCTGGTGTTCCATTTGCAGGCCCAATCGCAGGCGCACGTGTTGGTTTAATCAACGGTGAATACATCCTTAACCCAACTTTAGAACAGCTTAAAGAATCTGATCTTGACCTTGTGGTTGCAGGTACTGAAGCTGCTGTATTGATGGTTGAATCTGAAGCGAAAGAACTTTCTGAAGACCAAATGTTAGGCGCTGTACTTTTCGGTCATGACGAAATGCAAATTGCAATTCAAGCAATTAAAGAGTTTGCTGCAGCTGCGGGCGCAGTTGAATCTACTTGGGTTGCGCCAGTTAAAAATGAAGAACTTCTTGGTAAATTGAAAGAAGCATTCGAAGCGAAAATCTCTGAAGCATACACAATTGCTGTTAAGCAAGACCGTTATGCAGCATTAGATGCGCTTCATGCTGAAGCTGTTGCTCAGTTTGTTCCTGAAGAAGATGAAACTGGTATTGCTGCTGAAGTTGACGAATTATTCGAAGACTTGAAATACCGTACGGTACGTGACAACATCTTGTCTGGTAAACCACGTATTGATGGTCGTGACACGAAAACTGTTCGTGCCATTGATGTTCAAGTGGGCGTATTAGGCCGTGCACACGGTTCTGCATTATTCACACGTGGTGAAACTCAGGCGTTGGTAACTACCACTTTAGGTAATACCCGTGATGCGTTGATGGTTGATACCCTAGCTGGTACTAAAACTGACAACTTCATGTTGCACTACAACTTCCCTGCATACTCTGTCGGTGAAACAGGTCGTGAATCTGGTCCTAAGCGTCGTGAAATCGGTCACGGTCGTTTGGCGCGTCGTGGTGTTCAAGCGGTTCTTCCTGCGGCTGACCGCTTCCCGTACGTGATTCGTATCGTATCGGATATTACTGAATCAAACGGTTCATCTTCAATGGCTTCTGTATGTGGTGCTTCATTATCACTTATGGATGCAGGTGTTCCATTGAAAGCACCAGTTGCAGGTATTGCAATGGGCCTAGTGAAAGAAGGCGAGCGTTTCGCAGTTCTTTCTGACATCTTAGGTGACGAAGATCACTTAGGTGACATGGACTTTAAAGTAGCTGGTTCTGCGAACGGTATTACTGCACTTCAAATGGATATCAAGATCGAAGGGATCACTGAAGAAATCATGGAAGCGGCATTGAACCAAGCGTATGCAGGCCGTATGCATATCTTGAACGAAATGAACCAAGTGATTTCACGCGCTCGCCCTGAAATTTCAATGCATGCACCGACATTCCAAGTGATCAACATCAACCCAGACAAGATCCGTGATGTAATTGGTAAAGGTGGTGCAACCATCCGTGCCATTACTGAAGAAACCAAAGCTGCAATTGATATTGAAGACAACGGTACTGTTCGTGTATTTGGTGAAACCAAAGCTGCTGCTGCTGCTGCGGTTGCAAAAATCCAAGCACTTACTGCTGAAATTGAACCAGGTACGATTTACGTCGGTAAAGTCATTCGTATCGTTGAATTCGGTGCGTTTGTAAACATCCTTCCAGGTACTGATGGCTTACTTCACATTTCACAAATCTCGAACGAGCGTATTGCAAACGTGGCAGATGTGTTGAAAGAAGGTCAAGAAATTAAGGTACAAGTTGCGGATGTAGACAACCGTGGTCGTATCAAATTGACGATGAAAGACATCGAACAAGTTTAATCTCTTGTCAATTCACATGGTGTTTGCCATGTGAATTGAGCTGTCTTAGAAAAGCTTTGAGCTTGGCCAATTTAAACTTTGGCTTGCTCAGGGCTTTTTTTATGGCATCATGCTGGCTAAGACAGACAATAATAAATGAGATATGCAAAGCTATTATTTCTATCAACATCCCACCGCACAGCATACTTATGTGCAGAAACAGCCGATTGCAGAGCAGGAAGCCGAGTTTATTTGGGTGGAGTGTAGCCGTGACGATGTGGTTAATCGGGCAGAACATTGGCAGCAGGACATTTATGCGGCAACGGGACTGTGGATGAATGAATATCATCTGCGTGACATTCTAAATTTAGAACATCCTTGTGCCTTTGACACTTTGGAAGATTATGACTTGCTGATCTTTCGTAAGCTGATCACACCTGATGATCAAATCAAGCTTGATACGCAAGCGACTGAAAAACATGAACGGGTCTTTGGTCTGGCGACGACCCCGATTAGCTTTATGCTTACGCCGCAAGTTTTGATTACGGTTAGAGAGCAGGGCAATAAAGAAGTTGAAAGCTATATTCAGCGTATGGAAACGGTGTTGAGCCATCCGATTGAAGAACATAATAAGCCACGAAAACTACCCGCAACGCCTTTAGATTTGACCTTGAGACTGCTCAATAATATGGTAGATGGTTATCTTGATTTACGTGTTCCGCTAACGCGTCGAGTGGAGTTTTGGCAGCAAGAGCTTTTACAAGGCCATCGTCGTTTTACCAAGTGGCATCAATTGTTGCAAGAGAATATGGCTTTCCAACAAGTGGAAAACTTCTGCGAAGAGCAAATCGAAACTTTGCAGGAATTGCGTGATGAAATTGTCGATAATTATTCGCATTTGAAAGGGAAAAAGCGTAGCGAAAAACAAGACATCATGCTGGTACGTGTCGATGATTTAACCAGTCATATTGAACGTATTCAAAAGCATACCATTCGCTTGAGAAATGCAGTGCAAGCAGCTATCGATCTACATTTTTCAGCCATTGCCAATCAAACCAATGAAAACATGCGGATTTTAGCCATTATTACCGCGATTTTTGCGCCGCTAACCTTGTTGACAGGGGTGTATGGTATGAACTTTGAGTTTATTCCTGGACTGAAGTCTCCAACAGGGTTTTGGATCATGTTGGGCATCATGTTAATGACGACATTGATTCTGCTGTATTATTTTTATCGACGTCATTTGGTCGGGCGTGGCGAAAAAAGTGTCATTGATATGTTGGCACAGCAGCATGCGGATCAACATATGAATTTGTTTTGGTTTATCGATTATGAGCCGATCAAGCAAACCGTGAAGGGCACCATCAAAGATTTAGAGAAAATCACCAAATTAAAATAATTCGGTGATTTTCCGCATAGACCATTAAAGCCAATGGACTTTAAGGTGTTTCTTTACATGCTGACGCTATCCTTGTTCAATTTATTATTCGGATATATGGGCGTCGCAGGGAGATTTAATTTAAGAGGTTTTTAACTGGGCTCCTTTTAAAATCCGGTAAAGCTGATCTTTAATGAACAACTTTTTGCGTTTGAGGGGCTCAATCTCTCCACGATGAATCCTGACAGGGTCTTGTTCGAGTAAACAAATTTCCTGATCGAGAGCTTCATGGTCGTCAAACATTTTAGAAAAATGCGGATTGTCTTCTCTAAGCTGTTGAATCATGTCTCGGTATTCAGGAAACATGAGCTTAGTCTTTTTATTACAAACTTTGAGTTTCATGGTTGCCGTCTAATCCTCTTATTCAAAAATAAAAAAAGAAAGAAAGGCATGCGCCCATCTTTCTTTATAGAACTAGTGTTGAGTCGTTTGAACTGGGTCAGTGAGATGTAAATGTTTTACTTCACGACGAAGTTTTTGAACTTCCTCAATCAAATCCAGCATCATTGCGACTGCAGTAAAGCTGGCATCAAAGTCACGTTGTAAGCGATAGGCTCGCCGTGCACGTGAGACATCATCACCAAAAAATTGGTGAATGCGGTTATCGGGTCGGTTAGGCAGAATGTCATATTCCAACAGCTGTAAAACCCATTCAGGACTTTGTCCGCAGGCTTCAGCAAATTTTTTTAAATCTAACTGACTAAATTCTTCAATAATTTCTGTGTGTTGTCCGTCTGAAGTGATTTCACGATATAAAATAGTGGTCATGGCATACTCCTTCTGATCGAATTGTAACGAGTTGGCTCGCATGAAATGAGGGATTGCTTTACATCAATAATTGGTAGATATCCAATAAGCGCTTCTGTTTAATTTAGCCTGTATGTGCTGTAATAGAATCTGTTATTTGTATTGCTTTGGTGAAATTCAGCCAATCCTTTGCTGTGCTCAGGTCTGTTATATTGATGCGCTGATTTGGCTTATGCGTTTAGATGTTCTATAGATATTAGTCTATTTTTTGTTCAATGCCATCCTTTATTTCAATTTTTTGGATTGAACGGTTGTGTGGTGTTAAAAATGATTGTTTCAAAATTTAGCAACAAAAAGGGTTCTTGAATAAGAACCCTATAAATCAAAATCTTAGTTTAAGGAATTAGTATTTTACCCAAGTCACACTGCGGCCAATCACCGAAACACCTACATAGCCACGTAAGGTTAGACGCTTACCGTTAGCGTTTAAACGTGCTTTACCTTTATAAACTTTACCGCCAATTGGGTCTAAAACATGGCCTTGGATAAATTCACGTGGGTTTTTGGGATCTTGTTTAAAACCCCAAATAAACGGCAAGCCAATAAAAGGTGTGTTCTTTAACTTACCTGGGCAATTGCTGCAAATCTCCATTTTTTCAGCACCTGGAATATTACGGGTTTCCACGATAATGCCTTCATAAGTACCATCTGGCTTTTTACGAATTTCTACATCGGCACGTGAATAACCTGTGCGATCATCAATGGTTTTCCATTTACCAATAAGAGGGTCACTTTGAGCAAAACTCAGACCAGAAAGCGCGGCTAACATTAGCCCTGCTAAAATCCCTTTATAATTTTTTTTCATTAATGTTCCCCAGACATGTTAAGTATTAAAAAAGAATAGAGTAAAAATTCTATTTTGTGCTTTATAACAAGAAAAATCCGAATACGCAAATTGATCATTAAAAAGGTGAAATAAGCATGCAATTAGAGTTTTAGTGAAAATTTAAAATAGAAGCGTTTGCATTTACAAAATATTCTAAATGACGCAGAGCTGAGATGGTGATTCTGGTAGGGAGAGTCCTATTGGCTTAAATTTTTGCTTCATCTGTGCTTTTAGCCAACGGTATTGGTGATGCGTGACGCGACTGAATTTTTGTGATCAGGTGAGCTTTTAATATTTCACCCACGTCATTTTATGTCTGGCATGGGTGGCAAGGTCTACATTGTAGAGGGTCAAATGTTTGCCGCTGTTGCTTAAGCGAGCGCGAGTTTTATATTGCTTACCAGTACGTGGGTCTAAATAATCACCTTCATAAAATTCAATTTGATTGCTTGGCGTAGCTTTTAAGTGGCTTAATGGCACAAAACCCATGAGTGGCTTATCTTTATTTTTACCAGTGCACAGTGTGCAGCTTTCCAGACGTGGTGCGCCAGGTACAGCACGGAGTTCTACAATCTTGGCGGCATAAGCACCTTGTTTGTCTTTGCTCATGACAACATCTGACAATGAAAAACCTGTACGGTAATCTAAAGTTTTCCATTTACCCAAGAGTGGGTCTGCATTGGCTGCATAAGCCAGACTTGAACAGCAGATTGCGCTTATGAAAGCTAAACGAGAGAAGAACAGTGTGTTCATAAAATTAACATCCAAAAATGAAGACAGCCAAAACATAAAGGCATAAAAAAAATATGGGATTATTTATACCCAATTTTTGCGGTATTTTCTAGTAATTACATGAAAGTTTTGTGAAATAAATCACATGAAAAATAAAGGGATGATAGCTTTTAACGATGATCAAAGCAGAAATAAAAAATGAGCAGTCAAGGCTGCTCATTTTTTATGGTTTTCTTGGCTTGGATCACAAACTTTAGCTTAAGTGTTCACCAAATAAACCCAAGGCTTCTTCTGCACTAAAGCTGTAT
>OCTV010000772.1_pt1 | contig 12185 bp, 10 predicted proteins | sample 1539101 | NCBI WGS metagenome assembly OCTV01 (sample SAMEA3991422, study PRJEB22521) | metagenome | biome: anthropogenic terrestrial biome; feature: sewage plant; material: sludge | place: Sweden | collected 2012-09-26 | reverse complement strand
TTCCGATATTATTTTTGCTGCCACACCATATTTTTACTTCACTTTCATCACCATCGGAAACCATATTTAAAGATGGATTAAAAGAAAATACAGGCGGATTAATGCGAGGCTGATATATTTTCATACGATTCATATCATTATCATTAAATAAAGATACATTCATGCATACTCACACCCTTTTTATATGTTATTAATGTAGAATACAAAATCATTTGTACCCGACCATTAATATTATCTGTTATCAGATTGCTTATATGTATCAGATATTATAATGAGATTATTTTTTTGCGGAGGCTTATTATGGTTAAGGATATGTTCAGAAGTACAGGAAATACAATAATTGCACAGCTTATTTCACTTTTATTTGTTTTTTTGTGTGTTGCATTTTTATATAATCTATTATTTACAATTATTATTTCTTTATGTGCGTTGTTTATTCTTTTAGGTCTTAATATTAATTTTGCATGTTCATCAGCAAAAAGAGATGTTAAAGCAGCAAAATCAAATATATACAAATATTCATGGAGAAAAGTATTCCTGATTGGATTCTCTTCCTCACTGCCGTCGCTCTTTATGTGGATAATTCTGCTTTTTTCATATTTGGAAATAATCCCAAATTTCCTTACTCTGTATAAGCTTACAAACGAGTATTTTCTGATTATAACGGCATTTATGTGTAATGTTTCAGAAGCAAGTCAGATAAGTATATCTGCTATGATTGTATTGTTTACAGCAAGTCTGATTCCGTTTATTACTGTATGCGTTTCATATTACATTATGTATAACAGAAATTATAAACATTAATAGAATTTACAGATATCTGAAAAAAATATTTTATTGAAAATAAGTTGCTTTGCTCAGACATATCGTGTTATAATTATCAGTGTATGTTTTATACATAAATAAATGTTGGGTGATGTACACTCATTATCCGGGAAGGAGTATAAATGCCTGAGAAAAAAAGAAAACCGAAGAGCAAAGCAAAACCTGAGGAAGAAACTAAAGAAGAAAAAGAAGAGAAAAAGGAAGAACCTAAAGTTGATTCGTATGATAATCATTTCTGGTCAATAATTTTATTTTCAATCGGAATTTTTATATTATTGCTGACTTTAATAAACGGAAGTGCAGGGTGGTATGCTCTTCATAATCTTATCAGGGGTGCTTTCGGAATATCAGTGTTCCTTGTATCACCTATACTGATTTATGCATCGTATATGATAGCTAAGGATAAACGCCGTGAAACTATAATGTCGCGTTTCTTTCAGGGAGCACTTCTTACACTTCTGATCAGCTCAGTTATTCAGATTATGTTTGTAGGCACAATATCAGGGGATTCCCTGAATGCCAAGCTTTCAAATCTTTATAAAACAGGTATAGAATTAAAAAGCGGAGGTGTTCTGAGTGCAGTGATCGGTGTACCTCTTGTTGCAGTTTTCGGTGAGATCGGTGCAAAAATAATAGTAATGCTGATGTTGTTTGTTCTCGTAATGCTTCTTACTGATTTTACTCTTCTCCAGCTTCTTGATCTTATAAAAAGACCGTTTTTAAAAATGAAAGAATCAATAGATGCTTCAAAAGAGGAAATGGCTTCCCGAAGGTATTTTTCTGAGGTAAAAGCCACATCAAAATATGAGATTGATAATTCTGATGAAGATTCAGATAAAAAACTGGTACAAAAGGATTCTGATCCTCTGATAAAAGAAATCAAACTTCATAAAAGTGAAAAAGAGCCTGTGATTAAAGAGATACATCTTGATGATATTAAAAAGGTTCTTCCGAAAAAACATGCACATCATGGAAATATTTCTGAAGATCTTGTAAAAATGCTTGATGAAAAATCAGCGGAGCTTTCTCTGGAATCAACTACAACAAATACAATTGACATACCGATTCTTAATTCAGAAAAAATAAAGGAGCTTAAGAACAATAATAAGTCAGATACACTGGGTCAGGATGAGGATAATATGTCTGAGCAGACACAGAATCATGTTATCAGTCTTGATAAAAAAACTGATTATGTAAATATTCCTACAGATAAATTATATAAGTTTCCACCTATTGACTTTCTGAGACCTGGTACTAACACAAGTAAAAGTGTTAACTCAGAGATAGAAATGCAGGATACGGCAGTAAAACTTGTTCAGACCCTTGATAATTTCGGTGTAAAAACATCTCTTGTTGATATTCATCGCGGACCTACTGTAACAAGATATGAACTTCAGCCATCTCCGGGAGTTAAGATTTCAAGAATTACCGGACTTGCAGATGATATTGCATTAAACCTTGCATCAGCAGGTGTTCGTATAGAAGCACCTATACCTGGAAAAGCTGCAGTCGGAATTGAAGTTCCGAATATTAAAAAAGATACTGTTTCCTTAAGGGAAATGCTTGAGAGCAACGAATTTATCAATTCAAAAAGTAAATTATCATTTGCAGTCGGAAAAGATATAGCCGGTAAAGTAATAATCGGAGACATAGCAAAAATGCCTCATGTAATTATTGCAGGTTCAACCGGTTCAGGAAAATCTGTATGTACTAACTCAATAATTATGAGTATCCTTTATAAGGCAACTCCGGAGCAGGTCCGTCTTGTACTCATAGATCCTAAAATTGTTGAATTTAAAGTATATGACGGTATTCCTCATCTTCTTATTCCAGTTGTAACAGATCCTAGAAAAGCTGCTGGTGCATTGAACTGGGCAGTCCAGGAAATGCTAAGAAGATATAAACTTTTTGCGGACAGTAATGTAAGAGATCTTTCAGGATATAACGAGCTTGCAGCAGAAAGCAGGGATATGGATCCGCTTCCACAGATAATTATTGCGATAGATGAGCTTGCAGATCTTATGATGGCTGCTTCAAATGAAGTAGAAGATGCGATATGCAGACTTGCACAGATGGCGAGAGCGGCCGGAATGCATCTCATTATAGCAACACAGAGACCGACAGTTGATATTATTACAGGTCTTATCAAGGCAAATATCCCAAGCCGTATTGCACTGTCTGTTATGTCACAGACTGACTCCAGAACAATTCTTGATACAGGTGGTGCCGATAAACTGCTTGGACAGGGAGATATGCTGTATTTTCCTTCCGGGATACCGAAGCCTGTACGAGTACAGGGATGTTTCTGTTCAACAAAAGAAATAGAATCAGTAATTAACTTTATTAAAACAAACACCGCAGTAGATTACAGTGATGAAATACTTGATGAGATTGAAAAGAATATTCCTGTTATCAAAGGTGATAAAGCTTCAGGAAAAATTGAAAACATGTCCGACGGTGATGATGAACTTATTGAAAAGGCAATAGATATTGTTGTTGAGATGGGACAGGCATCTACGTCATCATTGCAGAGAAAGCTCAAACTGGGTTATGCCCGTGCTGCCAGAATTATGGATGAGCTTGAACAGGTAGGAATAATAGGACCTTCAGAAGGTTCAAAACCAAGAAAAATACTTATGACTAAATCTCAGTGGACTGAGAGAAGAATGAGAAGATTTGAAGATGAAGAAGAATAGAGCAATATATGGAGATGATGTTTTGAATAAATTTATGCCTATAAGCAAAGAAGATATGAATGAACGTGGAATTGAACAGCTGGATTTTATACTGATTACAGGAGATGCATATGTAGATCATCCGAGCTTTGGAATATCAATAATATCACGTGTTCTTGAAGCACATGGATATACAGTCGGAATTATTTCTCAGCCTGACTGGCGGTGTGACAGGGACTTTAAAAAATTAGGCACTCCTAAATATTGCTTCCTTGTAACATCAGGCAATATTGACTCTATGGTGGCACATTATACAGCTGCAAAAAGAAAACGTTCAGACGATGCATATACAGCTGGAGGAAAGGCTGGAAAACGTCCGGACAGAGCAGTAATTGTATACTGTAAAATGCTTCGCAAAATATACAATGATATTCCTATTGCAATAGGAGGTCTTGAAGCTTCATTAAGAAGGTTTGCACATTATGACTACTGGGACGATGCTGTCAGACCATCAATCCTTGTTGACAGCGGAGCTGATCTTCTCATGTACGGAATGTCTGAAAACCAGATCATTGAAATTGCTGACTCTCTTAAAGCCGAAAAAAAAATAAACGAACTTACTGATATACGGGGTACATGTTATCTCACAGACCCAATAAACACACCTCTGGGTGCAGCGGAATGTCCGAGTTATTCACAGGTATGTGAAAATAAAAAAGCATACGCAAAGGCATGTAGGCAGCAGTATGATCAACAGGATGAGGTTTATGGGAAAACCGTAATACAAAGACATGGAGATAAAATGCTTGTTCAGACTCCTCCTCCATTTAGTCTTACTAAAGAAGAAATGGATTTTGTATACAGCCTTCCGTATGCAAGAGCGTATCATCCGATTTACATTAAAGATGGCGGCGTTCCGGGAATAGAGGAAGTTGAATTTTCGATAACGCACAACAGAGGATGCTTCGGAAACTGTAATTTCTGTTCTATAGCACTTCATCAGGGAAGAAAAATTTCAAAAAGAAGTGAAGAATCAGTATTGAGGGAAGCAGAACTTCTGACTCATATGCCGAATTTCAAAGGATATATTCATGATGTAGGAGGTCCTACTGCAAATTTCAGAAATCCGAGCTGCCATAAACAGCTGGAGCATGGATTATGTAAAGGAAAGAAATGTCTTGCGCCTGAGCCTTGTCCTGCTCTGGAGGTTGACCATACCGAATATTTTGATATGCTCAGAAAACTCAGAGAAGTAAAGGGTGTAAAAAAAGTATTTATTCGTTCAGGCATAAGATATGATTATCTTGTTAAGGACAGTAATGATGATTTTGTGAGAGAACTTGTAAAATATCATATCAGCGGACAGCTTAAAGTTGCGCCGGAGCATTGTTCGGCTGTTGTTCTTGATAAGATGGGCAAGCCTCATATTGAAGCATATAAAGAATTTCAGAAGAAGTTTTATTCACTTACAAAGGGAATGAATAAGGAACAGTATCTTATTCCTTACCTTATGTCATCACATCCTGGCAGTACGTTAAAAGAAGCAGTTGAACTGGCATTATTCCTTAAAGAAAATAATATAAGACCTGAACAGGTTCAGGATTTTTATCCGACTCCTGGTACAATTTCTACATGTATGTTTTATACAGAACTTGATCCTTACACAATGGAAAAGGTATATGTTCCTAAAACTCCTAAAGAAAAATCAATGCAAAGGGCACTTCTTCAGTATTTCAGACCTCAGAACAAAGAAATCGTTATTGAAGCTCTGAAAATGGCCGGAAGGAAAGATCTTATAGGAGATTCTCCTAAATGTCTTGTATCTGCACAGCCAGTCAGACACACATACAGACCTGATTACGAAAATAATAAAACTCAGAAGAACGGCGGTAACCAGAAAAGGGGTAACTCAGAAGTATGGCGAGGACAAAAAGGAAAACCAAAAAGAAAACATTAAAGCAGAAGACCAGTATTGCTGCTGCAGTTGTTTCAGTAGCAATAATTGTTCTTTCTGCATTGGCTGATATGACGGGACTGTTATCATACGAAGAAATGATGACATCACTTCATTTGATGAATTCGGCTGTTTCTGATGCAGATCTTACTGTTCATTATATTGATGTGGGACAAGGCGATTCAATATTGATAATGTCCAAAGGAGAAAATGTTCTTATTGACGCAGGAGAAAATGAATACGCAGAATCAGTAGCTTCATACATTAAACAGCAGGGAATAACAACGCTTGACTACATAATTGCCACACATCCGCATTCGGATCATATCGGAGGACTTCCATATGTAATGTCACAGTTTAAAACTGAAAATGTTATTATTCCCTATATTTCATCTGATAAAACACCTTCAACTGTAACATATACAAGATTTCTGGAATCAGTACGTGATAACGGACTTTCACTTACAGCCGCCACACCAGGCGATGAATACACAATAGGTGATGCTGTTATGAAAGTTTTAGGTCCTTGTTCTGATAATTATGAAGATCTTAATGATTATTCTGTTGTTGTAAGTCTTACTCATGGTAATAACTCATTCCTTTTCATGGGTGATGCTGAAAAAAAGAGTGAACAGGATATGATAGATGCAGGTATCATACCTGATTCAGATATTCTAAAAGCCGGGCATCACGGAAGCAACTCATCTTCAGGTCAGAAATTTCTTGATATAGTAACTCCTGAATATGCTGTAATAAGTTGTGGTGTAGGTAACAGGTACAATCATCCTGGAACAGGCACAGTGGAAAGGCTGGCTTTATTCACAGATAAAATTTTCAGAACTGATCAGCAGGGTACAATAGTAATTGAATCTGATGGCGAAAATTACAATGCCATAACAAAAGAAAGGTGATCTCAGTGCTTATAATTGACAGAATAGAAGATGATTTCGCTGTTATTGAGAATAATAAGAAAAGATTTAATGTCAGACGTCAGATGCTGCCTGCTGATGCAAAAGAGGGCGATGTAATCGTCATGGCAGCGGGAAGATATATTATTGATAAGGTGTCAACCCAGAAACAGAAAAATAAAAACAGGAATTTAGAAGATAGTCTCTGGAAACGATGAATATTATACACGGAACGGACGTGCAAACATAATGAAAAATGATTTTTTTAATATACTTAACAGCAGATACAATAAAATGTCAAAGGGACAGAAACGAATTGCGGATTATCTGCTTGCAAATTATCAGCAGGCTTCATTTATGACAGCATCTGCGCTTGGTCAGACGGTCGGAGTAAGTGAATCTACTGTTGTAAGATTTGCAACAGAATTTGGCTTTGATGGCTATCCTGATTTTCAGGATAATCTGCGTGAAATGATGAAAATGCGTCTTACATCTGTTGAGCGAATAGAAGTGGCAAACAGGCAGATGGGAAATAATGATGTGTATGATAAAGTTCTGAGTCTTGACATTGAACGTATCCGGGCAACTATAGAAAATGGGAACCGTGAGGCATTTGCAGGTGCTGTAGATGCTATTATTTCAGCAAGAAAGATATATATTGTGGCTTCAAGGAGTGCTGCAGCACTTGCAGAATTTTTAAAATATTATTTCAGCATAATATTTGAAGATGTAAAACTCCTTAATAATCTTGGAACAAGTGATCTTCTTCAGCAGCTTTTCCGTATAGATGAAAAAGATCTTGTTATCGGTATAAGTTTTCCCCGGTATTCCAAGCAGACCACTTTAGCAATGAATTATGCATTTGATTCACATGCATCTGTAATAGCAATAACCGACAGTATGCTGTCACCTATCGCTGAGCATGCAAGCCATGTACTGCTTGCAGGAAGTGATATGGTTTCTTTTGTTGATTCACTTGTTGCTCCGCTTAGTCTTATTAATGCACTGATAGTTGCTGTAAGCCTTAAAAAGGAAGAAGAAATAAACAGGAATTTTGAGACTCTCGAACGTCTGTGGGATGAGTTTGACGTTTATGAAAAGTCTGATAAATAAAAGGAAGATGATGCTTTGAAATATGATGCTATAATTATTGGTGCAGGTGCAGCGGGTGTAATAGCTGCAATTACAGCAGCCAAAAGGGGAAGAAATGTTTTACTGATAGATGGTAACGGAAGGATAGGCAAAAAGCTTCGTATTACGGGAAAAGGAAGATGCAATGTCACCAATATGTGTGATATCGATGAACTTATGAGAAATATACCGGTCAACTCCAGATTTTTGTATAGTGCTTTTTCAAAATTCCCTCCACAGGCTGTTATGGAGTTTTTTGAAGATGCAGGAGTACCTTTAAAGGTTGAACGTGGCAACAGAGTTTTTCCTGTATCAGATTCTGCTCCTGATGTTGTTGATGCTCTGGAAAAACAGATTCAGAAATATAAAATAAAGCTCTTAAAAGAAAAGGCAGTAAAACTGATTATAGATAATTCAGTGTGCAGAGGTGTAATTACAAACAAAGGAAATTATGAGTCTGAGTCGGTCCTTGTTGCAACCGGAGGGGCATCATATCCCGTTACAGGTTCAACAGGAGACGGATACGGATTTGCTGAATATGCGGGACACACAGTTACAGATATAGTTCCGTCATTGGTGCCTCTTGAGATTTCAGAGATATATTGCAGGCAACTTACCGGTCTTTCATTAAGAAATGTTACACTTACTTTATTTGATAAAAATAAACCGGTATTCAGTGAACTTGGTGAGCTTATGTTTACATGTTTTGGAGTTACCGGTCCGCTTGTTCTTACAGCAAGTTCAAGAATAAGAACAATGGAAAGCGGGCGATACAGAATGGAAATAGATCTGAAGCCTGGATTACCTGATGAAAAACTTGATATAAGGATACAGAGAGATTTCAGAGAAAAGAGTAATGAACAGTTTGCAAATTCACTTAATAAACTGCTTCCGTTACAGATGATACCGGTTGTAACAGAACTTTCATCTATTGCTCCGGAAACAAAGGTAAATCAGATAACTAAAAAACAGAGAACTGATCTTGTAAAGCTTTTAAAGCATTTTCCGTTGACAATCAGTGATTTTCGCCCTGTTGCAGAGGCTATTGTTACAAGTGGTGGGGTTCAGGTTAAGGAGATAGATCCTAAAACGATGCAGTCAAAACTTGTCTCAGGTCTGTATTTTGCAGGAGAAGTACTTGATGCAGACGGGTATACAGGAGGATTTAATCTGCAGATAGCATTTTCAACAGGATATGCAGCCGGTACAAATATTTAAAAAACAAAAGAGGTAATCAATATGAGAACAATAAATGTTGCAATTGATGGTCCTGCCGGTGCCGGAAAAAGTTCAATAGCAAAAGCAGTTGCAAAAAATCTCGGATATGTTTATGTAGATACAGGAGCGCTTTACCGCTCAGTTGCGTACTATGCAATAAGCAATAAAATAAAACCTGATGATGCTCCCAGTGTTTGTAAATTGCTGAGCGGACTTGATGTGCAGCTTAAATTTATAAACGGACAGCAGAGGGTATTTGTTGCAGGTGAAGATGTATCTGATAAAATACGTACTCCTGAAGTATCAATGGGTTCTTCGGCTGTTTCAGCAATACCTGAGGTAAGAAATTTCTTATTTGATCTGCAGAAAAAAATTGCATCCGAAAATAATATTATTATGGACGGACGTGATATAGGTACGGTTGTATTGCCTGATGCACAGCTGAAAATATTCCTGACTGCTTCTGCCGAAGAAAGGGCAAGAAGGAGATATGAAGAAATTAAGAATTTTCAGGAAGGTATCTCTTTTGAAAATATTCTTAGCGATATAATCAGAAGGGATCAAAATGATATGAACAGGGCTGTTGCACCTTTGAAACAGGCTGATGACGCTATACTTGTAGATTCAACTGATATGGGTATTGATCAGGTAATATCACATATAGAAAATCTTATAAATAATATTGACAAACAGAGAGGTTAGAAATGCTTTACACAATATTCAGAGGATTTATCACAGTTATTTTTAAGATAATATTTAATATAAAATTTGAAGGAACAGAAAATCTTCCTGACAGCGGAGGTATAGTGTATGCATGTAACCATAGGTCAAATGCGGATCCTATATTTATTTCACTTAAGGTAAAAAAAAGATGCACATATATGGCTAAAGAAGAACTTTTTAAAAATCCGGTATTTGGTGCTTTAATACGTTTTTTTGGTGCATTTCCAGTTGTACGCGGAAAAGGAGATATGGCTGTAATTGATGAGTCAATCCAAAAACTTCATTCAGGAAAGAATCTCGTTATTTTTCCGGAAGGAACACGCTCAAAAGATGGAAAAGTAGGACGTGGAAAGACAGGTGTTGCACTTATTGCTGCAAGATCGAATACCGATGTAATACCTGTAGGTGTAGTATATGACGGCAAATTGAAATTCAGAAAAAAGATAACAATCAAATATGGAAAACCTATAAGGTCAAATAAACTTCAGATAAGTGAAAATCCTGTTCCGAAAGAACTTAAACAGTTAAAATTAACAGTAATGGATGCTATTACTGAGTTAGTGGAGAAATAGATTATGAATATTAAAGTAGCAGAGTCTGCCGGATTTTGCTTTGGCGTTGACCGTGCTGTCAAAATGGTTTATAATGAGATAGAAAAGGATGGAAAGGTCGCAACATTTGGTCCGATAATACACAATCAGAATGTTGTAAATGATCTGGCCCAGAAGGGAGTCCGTATTGTAAACGACTTATCTGAACTGAATGATGATGAACGCCTTGTATTAAGGTCGCATGGAGTAGGAAAGGATATATATGATAATCTTGCACAGACGGGAAATGAATATATTGATGCTACATGTCCTTTTGTTTCAAGGATTCATAAAATAGTTCAGGAACAGTCAACTCAGGGGAAAATAATACTTATTGCAGGCGATAAATCTCATCCTGAAGTAGACGGAATTGTAAAACATTGTGTTGGTGAGTGCTATGTTTTTGCGGATGATGATGAATTAAAAAGTATTTTTCAAAAAAACCTAGGTTTTTTGGAAAAAAAGGTTGCAATTGTGTCGCAAACAACGTATAATATAATAGTATGGAATAAGTGTTTAAACGCTATTCCGGATACCTATAGAAATGCAACTGAAATTTTCCAGACAATATGCAATGCTACATCAACCAGACAGACTGATTCCATTGAATTGGCAAAGAAATCTGATGTAATGATTGTAATTGGAGGAAAGCATAGCTCAAATACAATTAAGCTATTTAATGTTTGCAGCGTATACTGTAAAACATATCACATTGAAGATTCAGATGAGCTTTATGACCTTGATCTTGCCGGTGCATTTAATATTGGTATTACTGCCGGAGCATCTACACCGGCTTATATAATTAAGGAGGTTATTCAAAAAATGGCTGAGGTTCAGAACAACTTTGAAGAAGAAGAAATTAACTTCGCGGAGGCTCTTGAGCAGTCCTTCAAGAAAATACATACAGGTGAAAGGATCAAAGGAATCATTGTTGGTGTAAACAATTCTGAGGCAATTGTTGATATCGGTACAAAACATACCGGATTTGTCAGTTTGTCAGAACTGACAAGTGATCCGACAAAGAAACCTGCTGATGTAGTAAGCGTTGGCGAAGAAGTAGAACTTATCGTAATCAAAATCAATGACCAGGATGGTATCGCAACACTTTCCAAGAAAAAGGTTGACGAAATGGTTGGATTTGACAAGATTGTTAAGGCTATGGAAGAAGAAAAAGTACTTGAAGGCACAGTTCAGAGAGTTGTAAAAGGCGGCATTGTTGTTAATATTAACGGTGTTGGCGTATTTGTACCTGCATCACAGACAGGCCTTGGACGTGATGATTCACTTGAAACACTCGTTAAGAAAAAGGTTTCACTTAAGCTTATCGATGTTATTCCACAGCGTAGAAGAGCAGTTGGCTCAATTAAACTTGTACAGAAGGGCATCAAAGAAGAAAGCCAGAAAAAATTCTGGGAAACTGCAGAAGTTGGCGCTGTTTACAAGGGTGAAGTTAAATCAATCACAAGCTATGGTGCATTTGTTGATCTTGGCGGCGTAGATGGTATGGTTCATGTATCAGAGCTTTCATGGAAGAGAATCAAGCATCCTAACGAAGTTGTAAAGCTTGGTGATGTTCTTGAAGTTTGTATCAAGGAACTTGATAAGGAATCAGGAAGAATTTCACTTGGATATAAGAAAACAGAAGATAATCCATGGGAAAAATTCAAGAACAACTACAATGTTGACGATGTAATCAAGGCTACTATTGTTTCTATTACACCTTTTGGTGCTTTTGCAAGTATCATTGATGGTGTAGACGGACTTATCCATATTTCACAGATTGCTAACAAGAGAGTTGATAATGTTAAGGACGTGCTTTCTGTTGGACAGGAAGTTGATGTTAAGATTACAGAATGTGACATTGATAATAAACGTATCAGCCTTTCAATGCGTGCTCTTGTTGCTGATGAAGAAGAAACAGAGGATAAAGAATAATATTTTATTTTCTTATAATCTTATGTCATATTAATGTAAAATAATTATTATTCAGACATGCATTATTTTGTTTCGTCCTGAACTCAATTATGTTGGGTTTAGGACGATTTGTTTTGATATGTTTTTTATAAATCAACAGATACAATATTATAAATTATTCAGGATATTTCTTGTATCTGAAACGGCGGGTCATATATTGTGTTACCTCGCCAAAACCTTCAATATC
>OCTV010000771.1_pt1 | contig 12188 bp, 7 predicted proteins | sample 1539101 | NCBI WGS metagenome assembly OCTV01 (sample SAMEA3991422, study PRJEB22521) | metagenome | biome: anthropogenic terrestrial biome; feature: sewage plant; material: sludge | place: Sweden | collected 2012-09-26 | reverse complement strand
ACACGACGCTCTTCCGATCTCCTCAAATTTAATTGAAATCTCTAAGTTTGAACTAGTAATAATCAAAATTTAAACCTGTCCAGTATCTGATAAAACGAAATTAACATGCTAAAAGTAGGTATCACCGGCGGCATAGCTACCGGCAAATCATTTGTATGCACGATATTTAAGTATTTAGGAGTACCTGTCTACAATGCCGACCTCGAAGCAAAATTGATTATCGAAAACAATCCAGCTTTAAAAAAGAGATTGATCTCCAGGTTTGGAACTCAAACCTATGATCAACATGGACATTACAATACCAAATATATTTCCTCGATCGTATTCAATGATTCTGTTGCTAAAAAAGAGCTGAATGACCTCATCCATCCTCTGGTATTACAGCACTCTTTTGATTGGTACCAAGCTTGTGATGAAGCGGGATCTGCATATGCCCTTAAGGAATCAGCTCTCCTGATTGAGAGTAAAAACCATATTCGTCTGGACAAGATGATAGTAGTAGATGCTCCTCTGGAAATAAGGATTGAACGATTGATGCATCGGGATGATATCTCCAGAGAATTAAGTTTAAAGAAAATCAATAGTCAAATGCCCCAGGAAGAAAAGCTAAAATATGCTGACTTCACTATATTAAATGATGGCCAAAACCCTATCATCCCCCAGGTGTATAAGATCCATCATGAACTAATCAGGCTTTCTGAAGTACCTTTGTAGTTAAATATAAGCTATGACTGCAAATGACTATATCGTATTGGAAGAAGCATACGGCTCTCACAATTATCATCCACTGCCTGTCGTCCTCACCAGGGGCAAAGGAGTCCATGTCTGGGATGTGTCTGGTAAACGATATTATGATTTTTTATCCGCCTATTCTGCAGTAAACCAAGGTCATTGTCATCCAAGAATTGTCGCTGCACTTAAAGAACAAGCAGAGACACTTACTCTGACCTCACGAGCTTTTTATAATGATCAGCTGGGACTGTTTGAAAAAAAGCTACATGATATATTTGGCTATGATATGGCCCTACCAATGAATACCGGCGCAGAAGCGGTAGAGTCTGCCATAAAAATTTGCAGAAAATGGGCCTATGAGGTAAAAGGGATCAAACCAAACCAGGCTAAAATCATGTTTTTTGAATCTAATTTTCATGGTCGGACCATGGGAGCCATTTCTGCTTCGACAGAAGCGAGCAGTACTGGAGGGTTTGGCCCATACTTACCCGGCATCATCGTCGCTCCCTACGGGGATCTTGATTCAGCGCAAGAATATATCACCAGTGACCCCACTATCGCAGGTATTATTATCGAACCGATCCAGGGTGAAGCAGGGGTGATTCTACCTCCTCCAGGTTATTTAAAGGCTTTAAGACAGCTATGTTTGGATAATAATATTCTCTTTATAGCTGATGAGATTCAGTCCGGCCTGGGGAGGACTGGCAAAATGCTTTGTTGTGATCATGATGGTATCAGAGCTGACATGGTTCTGTTAGGAAAAGCCATTTCCGGTGGAATGCTGCCGGTATCTGTGGTTTTGGCAGACAAAAATATCATGGAGGTGATCAAACCCGGTCAGCATGGTTCCACTTATGGCGGCAATCCATTGGCAGCAAGGGTAGCCTGTGTGGCTCTGGATGTACTCATTGATGAAAAATTGGATCAGCAGGCTATGATTCTCGGACAAGAGATGGCTACTCAACTCCAGATATTGAAGGCAGATTGCAGTTGGATATCAGCCACTCGAGGAAAAGGCCTTCTCCATGCTATCGAGCTCGATGATGATAAAGAAAGCAAAGCTGGGTGGAATATATGCGTCGCGATGGCTCGGCAGGGCTTATTGGCTAAACCTACCCGAGGCAACATCATCCGCCTGGCTCCTCCCTTGACCATCAGTCCAACAGAGTTGCAAGAAGCGATGGACATCATCAAACAAGTGATGATGCTGCATATGGCTATAGCCTAGCAGGATGTGTTAGTTAATAAATAATAAATAGCCAGAGATCAGCCAATAAAACAGTAAGGTCTCCTGTTAAGGTTGATAATTTCTGGTCACGATTGGTCTAATAATCAGAGCGTAGGCGTAGAGCTGGTTCCCTCAGAATTTAATGTAATCCACCGTCCTGGCTAATATTTAAAACTGATCCTGGCAGATATCAGTGTGAGTTATCATATGAGTTAATTTTTTCATAAATTTGTCGCTGACTTACACATATATAGGTGCTAAGTTGAGTTATAAAGTAGTATTTTTATATCACCAAAAATTTTATAATGAGGCATTTATTTATTGTATTGATATCTTTTCTTTCTTGTGGTGTGATTTTCAGTCAGGAGACTTCTGTTTTTTCTGAGATCAATGCTCATTATAAAGAAGGACTCCGGCTGTTTTCAGAGGGAGTCTATGTAGCTGCAAGGAAAGAATTTGAAACAGTGCTTAAAGAGCAAAGGTTAAGCTTCGAACCTGAGTATAAGACCCTTCACCTGTATGCCGAATATTATAGCGCCATTTCGGCATTGAGATTAAAATTGGAAGATGCTGACCTCATGGTGACAGAATTCATTAAAAAGAATCGCCCTGACCCGATAGCCGAAAAAGCTAACCTGGAAGTTGCCAATTATCATTTTGATCAAAAGAATTATACAGATGCTTTGATCTACTATAAATTAATGGATACCCGCGGTATGCCTGCATCGACCCTGAGTGAAGTCAAGTTCAAAGAAGGCTACTCCTATTTTGCAAAAAAAGATTTTAAAAATGCCAGCACTTCTTTCACCCTGGTAAAAGATACTAAAGGAGAATATTATTACCCTACCAATTATTACCTGGGGATGAGTCATTATTTTAATGGCAAATATGATCAGGCGATCGCAAGTTTTGCGGTAGCTGCCAAGTCCAAAAAATACTCCGATCTCATCCCTTACTACGTAACTCAAATCTACTTCTCACAAAAACAATATGATAAACTTATATCGTATGCGCAGCCAATATTGGATGGGACCCAGAAAGTAGACAAAGTCGAACTCATCAGAAGGATGGTAGGACATGCCTATTTTCTCAAACAAGATTATGCCAAAGCGCTGGTCCATTTGAGCACTTTTGAAAAAAACGGGCAGACTTTGGAAGAAGCAGATTATTATGCCCTTGGATATTGCAATTATGTATCCGGTTTGTATGAGAAAGCAATCCCTTACTTCAGCACCTTGAGTGCACAACAAAGCCAAATAGGCCAGAATTCAAATTATTACCTTGCTGATTGTTATTTGAGAAGTGGTAATACTTTGAGCGCCAGGACTGCATTTTACAATGTTAGTAAACTACCCTACCAGGACAATATCCGGGAAGAAGCGCTGTTCAATTATGGCAAATTATCTGCAGAATTAGGTTTTGAGCGAGAGAGCATCACAGCGCTCAACGGTTTTGGCCCGGAGTCAAAGTATTACGATGAAGCACAAAATATCATTGGCGATGTGCTGGATAGAACCAAAGACTACGACAATGCTATACGCACGATAGAGTCCATTAAAAATCCGTCCCAGCGATTAAAAGCTGCTTATCAACAACTGGCGTACCGAAGGGCATTGCAATTGATCAATGAAGATCGTCCTGGCGAAGCCCGTGTACTGCTCTCCAAAGCTATTGAACCCTCATTTGATAAAAATATAAGTCTATCAGCGATGTATTGGCAAGCTGACCTCGCACATCGCCAGGGAGATTTCAACCTCAGTGCACAGCTTGTAGACAAATTCACTAATGCGGCTGGCACAGGCAAAGATTTAAAAGATCCGATGCTACTGCCGATGGCTAATTATCTGCAAGGGTATAATCAATTAAAGAAAGAAGCTTTTCTACCAGCCGGCGAACAGTTCAATGCAGCAATCGACAAATTGAAAAAAAACAGTACGGGAGCATCAAGCACCTTATTGGCAGATGCCTATTTACGCAGTGCAGACTGCTCATTTAAACGAAACAGGTATGATGAGGCTATCGGTTTATACAATCAGGTGATTAAGAATAAATCTACCGGCAACGACTATGCACAATACCAGACTGCCATCATCCAGGGCTTAAAAAATAACAATAAAGAGAAAATCAGGTTATTGGATGATCTGATCAAAAAACAAGCTACTTCAAAATTTGCTGATGACGCCTTGTATGAAATAGCCCTCACTTATTCTGAGCAAAATCAGACCATTGAAGCCATCGCCAGTCTAAAAAAATTACTCAAAGATTATCCCGGCACTAATATCTACAACCGCACCCTAATCCAATTAGGATTGATGACTTATAATGAAGGAAACAAAACCGAGGCCCTCAATGAATATAAAGAGGTATTCAAACACAACCCTACCCCTCAGGAATCTCAGGAAGCCATGACTGCCATTCAGGAGATCTATGTCGACGACCTGGGCCAGCCGGATGAGTATATCAAATTTGTAGAATCTATCCCCGGGTACAATCTCACCAATTACTCCAGAGATTCCCTCAACTATGGAGTTGCACTTCGGTATTATGAAGATGGTCAGTATGAAAGAGCCATAACGGCTTTTACAGATTATATGCAGAAATTCCCCCGGGGACTGAGTCTGATACCTGCCTTGTATAAACGAGCCGAATCCAATGTATTGCTCAAAAAATATGATCCTGCACTCGCAGATTACGAATCTGTGATACAAAAAGGGCGAAGTGAATTTTATGATAAATCCCTTTTTAAAGCAGCTACCCTGGCTTATAATTTTCAACAAAATTTTGATAAAGCATTAAAATACTATGGCGAATTGGCTAATAATGGCGGAGGATTGGATGAAAACACTTTGTTCGAATCACAACTTGGTGCTATGCGTGCAGCGTACCGTCTTGGTCGCACCAATGATGTGACCTTATATGGAGACAAAGTCTACAAGTCTCCTAGAGTAAATAATGATCAAAAATCTACGGCCGGGTTTTACCTGGGCAAAATAGCATACGATCAAAAAAATTATGCCAAAGCGAATGAATACCTCAAAGCGGTCGTGGACCTTAGTGACAATGAGCAAACTGCAGAAGCCCGTTACCTGCTCGCAGAAATCCTCTACTTACAAAAATCTACAGCGGCTGCTGAAACATCCACCCGCAATGCAATTTCTCAAAACTCAGATTATCCCTATTGGGTAGCAAAAAGTATGATCCTGCTGTCCGATATTTTTGTGGATAAAAATGATTTGTTTAATGCAAGAGCAGCTTTAGAAGCAGTACTGGAGAATTTTAAAGAGGACCCGGCCCTTACCAAAGTGGCACAGACTAAGCTGGATGCTGTCAAATCTAAACAAGCTTCCGGAAGCAAACTCAAACAAGATAGTCTGAAAATCAATTCATTTTTTGACAATAACTAAGTGACCCATTAATAGTAAGCGCATGAAAAAAATAAGTATAATTTTATTGGTCATTTTCTACCGGATATTTTCTTTTGGACAGCAAGATCTGCCCGTAGATGTAATCCAGGTCGTAAAAGATTTCGACGCCAGGCTGATTGAAGCTGAAAAAATAAAAGTCAATCCTGAAGTCACCCCTACAGATGCCAGTCCGATCAAATACCAATACCAGGTCAATCCTGGTGTGCAGGCACTCAATTATAGTGCACCCCAGATCAGGCCTTTAGCAATGAAATCAGCTGAACCTGTGCCAGTATATCCTTTTTACCTTAAAGCCGGCTATGGTTTTCCAAAAGAGGCATATGGTCGCCTCTCCTATAGTTTTAAAAATGACGAACGCACTAAAGTCGGTTTCGACCTTACCCACCTGAGTGCTAACAGTAGCAAGAACGAAGCTCAACGCTTTTATGATAATGATCTCAAGGCACATGTACTCTACCTTACCGAAGAAGGCATGGCCATACAAGGTGATGCGCTGGTGAGTAAAGACAGATACTACCATTATGGTCATTATATTCAAAATCCAGGCACCCTTACCCCAAACGCTATCTTAAAACACGACTATGATATCTTCGAAGTGGGTGCCAAATTATTCAATCCCAAGATCAGTGCTAATGGGATCAATTATTTTGCAGGCTTGAATGTATCTTCATTAGTAGACAATCTCTCCAGCTCAGAAAAAGGAGCGAATCTTCACCTCGGATTGACAAAGTGGATAAAAGAGAAACATTCGCTCAGCATAGAATTGGGGTCTGACTTCACTGCATTTAAGGATTCTGCCAAACAAGAATTGAACAATTTTTACTTATTGCCTTCCATTGGTATCCATGGAAAATCTTTTTTAATCCAGGGGGGTGTCAGAATCACCTCTGATGGCGAAGACATCAATTTGTTTCCAGCTGTCAATCTGAGTGGCAGCATAGCCGGCAATTCACTCATGGTGGTAGCAGGAGCTGAGGGAGGGCTGAATAAAAACTCCTATCGTAGTCTGAGTGATTATAATCCGTTCATTACCTCCAGGCTAATTTTAAAGAACAATGCTTTTACCCATTACTTTATTGGATTAAAAGGTTCTGCTAAAACGGTTGAATATGATGCCAGGGTGGGTTATAAACAAAATGACAACTTGCCTCTGTTTTCACTGAATACCAATAATTTCAGCAGGTTTGACATTTTATATAGAGCTATTGACCTGGTACATGGTACAGCCTCACTTACTTTCAGGCCTACTAAACAAATCATTGTCAATGGGGCTATCAATAAAAACTTTTATCGTAAGAATATTGAACCAAGTGCCTGGGGCCTACCCTCTCTGGAATTTAATGGCTCGCTTCAATATCAATCGCTCAATAAAAAACTGCTCCTGACCGCTGAGTCCTATGTAAATGATGGCATTCCTTATGAAGATGATTTAGGCAATACAGGTAAGTCAAAACTTTTGTTGGATATCAGCCTGGGAGCTGATTATCACCTGACTAAAAACTTCGGCTTATTTGTGCAGGCAAACAATCTGGCCAATAGTGTTTGGCGCAGATGGTATCAATATCCTACGTTCGGTGTGAATGCTGTAGGTGGAATTACGGTTAAATTTTAGCCTTATTTACTTTGCGATTAATTAGCGACATACATCACTTCTTTGACTGCTTTGATGACTTTAGCAGGATTGGGTAGCCAGGCATCTACCAGGGTAGGAGCATAAGGCAGTGAAGTATCTGCAGAGTTGACTCGAATCACAGGCGCATCCAGGTAGTCAAAAGCATGTTTTTGGATTTCATAAGTCACCTCAGCGCTGATACCGGCAAAAGGCCAGGCCTCGTCTACAACTACCAGCCTATTGGTTTTTTTGACAGATTCGACTATGGTTTTATAATCCAGTGGCCTGATGGTTCGCAGGTCTATGATTTCTGCCTCTATCCCTTCTTTGGCCAGTTCTTCTGCTGCTTTTTTGGCTACTTCGACCATTTTATTATAGGATACAATGGTTACATCCTTGCCTTCTCTGCGGATAGCTGCTGATCCAATAGGCACCAGGTATTCTCCTTCAGGCACATCACCTTTTAACCCATACAGTATCTCAGATTCCATAAAACACACCGGATCATTGTCCCTGATAGCTGACTTTAACAATCCTTTCATATCAGCAGGATCCACGCAGGAGATCACCTTGAGGCCAGGTACATTGGCCATCCAGGATTCGAATGTCTGAGAATGTTGTTGTGCCAGCTGCCCTGCTGACCCACTAGGTCCCCTAAATACTATAGGGCAGGCAAACTGACCAGCAGATTGACTCAGGGTCTTAGCTGCATTGTTGACTATTTGATCAAAAGCCAGGATGGCAAAATTCCAGGTCATGAACTCTATGATGGGTCGCAATCCATTCATGGCAGCGCCTACTCCAATAGCAGTAAAACCGAGCTCAGAAATCGGTGTATCTATAACTCTTTGAGGGCCAAATTCTTCCAACATGCCTTTACTTACTTTGTAAGCCCCGTTGTATTCTGCGACCTCTTCTCCCATCAAAAAGACATTTGGATCTCTCCTCATTTCTTCTACCATGGCTTCGCGCAATGCATCTCTTAAAGTGATAATCCTGCTCATATTTTGAATTGAAGCGCAAATTTAGTCATTTTGACAAAATAACTAACAGGGAAGCATACTCAGGTCCATCCAAATACAATTAGACAACGGTTTGCATTGATTTTGAGGTAGTTTGATGTTGGACTCCCTGAGATTGATTATTTTTCGATTCAATATGGACAAAAATAACCTGGCAGAAATTATAAGGTCCCAGTTTGGTCTCAAAGGCAAGTTAGAGATGATTTATTCCGAATTGGACCAAGTTTATTCTCTTGAGGATGAGGATAAAAAATATGTGGTAAAACTCTCTAATCCTGACCGCCCTGTAGCTATCCTGGAACTTGAGTCCGCGGTTTTAGAACACCTCCATCAAAAGAATTATACGTATGTGTTTCAAAAGCCCGTTCTTTCATTGGGTGGACTCCATTTTGTACCATTTGAAGATTACCATCTGAGGATTTTTGAATGGATAGATGCGAAGCTTCAAGCACAGTGCAATCCTCAGACCGGTCATACCCGTGCTTCCATTGGGTTGATGATGGGTTCGCTGAGTATGGTTCTGGCAGATTTTGAGCACGATGCAGCTCATAGATTCATCAAATGGGACCCTTCTCAGGTAGCATGGATCAAAGATCATATTCATCTGATTCCTTCCCGATGGCAAGGCATATTCATCTCCCACCTGGATTGGCTTGAGCAATACATATTCCCACTGCTTGATAAATGTCCCCGTCAGGTTAATTACAATGATGCCAATGATTATAATGTACTCTGCAATTGGAACTCCACAACCCAATGCTTCGAAGCTTATGCACTCATAGATTGGTTGGACACCGTCTATACGCATCGCATCAACGAACTCGCCATCACCTGTGCCTACAGCATCATGGGCCTGGCAGATCCGCTCCAGGGTGCTGTAGAAATCACTTCAGCTTATCATAGTGTCAGCCCACTCAACCCAGAGGAACTGGAAGTATTGTATGCTATGATCGCTGCAAGATTGATGATCAGCGTGACCGTATCTGCTATGAACAAAGACGCTGAGCCGCTCAACGAATACCTCCAGATCAGCGATCAGGCTGCCTGGCTTTTATTGGGAAAATGGTTCGCCCTTCATCCGAGGATGGCATGGTACAGTTTCAGGGCTGGATGCCATCTCGAACCCATTCCTGATCAAAAAAAAATATTGACCGGGCTGCATACAAAAGCATATTCACCCATCATCAGCCGGGATTTTTTGAAGCAGGCCCACATTTTTGATTTTAGTATAGGGAGTGAAGAACTGGGCAATTTTGAAAACTACCTCGTGGATGAAAAATTGGATGCACTGACGGAGGCTACTCTTAGAAATAATAATAAAAAATATGGTCTCGGACTATATGGTGAGATCAGGCCTTTCTATTCCGGTGATTCATTTAGAACAGAAGGCAATGATGGCCCTCAATGGCGAACTCAGCATCTGGGCATTGACCTATTTGCACCGGCCGGCACCCCCGTTTATTCAGCCGCCAGTGGCAAAATTCATAGCTTAAACTTCAACAATTTGAAGCGTGACTATGGCCCAACCATCATCACGGAGCACGATAACAACGGCGTCAAATTTTACTTCTTATACGGACACCTGACTCAGTCATCACTTCATTGGAAACCAGGTGATTTAATCTCTGCAGGGGATACACTCGGTTGGATAGGGCAGATAGAGGAAAATGGAGGATGGCCACCACATTTGCATTTTCAAGTTATTCTTGATTTACTTGGGTATGTGGGTGATTTTCCGGGAGTTGGATTCTTGTCTCAAACAGCGGTATGGACCTGCATCAGTCCCGATCCTGGATTTATGTTTGAAGATTACCCTCACCAAATACTTAATACCTCTATTAGTAATATTCTTCAAAAAAGAAAATTAATATTAGGCTTTAACCTTTCTGTCTCTTATAAAAACCAACCGCTATGGATCCAAAGAGGACAATCCCAATATCTCATAGACCATACGGGAAGAAAATACCTGGATACTGTCAATAATGTAGCCCATTGTGGTCATGAACACCCAAGAGTGGTGAGCCGTGGCCAAAAAAGTATGGCAGTCCTGAATACTAATACGCGATACCTTCATGAGCAAATCATAACACTCGCAGAGGAGCTAAAAAAATACTTTGACCCTACTCTTGAAGTATGTTATTTTACCAACTCAGGTACTGAAGCCAATGAACTGGCCATTCGATTGGCAAAAAACTATACCAGGTCAAAAGAGGTCCTGACCATGCAATGGGGATATCATGGCAATAGCAGCACCATGGTAGATCTTAGCTCTTATAAATTTGATCGCAAAGGAGGTAAAGGCAGGCCTCCACATACACATGTCATCCCTATGCCGGACCCGCTGAGAGGCATATATGCTTCGCATCCCGATCAGGCTGCACTATATCTTCAAGAAGTAAAAGCTATACTTTCGCAGATAAATAGCCAGGGCTCTCAACCAGCTGCCTTATTTGCCGAATCCATTTTAAGTTGTGGAGGCCAAATCGTCTACCCAAAAGATTTTTTAACTCGAGCTGTATCCATCATAAGAGAAGCCGGCGGGGTGTACATCGCAGATGAAGTACAAACCGGGCTGGGTAGGATCGGGTCACATTTTTCAGCATATGAATTATATGGCGTGACTCCTGATATCGTGACCCTGGGTAAGCCACTTGGTAATGGCCATCCAATCGGGGCTGTGCTATGTACCAGGGAAATTGCAGCAGCTTTTAATAATGGAATGGAATACTTTAATACGTTTGGAGGAAATCCTGTGAGTTGCGCCATAGCCTGCGAAGTATTGAGGGTGCTCCAGGATGAATCTTTAATGGTAAATGCACTTTTGACTGGGCAATATCTCAAAAAAGAACTCAATAATTTATTGCCTGATCATCCTATCCTCGCTGACATTAGAGGCGAAGGATTCTTCCTTGGGATAGAGCTTTTAGATGGCACGAAACCTGCCACCCTGGCTGCAAATTATCTTGCAGGCCGAATGCGAACTTATGGTATTTTAATGAGTACCGACGGGCCGGATGATAATGTATTAAAAATAAAACCACCGATGACTTTTAGCCAGACCAATGCAGAAGAATTATTGTCCAGGATGGACCAAATATTGAGAGAAGCTCCCATGTTGATTTAATTGGTCCTATCTGCTCTTTATCGGGATCACCATTTTCAGAGCTGACCAGGTATCATCTACCGATGCCACTTTTACATCTACCAGGTCTAGTGCCAAAGCAGTAGCCCTGATCATATCTTCGTTTATTTCTGTTGGCTTTTTGGATGCTTTTTTATGCCAGGAGACCCAAATCATTCCATTGGATGCTATAATGCGTCTGCTTTTCTTTAAAAAATCTTCCAACTCCGCTGTTTTGTTGGTGTACAACCACACCAGATCATAGGATTTCCTGGTTTGAATGCTGGTATCAAAATGGATTGATTCTGTGGTTAACATTTGTACTATCATCTCAGGGGCTCCGGAGATCAATACCTGCTGTCCCGATTTGAAGCCAATCTTTTTGAGCAAAGGCGTATCATATTTTATGTGATCGGACATAATCAATGTTTTTCTGATGCATCTTATCCAAAAACGACTCGAAGGGAGAATACCCCCAGGAAATTCTCCAATCGACAATGTCCGGGACGACCAAACTGTCCAAATATCTTGTTGAGTGATCGATTCTGTTCAATATCTCCTTCGTAGTATAAGCTATAGTACCGTGGCCTGGTACCATGGTCTCCACCTTACATTCCTTCAAGATTTTTTTTACAGTATCCATCGACTCGTGATAATGACCAATAGTGTCCTCAATAAATGGAAACTCCACATTGGACAGATAATCGCCTGCCACCAGCAAACCAAGCTCGGGCAATAGGCTAAAGAGGCCATCAGCAGTATGCCCCTGAGCCGCGTAGAACTTGATGTCTATTCCTCCTAGCCTGTATTCTGACTGGGTTTCGGGCCTTATGAGCATGTCCAGCTCAGGGTAACGGAGCGAGACTGATCTGTCTATATAATATTCATCATCTATAGCCCGCAGCTGAGCTAGCGATCTGGACTTATCCTGCCGCACCTCCATGAGATCTGACCCGATTTGAGTAAAACCTTCAAAATATGGCCGCCCTACGATATGATCATAATCTCCGTGCGTGTAAATCAAAAATTTGCCAAAATGAGAGACTTC
>OCTV010000770.1_pt1 | contig 12196 bp, 9 predicted proteins | sample 1539101 | NCBI WGS metagenome assembly OCTV01 (sample SAMEA3991422, study PRJEB22521) | metagenome | biome: anthropogenic terrestrial biome; feature: sewage plant; material: sludge | place: Sweden | collected 2012-09-26 | reverse complement strand
TCCGATCTAGATGTACGACCGGTGTATCTGGTAGGGGACCTTTTGCTGGCCACCCTGGTTTTGTTCCGTAGAAGAAATATTGCTCTGGTGGATCTGTCCATCTACCACAGATAGGCCAGATGGATCATCTTCATAGTCCATCTGACTACTGATGACCATCGCAGGCTGGTCCTGCAGACTACCCGGTGATTTTAACCCATCATAAAGTTTTCTCCAGTCTTGCTGAGTTTCTACAGGGCCCCCTCCTTGAAAGGTAGTGGTCCTATGCATGGTCGCAGCATGCATTCCAGGAGACAGCTGGTGATCAAAACCAGGATTCGATTCATCAAAATTCAAATACAAGGGAACATACTGGCCCAAAGCATGCCTGGAGGCTACTCTTATATATTGATAGATGATGCGTTCGTCCAGGAACTTAATCTCATGTTTGCTGGGGTGTACATTGACATCGATTCTGGTAGGATCTATGTCCAAAAATAATACATAGAATGGGTGATCCTCCTCCGCGATCAAAGCCTCATAAGCTGCCCGGATAGCGTGATGAAGATAGGAGCTGCGGATATATCTTCGATTAACAAATAGATATTGATCGCCTCTTTTTTTCTTACTCACCTCCACTTTACCGATAAAACCGCCAATGTTGACGAGATCCGTTTGTTCGTCTACGCTGACTATTTTATCACCAATACTTTTTCCAAAAACTCCGATGATCCGTTGTCTCAGATTTCCTTTCGGCAAATTGTATACTTCGGTGTCATTGTGGTGACAAGTCATCTCCAGTTCAGGGTAAGCAAGGGCGATGTGCTCAAATTCTTCGATGATATTGCGCAACTCTACCGGATCTGATTTTAAAAATTTTCTCCTGGCAGGGACATTATAAAACAGGTTAGACACAGCAAAGCTGGTACCGCCAGGTGACTGGCAGGGTTCTTGTGACTGAAACGCCGATCCAGCTATGGTGATTTTAGTACCCAGGTCTCTGTCATGCAACCTGGTCTTTAATTCTACCTGGGCCACCGCGGCCATAGATGCGAGGGCTTCTCCTCTAAATCCCAGGGTGCGAATATGTTGGAGATCTTCAGACTTTTTGATTTTCGAGGTAGCATGCCGTTCAAAAGCCATGCGGGCATCCGTATCCGACATACCGCTGCCATTATCTATTACCTGGATGAGGGTTTTACCGGCATCTTTGATGATCAACTGGATGCGGGTGGAATCTGCGTCAATGGCATTTTCTAATAACTCTTTTACCACAGATGCCGGGCGTTGAATGACCTCACCTGCAGCGATCTGGTTGGCTATGGAGTCGGGGAGTAGTCGTATGATGTCTGACATCGCCGGGCAAAGGTAAAGCATTGTATCAGAGTAATACCGATTTTAGCATTTCGAAATCCCAATCGTAGTTGTATTGCTTCATAAATATTAACGACAAACAATAACCATTGCCTACCGTTTAATAATATTCATCATATCCCTACATTGTGCCATCATGCGAGTACTTATACAGCGGGTAAAAGAAGCCAAAGTCACTATAGAATCCGGTAAGGTGACCGGTGCTATTGGTGGAGGACTGCTCCTACTGATAGGTATAGAAAACGAAGATACCACTGAGGATATCCATTACCTGGTGCACAAAATCGCTCAGCTTCGCATCTTTGACGATGCAGCAGGGGTGATGAACCTGAGTGTCATGGACATCCGTGGCAGCATATTGGTCGTCAGTCAATTTACCTTACATGCCTCCACCAAAAAAGGCAATCGCCCATCCTATATCAAAGCTGCGCGACCTGAGATAGCCATCCCTTTGTATGAATCGTTTGTAGCAACGATCAAATCTTTGTCAGGTCTCGAGATCCAAACCGGGGTGTTCGGGGCAATGATGGAAGTGACATTGATTAATGATGGACCGGTAACTATCTGGATGGACTCAAAGATGAAAGAATATTGATTTTAGGTTGTTGGTTCAAAATAGATTGTCAAACGACAATAGGTTATTAGAGAAAGTTTTAAATTGGTATTGAATTCGCCTCTTTGTGGCTTCTGATTTAACCCTTAATATCATCCATTATGAAAAAGAATAAAAACAACAAACCCAATCGCCGGTCATTTTTGAAGTCTACCGGTACGGCACTCGTAGGTAGTACCATTGCTTTAAATATTGGCTTTCCAGAACAAGCTTTTGCTTTTGGTGGGCATGCAACCACCAAGTCGAACATCTTAAAAGTAGGCTTAATTGGTTGTGGAGGCAGAGGGACCGGAGCGGCCGCTCAAGCGATGGCCGCTGACCCTGATGTAGTACTTACAGCCATGGGTGATGCTTTTGGAGATAGGTTGGAAGAATCCTATAAATCTCTGATGGAAGTCGATCCTAAAAAAGTACAGGTAGACAAGGCTCACAAATTTGTAGGCTTTGATGCTTATAAAAAAGTGATTGACTCTGGGGTGGATGTCGTCATCCTGACTACACCGCCTTTTTTCCGGCCTGACCATCTGATAGCAGCTATTGAGGCAGGAAAACACGTGTTTTGCGAAAAACCGGTGGCGGTCGATGCTCCTGGAGTCCGTAAAGTAATCGCTGCTGCTAAAAAAGCTGCTGACAAAAAACTATCCCTGGTATCAGGATTTACATTCAGGTATGATTTTCCCAAAAGGGCCTTTTTTGAAAGAGTGTTGAACGGAGAAATAGGTGATATCAAAACCGTGTCGTCTACCCGCAACGGTGGTTACCTATGGTACAAACCCAGGCAAACTGAATGGACGGATATGGAATACCTAATGCGTAACTGGTATTATCAAAACTGGTTGTCGGGAGATTACCTGGTAGAAATGATTGTACATAGCCTGGATATGATGTCCTGGGCCATGGGTGATCGCCTGCCCCTCCAGGCTACAGGTACAGGTGGCCGACAAGCCCGGGTGGACAAAATGTACGGAAACATCTATGATCATTTTGCTATCGAATATGAGTATGAAAACAGCGTTCAGGGGTTTAGTTTTAGTCGACAGCAAGCCGGCTGTTCCAATAGAAATTCAGTAGAGATCGCCGGTACCCTGGGTAATGGTTTTGTCAAAAGTAGTGGAATGCTGGAAATAACCGGCAAAAATAAATGGACCTATCAGGGTGAAAAAAACGATCCTTATCAGACACAACACAATGAGCTTTTTGCCTCCATCCGCAGTGGCCATCCAATGAATGATGGAATAAGAATGGCCAATAGTACCATGTTGGCGATTATGGGAAGAATGGTAGCCTATAGTGGACAAACCCTGAAATGGGATGAAGCGATCAATTCCAACCAGGTTTTAGGCCCACCCTCTGATCAGATGTATTGGGATCTGAAATTCAGTGGTCCGGAGATCGCGATTCCTGGTCTCACTAAAATATAGCGTGATCTTGTTAAAAGTTTAATAACCAATGAAATATTCAATCTCAATGGTAACTCGAATATTGCTGTGGCTTTTCTCGTGTATTTGCATTCAAGGTTACGCCCAACCATCCACTTTAAAGTTTGGTAAAGAATTGAGTTCAGTGCATATCGCTTCAAAAAGCAAAAAAAAGTCTGTCCCCATCGAATGGGTCAATGTCAACACAGCTCCTGATACCTGGTCCTTGCTAAAAAAGGAGCTGATTTGCACCGGAAGACCCATCGGGGTGATGCGCAGTAAATATCAATACGAAAACTTCCTCCTGCATGTGGAGTGGAAACATATCGAACCAGGTGGTAACTCCGGTGTATTCATCTGGAGTGATGCCGTTCCGGGTGAACAGAATCGCCTTCCCAATGGGGTGGAAGTACAGATGCTGGAGCTGGATTGGGTGAAGCTGAATACTAAAGATGGAGTAGAGCCGCCGATCGCTTATGTGCATGGTGAGCTTTTTGGGGTTGGTGGGGTAGAAACCATTCCTGATAACCCTCGGGGTACCAGGAGTAAATCGATTGAAAACCGGTGTAAGGGAAGGGGAGAATGGAACACGTATGATGTAGTATGCGTCGATGGTGTGGTAAAACTCTCTGTGAATGGAAAATTTGTCAATGGCCTGGCCCGGGCAAGCCAGAAAAGAGGATATCTCTGTCTTGAATCTGAAGGCGCTGAGATACACTTTCGCAATTTTACTTTGATGGAACTGCCGACAGGTATAGTTTCAAACCACGAGGCCGCTGCGATTATCAACGAGTGAATAAATCTATTTTTTTACCGATTATCCAATCATTGATTTATGTCTGGGAGTCCGGAGGTCATCGAGCAAAACAACCATATATCTGGATTTAGTAAGTGAAAGGCCGACCGATTTGTCGAATTTAAGATACTCCCTGTCTGAATTTGGTTTCTCAAAGGGCCTAATAGGTCTTATAAATCCTATTATGGGCAAAAGCGTATTTTTTTTAAGTAATTTTGCACTCCATTTATTTAAAGTTTTATCATGCAAAAAAAGATTTTTTTCCTGGCATCCATATTGTTGATTGGTTTGATATTTATCGCTTGTAATAATAATAGCGTCAAAACCGGACCTGCAAAAGTGCTGGTGTTCTCCAAGACAGCCGGCTATCGGCATGCTTCAATCCCAAAAGGTATCGCAGCGATCAAAAAACTGGGAACTGAGAACGGTTTTGAAGTAGATGCTACCGAAGATGCCGCCAGTTTTAATGAAGAGAATTTAAAGCAATATGCTACCATTATATTCCTTTGTACTACAGGCAATGTCCTGGACGGGGCACAGGAAGCGGCTTTCGAACGATATATTCAGGCAGGAGGAGGATATGTAGGCGTCCACGCTGCGGCGGATACAGAGTATGACTGGGGATGGTATGGTCGCCTGGTTGGTGGTTATTTTTTAGATCATCCGGGTATTCATGACAGTTCTCCCAATGTTCAGGAAGGCGTCTTTAATGTAGTTGATGCCACCAATATTGCTACAAAACATCTGCCTAATCCATGGAAACGAACGGACGAGTTTTATAGCTACAAAAATCTTAACCCTGACAATAAGGTTCTTCTCACTATAGACGAAAGCAGCTATCAGGGAGGACACAAGATGGGTGATCACCCGATGTCCTGGTATCATGATTTTGATGGTGGTAGATCATTTTATACTGCTTTGGGTCATACCGATGAGTCTTATACTGAAGACAATTTCACCAAACACTTGCTGGGTGGGATTCAATATGCCATCGGTAAAAATCAAGTGCTCAATTATTCAAAAGCCAAATCTCAAATCCCCCCTGAAGCTGACCGGTTTGTCAAGAAAGTGCTCGCGATGGGAGAATTTTACGAACCGACGGAGATGACGATCCTCCCCAACCTGGATATATTAATTGCTCAGCGACGCGGAGAAATAATGATGTACAAAAATGAAACGCAAAAAGTAAAACAAGTTGGCTTCCTCAATGCATATTTTAAAACATCTACCCCGGGAGTCAATGCAGAAGAAGGAGTACTTGGCCTGGCCAAAGACCCCAATTTTTCCAAAAACAATTGGATCTATATTTTTTACAGCCCTATCGATACTTCTGTAAACCGACTGTCCAGGTTTGAGTTTAAAAATGATACCCTTGATCTTACTTCTGAAAAAATCATATTACAATTTTATTCGCAGCGGGAGATCTGTTGCCACACCGGAGGATCGATCGCTTTTGGGCCGGATGGTTTGTTGTATTTATCTGCAGGGGATAACTCTACCCCATTTAATGAACCCGGTCAGAAATTTGTCAATAATGGATACGCTCCACTCAATGATGAACCAGGCCATCTCCAATACGATGCCAGACGATCCTCGGGCAACTCCAATGATCTGCGCGGAAAAATACTTAGAATCAAACTGAAAGATGACGGAAGCTATGATATTCCTGAGGGCAACCTTTACCCAAAAGGTACTCCTAAAACCCGGCCTGAGATCTATGTACAGGGTAACCGAAATCCATACCGTATCTCTGTGGATCAGAAAAACAGCTTTTTATACTGGGGAGAAGTTGGCCCTGATGCGGCCAATGACAGCCTCGATACCAGAGGACCAAGGGGGTACGACGAGGTGAATCAAGCCAGAAAAGCCGGCAATTTTGGTTGGCCACTTTTTGTGGGCAATAATTATCCCTATAGGAACTATGACTATACCAATGGTACTTCCACAAAATCATTTGACCCTGCTAAGCCTATCAATGAATCCCGCAACAACACTGGTATACAAGAACTACCACCAGTGAGTCCGGCATTTATCTGGTACCCCTATGCTGCTTCGCCGGATTTTCCATCGGTAGGCACCGGGGGCAGAAATGCTATGGCAGGACCTGTGTTTTATAGTGATATGTATCCGAAGGAGACAAGCCTGCCTGCTTATTATAATGGAAAATTATTTATCTACGAGTGGATCCGCGGCTGGATCAAAGTGGTGACAATGAAAGAAAATGGCGACTTTGATAAGATGGAACCGTTTATGCCAGGTGTAAAGTTTAATTCTATCATCGATATGGAAATGGGACCTGAAGGCAAAATCTACTTACTTGAGTATGGTTCTGGTTGGTTTAGTAAAAATCCTGATGCGGCCATCTCCGTAATAGAATATGTATCCGGCAATCGTGCTCCGGCGATCGCCAGTCTGAGCAGCAATCGATCCACAGGGGCCTTGCCCTTTACGGTAAAATTATCTGCCGAGGCCAAAGATCCTGAAAATGATCCCATGACCTATACCTGGAACCTCGGAGATGGCACTACTAAAGAAACTACTGTACCCACCCTGGATTACACCTATGACAAAATAGGGGATTATTCAGTGAATGTGGATATTAAAGATGATAAAGGAGCTTCAGCTAAAAGCGAAACCATTCAACTCTATGCGGGCAATGAGACTCCAGAAGTGTCCATAGCGGTGACTGGTAATAAATCATTTTATTTTCCTGGTAAAAAAGTCAATTACAGTGTTTCTGTCGCTGATAAAGATAATCCTACAGGCAAGACTGATCCAGCCAATCTATTTATTTCAGCAGACTATATCGAAGGTACTGATCTCGCGGGAGCTTCCCGTGGTCACAAACAGGGAGAGATGATCATGAGTGGTAAATCCTTGATGCTCTCACTTGATTGTAAAGTATGTCACAAAGAAGCCGAAAAATCAATAGGCCCAGCTTATACCCAAGTGGCTGAAAAATACAGCAAAGACAGAGGAGCCAGAACCTATCTCATCGATAAAATCATCAAAGGAGGCAGTGGGGTATGGGGTGAAACGGCCATGGCTGCACATCCCAATTTGTCGACTTCAGACGCGGACCAGATCGTGAGATGGATTTTATCACTTGGAAATAAAGGGGCTATCCAAAAATCCCTACCCACTTCCGGTATGGTAGCTTCCACGCTGGACAAACCGGTAAAAGACAATGGAGTGCTCAGTATCTCTGCCAGCTATACGGATGCAGGAGGTGCAGGGATCAAACCACTCACTGGAAGGAGTACGATGATGCTCAGAAATAATAAAGTAATGTTTACCGGCAAGGAGAAAATGAAAGGTTTTTCCAGCATCAGTTTTAATGGTATGAATTTTATGATCACGCCTAAACCTGAAGGCTGGCTGGCATTGGATCATATCGACCTGACTGATATAGGATCTGTGATGATCGCTTCCGGCTGGCAGACTCCTCCCCAATATGGATTTGATATTGAGCTTAGATTAGATGGTCCTGATGGTCAGGTAATCGGTAATGGCAGTATTGTGGCTCCACCCGGTAATGCTGCTACAAAACCAGGTCAGATTGGAGGCACTGCCTCTAGTATCAAGATTACTGCACCCAACGATGGCAAGATACACGACCTATATATTACCAGTAAAGTGAAAGATCCCGCCGAAAGTGGGCAGGTAGCTTTACAATCTGTCCAGTTTAATATGAAGTAGACTCACGTTTGATCACTTGTTTTGTGTAGGTTGATTTATTGCAAGCTTTTATACATGATGTACACATTGACATAGCCCAAAGTTTGGTGTTTGAAGGCTAAAGGGATTTCTCCGACGATCTCAAATCCAAGAGATTTCCACAAATTGACCGCGGCTGTATTGGTTTTTACTACAAAATTAAATTGCATCGCATGATAGCCAAGCAGGCGTGCCTGTTCAAGAGAATGAATCCCCATCGACCGCCCGATCCCTTGTCCTTTGGCCTGTGGTGACACCATATATGCTCCGTTGGCTATATGTGATCCCCGATCTGGTTGATTGGCTTTGATCCTATAGGTGCCAACGATTCGGGAACCATCTTCTGCTATATAGACATGTGCATCGGGGTCACACCAAAAGGCCATCATTTTGTCTTCTGAAGAGTCCGGGTTAAATACGTAGGTGTCGCCTGTAGCTACGACAGCTTTTAAGATCTCCCAGATTACTTCATGGTCCTGGGTGGTAGCTGGTCTGATGGTCATCACCTATTGATTGAAAAAGTACTTCAGCAAAAAGTATTCTCTCTTACCGATTGATCACATTTTTAAACTTGGGCCGTTTCGGAGTCAAATCACCCAGGCGTGCTTTTTTCTTTTCTTCGTAATCACTGAAGTTTCCTTCGAAGAAGACTACCTGGCCATCATCTTCAAAAGAAAGAATATGGGTTGCAAGTCTATCCATAAACCACCTGTCGTGCGATATCACTAGTACAGCGCCGGCAAAATGGTCGATGGCTTCTTCGAGTGCACGAAGGGTATTGATATCAATATCATTGGTAGGCTCATCGAGTAAGAGTACATTGCCTCCATCTTTTAAGGTCATAGCGAGATGCAGGCGGTTACGCTCTCCACCAGACAATACACCAATTTTTTTCTGCTGATCACTGCCGGTAAAGTTAAATCGTGCCAGGTAGGACCGTGCATTGATCTCTGTCTTGCCGATGGTGATGATATCATTGCCCTGGCTGACTACTTCGTAAATAGTTTTTTCAGGATTGAGGTCTTTGTGGGTCTGATCTACATAAGAGAGATGGACTGTCTCGCCGATCGTGACGGAGCCACTATCTGCCTGCTCCAGGCCCATAATGATTTTAAATAAGGTAGACTTACCTACACCATTGGGGCCGATGATCCCTACTATGCCGTTTTTAGGAATAGAAAATGATAGGTTTTCAAACAGTATTCTTTCGCCAAAACCTTTGGTCAGTTTATTAGCTTCTATCACGACATCGCCCAATCTGGGTCCCGGTGGGATATAGAGTTCGAGTGTAGCCTCTTTTTCTTTTACCTCTTCATTGATCAGTTTGTCATAAGCATTGAGACGGGCCTTGCCCTTTGATTGTCGGGCTTTGGGTGACATGCGTACCCACTCCAGTTCCCGCTCCAGGGACTTTTTGCGTTTGGTTTCTTGTTTTTCTTCCATCTCCAGTCGCTTGGTTTTTTGTTCCAACCAACTGCTGTAATTGCCTTTGTAAGGGATGCCCTCTCCCCGATCAAGTTCCAGTATCCAGCCTGCCGCATTGTCCAGGAAATATCGGTCGTGGGTGACCGCTATGACCGTACCTGGAAAGTTTTGCAGATATTGCTCTAACCACAGTACACTTTCAGCGTCCAGGTGGTTGGTAGGCTCATCCAGCAAGAGAATATCCGGGTTGCTCAATAATAATCTGCACAAAGCGACTCTTCTTTTTTCACCACCGGAGAGCACTTTGATCACCTGGTTTTCTTCCGGACAGCGGAGTGCCTCCATGGCTGTATTGAGTTTGTGATCCAGCTCCCAGGCATTTTGCTGATCGAGTTGATCCATTAGTTCCGCCTGACGATCGATGAGTCGGTTCATTTCATCATCTTCGAGCGGTTCTGCCAGTTTATTGCACACTTCCTCATAGTCTTTGATCAGGGCCACGAGCGGGCCGACTCCTTCCTCTACAACCTGCCGCACTGTTTTGTCCGGATCCAGGTGAGGCTCCTGCTCGAGCATACCGATCTTATAATCTTTGTCAAAAACTACTTTGCCCTGGTAGTTTTGATCCGTGCCGGCTATGATACGCAGCAAACTGGATTTACCGGCTCCGTTGAGACCGAGCACACCGATCTTGGCACCATAATAAAAGCTGAGATAGATGTTTTTGAGTACTTGTTTGTTGGGAGGATAGATCTTATTGACCCCTTCCATTGAAAAAATGATTTTTTCGCCTGCCATATATTTATTTGAATTGGGGTGCAAAGATAAGAAGAAGTATGAGCTGTGGTATCTGGAGTTGGTATTGATAATAAAAGCCCTTCTTCAAAAAAGGTAAGGATTCTGCCTCTACCGGCAAATGTTGACTCATTGCCGGGAAGCTGTCCAGTATATCACACGACTATCAGCTATGTTTGTAAAAAAAAGGAATCATGAAAATCTTTTGCATCTTTATTTTAGTTGTAGGTTGTTTTCTGAATACAGTTGCTCAAAATCCGGCATCTGCTCCGGATCCCCAACCACCCACTAAGCTGACCCTCTCTGAAGTATTATCAAATATACCCGGAGCCAAAGGCGAACGATATGCCCTGGGTATGAGACACGGTACGATGCGAGTGCTCGTCTATGCACCCAAAGGCCAGGACGACCAGTCTCCGCACAAGCAAGATGAGGTATATATCGTGGTGAACGGTTCAGGCACCTTCGAGTGTGGTCCGGAAAAAGTGTCCTTTGGGCCCACGGATGTGCTCTATGTACCGGCAGGAGTTACTCACCGTTTTGTAGACTTTACCGATGATCTGGTACTGTGGGTAGTGTTTTATGGAGTGGAGGGGGGTGAGCATTAACCATTGAGGGCATTTAAAAAATTTCCTTGTTTTTAAAGCACTTAGAGCACTAAAGGGACGCTCCACTGAGGACCTTCATCCTAAATAGAAAATGCTTAGTGGCCTTAAGTTTTCTTAGTGGTTAAAAAATTAAGTGGTCTAGTGGTTAAAACGCAAGCCAAAATATCAATAATCCTCCTTGTTTTAAACCACTTAGGATCTTCATAATATGTAGAAAATGCTTAGTGACCTTTGTTTCCCCAGTGGTTAAATAGTTAAGTGGTCTAGTGGTTAGCAAATGCAAACCGCAAGCCCTGGTAGATACCTGGGAGTACGATCGTCGCATGGTTCTTATCCTTTAGCTCTACGTATTTGTAGTGTAATCCGATGGGACGATTTTGAGCTAAATAATTAAGCAATTCGACATTGACAGGAAATCGTACTGGCTGAGTGATATCTTTACGGCATTCAAATAAGGTAGTCTTTATCAAAGGATGGTGACTTAGAAAATCAATGGCGGACTTTCCGACTGATCCTTTATTCCACCACAAACTACCATCGATCGAGATATAAGCTTTGAAAAGTCCTGGTTTGGTATAGAGCGCATGATAGACTAACAACCCGCCCAATGAATGGCCTATCAAAGTATACTGAGGCTGGGTGCGGTATTTTTTAGCAATGGCCGGGATCAATTCTTTTTCAATATAATCTAAGAATGGATTGGCTCCTCCACTGGTAGTAATATCTGCATCCTGTCCTGCGCCTTTCGTGACCGGTGTGGTAAAATCTTTTTGGCGATGATGACTGGTGATACCTACGACGATGCAGGGAGGCATGGCATGGTCCGTTAAAAGTTCAGCGGCAGCTTTGCAAGTCAGATCAAAATAAGTCTCTCCATCCAGAATGAATACGACCGGATATTGATCCTTGGTTGTTTGATAATCATTCGGCAGACCTATCATGGCTGACATGCTCTCATGAAGATTGGTTGATGTAAGGGTAATGTTTTGCGTGAGGCTGGAAGTCTGGGATGAGACTTTCATTCCTGTAAGAAACATTAAAAAAAACACAATTATCTGTGCTGGATTCATTCGCATTACTTTATCCATTGCTGCAAAAATATACGGTTAAGTTCATGTCAGACGGATTATTTTGCAGCGGAATAAAAAACAGCAGCCTGTATATATAAGGAGTGATGAAACCGCAGATCAAACGTACTGCCTTAATGTTTTCTTATCTTCCATACCAGGGGATTATTATTATACTTGCATCTAAATATTAAGTATGAAAAGACCTTTGCTAACTTCCCTCTTTTTGTTTTTGATTTTAATAGCTGCGATGTCGCAGGCACCCAGACCTGACACAGCACTTCGTGCGAAAATGCAGTGGTTTGCTGATGCCAAATTGGGCATATTCATTCATACCGGTATCTATGCAGTGAATGGGATAGACGAATCCTGGAGTTTTCACAATAAAAAAATCAGCCATCCGG
>OCTV010000767.1_pt1 | contig 12228 bp, 9 predicted proteins | sample 1539101 | NCBI WGS metagenome assembly OCTV01 (sample SAMEA3991422, study PRJEB22521) | metagenome | biome: anthropogenic terrestrial biome; feature: sewage plant; material: sludge | place: Sweden | collected 2012-09-26 | reverse complement strand
CTCGGTCCTCGAAATTTGAAGTTTTTGCCAAACTGAATTCGCCGGTGCCGTTCTTCTTTGATTCTCATGAATAGATAAATAAATAAATCTGTCTTTTGCGGGCAACTTCAAAAATTTATATGCTTTCTGCTCGAGAAAGTTTGTCTCTGCAAAAAACGATTATCTGTTGCCTTAAAAAATCGTCCGCAAATTTAGTTATTAAACCCAAATAAAAAGTATCCGCATTGCTAAGCCTACCTCCTGTCACTTTTATTACAGTCCAGCCTATTAAACAAAAAACCTTTGGGTCTCAGACTCAAAGGTTGATCATCTTGCGCCAGATGTGGCATAATGTGGTGTTTTTTAGACTGCCGCATGCAATCTCGAATACTCCAGGACTTTGTGCACACTCTTCAGGGAGGGTCTGATACGGAGGTTTTTAAACCGATCTATGAGTTCATGGATCTGCTGGTCTTCTTCCGCGGTGTCACCAGGTTCATGGTCTATTCCACCCAGGTTATTTGATACAAGTTCTTTTTGTGTAAAGGTTTTTGCCATAAAGTTTGATTATTGATCATAAATGAATTTACAATATAAAAACTGCCCTAAAGCAATGATTATTGCAATCTTATGAAACTTTCTACTGTTAAATAAATAAGCGCTTGTTTATCAGAGAAGTATACAATCGCTTTTTATCTGCTTTTAAAGAAACCAATGCTTTGGGAGGGGACTACGCTATTCAATATGCCTGTTTTTTCTAATAAACTCGGATTCTTTCTTATTAAAAACTCTTATTGACCTTAAATTGCTTCAACTTTTAATTCAAGAAGCCATCTAGTTGAATTGTTTCTCCTGCATGTAAGCGTATTTGTTTTAATTTCTCTTTGTACCGGACAACATAAGAACCGCCCTGATCGGATTTTATGGAAACTTTTGTCAGGGCACCCCCTTTCCAATCGATATTAACCGTACAGGCGCCTCTCGACCTCAGTCCATGTATTGATCCTTCGGACCAGGCAGCAGGAACAGCAGGCAACAGGTGAATCTCTCCGTTTTGTGATTGCAATAACATTTCAGCAATGGCGGCAGTACCTCCAAAATTTCCGTCTATCTGAAACGGAGGATGGGTGTCAAATAAGTTGGTGAGAGTGCTTTTTCGCAACAATTCATTCAGGTTTTCCAGCGCCTTTTCTGGTTCAAGTAATCGAGCAAACAAGCTTACAATCCATGCTTTGCTCCACCCGGTATGTCCGCCGCCATTGGCCAGTCGCCGTTCGAGTGTTTTTTTTGCTGCCTGAAAATACACCGTGTCATTGGGTGATATCAGGTTCAATGGATACAAACCAAGCAAGTGCGAAATATGTCGGTGTCCTGGTTCTACTTCTTCATAATCTTTGATCCATTCCTGCAAGGTTCCATTTGCTGAAACCTGTAGAGGAGGCAGGAGTTTTTGGGCATCCTTCACTTGCTTTACCAGGCCCGCATCTACATTCAGTTTTCGGGCTGCTTGAGTGAAATTGTTAAACAGGGCGTTGACGATATGAATGTCAACCGTGGGCATGTAACATAATTGTGACTTTTCTTTTGGATTCGTATTTGGTACATAAAATACATTTTCCGGAGAGTGTGATGGATTGGTCACCAGGAAGCCTTCGGGTGATTTAATCAGGTAATCCAATACAAAAGAAACAGACCCTTTAATCATCGGATAGGCAACATTCCGCAAGTAACCCATATCCTGTGTAAATTCATAATGGTCGTAAAGGGCAAAGGTCATCCATGAACCGTCCAGGGGTGTAATCCCCCACACTCCATCCATTACTCCTGTTACTCCAAAGGGATCGGTAAGGTGATGCATCGTCCAGCCTCCTGCATTATACATTTCTTTGGCGGTCACTGCTCCTGAAGTAGTCAGCTCCCGCATAAAACCCGACAACGGGATAACTGTTTCCGGAAGATTGCCGGTTTCGGCGGGCCAATAGTTCATTTGCAAGTTGATATTGGTATGGAAGTCGGCATTCCATGGTGCATCATAAAGATCATTCCATATACCTTGCAGGTTGGCTGGCAACCGACCTGGTTTTCTGGACGAGTTCATTAAAAGGTAACGGCCATACTGATAGTAGAGCGTGATAAGTCCCTGGTCGGATTTTCCTTCTTTCATCCGGGCCAAACGTTCGTCGGTTGCCATACTCTTCAATTCATCGTCGCCCAATGAAAATTTCACACGATCAAAAAGTAGCTGATGATCTTGTGTATGAATTACTTTTAGTTGGCTAGGTTTAAATTTTTCTGCTTTTGCAATGATTGTTTTGCAAATACCCAAAGGGTCAAGTTGAGGGTCCGTATCTAGTTTTTTAAGGTTATAGTCGGTTGCCCCTGTAATAACAAGCACTATGTTTTTCACCGACTGAAGATGAAACCCTGTTGACTTATTGGTTATTATAGGTTCTATCTTTCCATCGACTGATAAAATTTTCATTGTGGCAGCATATCGCATGTGCTTTCCGGGCAGACCTTTGTTTGGTTCCTCGGCATCCACGATTTGTCCTGTGTAAAAAGCGAGCCCCTTTTCATTTTTATAAATATTGGTATAAAAAGGAACAAAAGGTGGATCTGATTTTTTTCTTTTATCCTTATTCTCGATATCGTTATCGTATTCCCGCGAAAGAAGCACATCGGCATTAAAGACCATTTCGGCGTTAATACTGATCACTATAATATCTTGTGGCGCAGAAACAAAAACTTCTTGAGTAACTTTATTTCCATCAATGGCGTATTCTGATTTTGCAATACCGTTGTGCAGATTCAGTGATCTTTTGTACACAGTTGGCTCTGTCTTCCATTGGTAATTGATAAAAAGATTTCCCAAAGGTTGGTACGACCGGATTCGCGGAGGTGTTCCCACCATATAATTATTGGCCAGGTCCAACGCTTTATTATATTCCTGATGAAATATGGCTTGCTGAATTTCGCCAAGATGAGCCCTTGCTTGCGGATTGTTGTTGTTTGTTTTTGATCCGGCCCATACACTTTCCTCATTAAGCTGGATGTTTTCGTGCAGGTAATCGCCATAAATCATCGCACCCAACCTACCATTTCCAACGGGTAAGGCTTCCGTCCATGTTTTTGCAGGCTTCGAGTACCAAAGCGCTGGAGTTTCGGTTTGACAAAAAACTACTAAGTAGCCTATGAGGCAAAACAGCGTCAGCATTACCTTCCTTTTATTGGTCATAATTTTATTTATCTTTTTCTTTTTTGGGTCGTACCCTTTTATCTCATAAATCCAGCAGCACCAACAAAGAGGAGATCGCAGTCAGCCAAAGGATCAGGTTTTTAAACCGCCGCTCATTGAGGTTGGCCACAATCTTTACTCCCAACCAAAATCCAAGGAGTATACCGGGTACCAGTATCAGGTTGAGAGATAGTGTTTCTGGCGTCACTGTCTTCCACACCCATATATGAAACGGAAGCTTAAAAAGATTGAGTAAAAAAAACATCCATGCTGCTGTCCCAATAAAATTATCTTTTAACACCCGCATGCTGATAAAATAGATATTAGAAAATCCTCCGGCCAGATTGCCTATCATTGAAGTAAATCCTGTCGCCAATCCCATCACCGAGGAAACAGCCCAATGCGAAGGGATGCGGGCCAGCGGTTTCTTTTCCCAATAAAACAAAGCACCTACCGACAATAAGATGATGCCTGCCATCATGCGTTTGAATAATTGGTCATCTATTCTGTGTCCAAACCATGCCGCGAAGATCACACCGATCGCTATCCATGGGATCAGCTTGATGAGAATGGGCCAGACTGCATGCCTTTTGTAGTAATATACCGCGCAGATGTCTGCCACGATGAGCATGGGCAATAAGATTCCGGTGGATGGCCGGCTGCCAAATATCCAGGCCCAGATGGCAACAGAGATAATTGATATCGGTCCCACACCTGCCTTGGACATACCTGTGATCATGGAGGCCATAATGATCAGCGACCATTGGAGAGGGGTGAGATGATATTCAATTGGAATGAAAGTCAGATACATGCCGTGCAGTGTAAAAGTAATGAGAGTCTATCGACTATCTTGGTTTTCCTAACTTTCAATTTTCTTTTGTGTGTCTTTTTGTAGCGACTCGGTTATACCACTACCCGTGTCATGATGAAGTACCATTTGTGGAAAAGGGATTTCGATACCTGCTCGATTAAATTCCTTTAAAAGTCTTTTTCGTATTTCTCCCGCTATTACCCATTGTTTTAAGGGTTGAGTATCTCCTACAATTTTGATGATAATAGAAGAATCAGCAAAGTCATCTATTCTTAAAAAACGCGGTGGGGTGATAATGGAGCCCTTCCAGTCAGGATCACTGGCCATGTCATTGCCAATGCGATTGACCACTTCTTCTACCTGGTCCATATTGGCGTTGTACGATACACCAACATTGATATTCACCCTGGCGAAAGTTTTTGAAAGGTTGGAGACTATTTTTATTTCTCCATGAGGTATGTGATGGACGGTACCATCCAGGTCTCTAAGTGTACTCCTTCTCAAACTAATATCTTCGACTAATCCTGAGGTTTCATTGAGAAAGACCACATCCCCGATCCGATATTGATTTTCCAATATGATAAATAGTCCGGTGATCAAATCCCTGATGATATATTGTCCTCCAAACCCCAATGCCAGGCCTACGATCCCGGCTCCCGCCAAGATAGGTCCTATCATAATACCGATTTCTTGCAGGAACATCATCCCAACTAATATTATCAGCACCACCCTAAACGTAACTGCAAAAATGCGAATGAGGGTATCTTCTCTTTTCTTTTCAGATTCATTGGAGGAATGGTTGTCTGGTTTTACAGAAATCCTTACAGCACCCTCTATAAACCTGGCTGCTAGCTTGTGAATAAAGTATGCCCCGACGAGAATCAACAATATTTTTAATCCATGTGTGAATATCCACGGGATCAACTGTGCCGTCCATTTTTCAAAATACTCTTTCATTCAATGTCCTTGTTTGGTTATTGTTCTTAATATAGTCTTTTTCTGGATAGTGGTATTTTGCCACGCTGTAAATACGATATAACCTGTCGATTAAAGCAAAAACTGCTGGACCAAAAGTGGTATCCGAAAGTGTTGACTTTGCAAGATCTCTGAAGACTTGAAATCTTTTTTATATAATTCTATTATTTCCGAGCAATAAAGTATCGATGAAATAGAGAATCTACTTAACTTGACGCTATCAAATAAAATAAAAATGAATAAAAAGATCAACAAAAAACGGAGGGAATTTGTCAAGCAATCCGGGATAGCCGCTGCTTCTTTCTTTATTGTGCCTAGATATGTGTTGGGCAAGGGGTATACCGCACCCAGCGACCGCCTTAACCTGGCAGCCATCGGGGCAGGAGGTAAAGGAGAGTCGGACATAAGAAATGCATTCTATAACGGTGTCAATCAGGTTGTTGCACTGACCGATGTCGATACCGCCCGTTGTAAAAATTCACTTGAAAAATTTTCTTCTGCGACCAGGTTCAAAGATTTTCGAAAGATGTTTGATACCATGGGTAAAGACATCGATGCGGTGACTATCTCTGCTCCTGATCATATCCATGGCATAGCCGCTATAACGGCCATGCAGCTGGGCAAACATGTGTATGTTCAAAAACCTTTGACCCACAATCTTTATGAAGCCAGACAACTGACCGAAGCTGCCAGAAAATATAAAGTAGTATCTCAAATGGGTAACCAGGGAGCCTCTAACCCCGGTCAACAGCAGATGATTCAGTGGTTTGACAAGGGTTTGATCGGTAAGGTTGACAAAGTATATGTCTGGACCAATCGACCGGTATGGCCTCAGGGTATCCCGGCCCCTACTGAAAAACCGCCTCTCCCTGAGTCCATGTCACCTGCCGATTGGGATTTGTTTCTAGGCCCTGCCAGTTATGTAGATTATCATCCACTGTATCACCCGTTTAAATGGAGGGGTTGGTGGAATTTTGGCACCGGCGCCCTTGGCGATATGGGTTGTCACCTCATAGATCCTCCGTTTAGAGTCTTGGGGCTTGGTTACCCCACAGAAGTAGAGTGTAGTGTGGGCCAGGTGTTTAAACAAGATTGGGTACCTGAGTTTATACCAGAAGGTTGTCCTCCTTCATCTCACGTTCAGCTCAAATTTAATGCTACTGCCAAAAATAAAAGTGCAATTACCCTCACCTGGTACGATGGAGGCATCCGCCCCTTCCATCCGGAGTGGATCCCTGCTAATGAGCCCATCGGTGACACCGACAGCGCCAATGGTGTTATGATGATAGGCACCAAAGGTGTCATGACCTGTGGCACTTATGGATTGGTACCCAAGATTTATTTTAAAAACGGTAAAAAATTGGAGATGGATCCTAATTTTTCAACTAGCAATAAAAATGAAAAGCTGCCGGAGTATGGCCATCAGGTATCCTGGACAGAAGCCTGCAAAGCCGGTTTTGGCAGTGCACAGCATCGATCCCTCACCTCTTCTTTTGATTATTCCGGTCCTTTGACAGAGACCGTCATCATGGGTAACCTGGCTATCAGAAGCTATGGTCTCGGCACTCCCAATGCCAATGGTAGAGGCATGACATATAATGGTCGTAAAAAGCTTTTATGGGACGGCAAGAATATGAAGATCACTAATCATGATGAAGCCAACCAGTTTGTAGGCCGATCCTATCGTGAAGGTTGGAAGTTGATTTGAGAATAATTTCAATTCACAGATACTAAAGCCCTTTCAATCTATTTTGGAAGGTTTTTTTTTATTTAGCCCATCAAACAAGGTCTGAGGTTTTGACACTGGGTTGTATGCAACATACAAAATATTTTTTTCTACCCCTTGACAATACTACGAAAACATCGTAGATTTGACAAAAAATTCGTAGATGATTCAAAGATTAACCCCTCAGGAAGAGCAAGCGATGAAGGTCATCTGGCTGCTCGGCGAGACCAATATCCGCGCTATCCTTGATGAACTTGGAGAGGCTGAAGTGCCTTATACCACCCTGGCCTCGACGATCAAAAATCTCGAGAAGAAAAAATATCTCACTTCCCGCAAGATCGGCAATGTAAGTCTCTATAAGCCGACCGTGACCGAAAAACAGTACAAAAAATCTTTCATGCAGGGATTTGTCAAAGACTACTTCGACAATAGCTACAAAGACATGGTCAATTTTTTTGTGGAACAAGAACGACTAAGTCCCACCGAACTCAAAGAAATCATTGCTCTCATCGAAAAAAGTAAAAAATCATGATTTCCCCTGTTTTGATGTTTTGTCTAAAACTATCGATCGCCTTGAGTGTATTGATGCTGTGCTATCAATTGTTTTTATCAAGGCTTACTTTTTTTACTTCCATTCGATGGTATTTCATCTTTGGTATTCTCCTGTCTTTTATTCTGTCCACGGCTACCTTCAGCTCAAGCCCAATCTCTCCAGTTTCCTTTTCGGATCCTTTGACACGGTATATACCCAGTCTCCATCAATTTTCCATTTCCGAAACTACGGTGACTGACACTGCTGCTTTACCTTATTCTCCTGGTCAATGGTTGATCTTTTTTTGGATCCTCGGTATGACCATCTTTATTGCCAGGTTCGTTATACAATTTTCGTCATTGATTGGACTAAAAAAGCGAGCTATCAAACTAGTGCCCTCAGAACTTCCAATTTATATTTTAGATCAAAAAATCACCCCTTTTTCTTTTATAGACTCGATCTTTATAAATCCGACAGGAATGTCTTCTGATGAATATGAAAAAATAATCCGCCATGAGTGGATCCATATTCGTCAACGGCACAGCTTTGACATATTGATTGGTGAGCTCATCTGTATTCTCAATTGGTACAATCCTGTAGCCTGGTTGCTTAAAAAATCTATCCGTCAAAACCTGGAGTATCTCACTGACGACCTGATGGTCAGGCAGGGAGTGGACGCCCAAGCTTATCAGTATCTATTGGTAAAGGCTCTTGGTCAAAACACGTACTCTTTCTCTTCTACCTTTAATTTTCATTCTTTAAAATCCCGTTTACTTATGATCAATCGTATTAAATCTCATCCCTTTCAACGATTAAAATTTTTAATTGTCCTACCCGTGGTGCTTATCTTATTATTGGCCTTTAGATCTGCTCCCGCAGTCATTCCGGACACATTGACTTCGGTGAATGCTTTTATAGATATACCTATATCATTGCCCTCGACAGATTTGGGTAGCTCCGTCCATCCTCAACCAGCAATTGTACCATTTAAAAGTATATCGGAACGCTTTATTACAGATACTGTGCCACAAAAAAAATCGAAAAAGGACGAAGACTATTCCATGTCCTGGTCCTGGTCTACCGATGAGGATGATGAGATCAGGCGCATCACCATTCAGGGCAACTCGGATGATGGGGATGTCGCTACCGTTTATTTTATCAATGGCGATAAAAAGGCTTTTAACCTCAACGATAAAGCTGAAAGACGAGAGTTCAATGACAAATACGGTAGTAAAATGCCGATGGTACCACCAGTTCCTCCAGTTCCTCCAGTGCCCCCCATCCCGCCAGTTCCTCCAGTGCCGCCGGTGCCTCCCATCCCACCGGTGCCTCCAGTACCCGGCTTGAGTCTTTTAGAAGATATTCGGCTTCCTGATGATATATTAGAAATCTCGCAAACCAGAGAAAAAATCAAGTTTAAGTTTAAAGACGGTCACGAAGAGTCATACGATATGAATGACCCTAAATCCAAAAAGAAATTGAAGGAGAAATTTAAAGACATTGAAGAGCATTAGGAGACCTGCTCGACGGACTAAAAAATTATTTTGGTTAGGACTGTTTTAAAACCGGGGGCTATAGATGGCCCCTTTTTTGTATTCCTGTAGAATTGATCTACTTAATAATAAACGCAAATAACGCATTAGCGCTATTTGCCCAAAGGGTCCGACGCTTGCGGTTGGACTGTGACATTTATCTTCATCAGCTGATGAAGATATTGATCTTAGACATTCCAATGCTCAATATGGGATAATATCTTATTTTCACGCTTCAACCACGAAGCATGAAATACCTTGTTTTTTTATTGATTTTAATCTCGGCCTGTAAACCTCGTGAAGAAAGTAGTTCGGTGGCGGCAGAGCCTGCTGCTGATCTGTATGCCTACGACAGTCTTTATGCCGCAAGCCTTGGTGCCGATGATTATGGGATGAAATCTTATGTGCTGGTCATGTTAAAGCGTGGGCCCAATCGATCCCAGGATTCAACCACCCGAGCTCAACTTCAGGCTGCCCATATGGCAAATATCAATCGCCTGGCTGAGGAGGGTAAATTGGTGTTGGCCGGTCCTATGATGACGGACGAAGACATCCGGGGAATTTATCTTTTTAACGTGACTACTGTAGAGGAAGCAAAAAAGCTGACAGAGACTGACCCTGCTATACAGTCCGGGTCTCTCATTATGGAGATGCATCCCTGGTATGGCTCTGCTGCTTTGATGGATATACCCCGATTGCATAAACGCGCCTCTAAAAAAGACATTTAATTTACTCGATCCATACCCTCCTTTTTCTCCGTGTCTCTCTGTGCCCTCCGTGGTATCCTTACATTGCGAGGCAACCACTTCACTCCCCTTCCTATTCTCTTTCTGCCCTCCGTGCTATCTCCACATCCTTAGCCACCGTTCCGCGTAAATGCTCCCAATGAAACCGCAAATGATCATTTTCCTGCCAGGGTAATCCGTCCTGCTCGCTGTAATGCACCAGGGGCATATCCTTATATATAGGTCTGGTGATTTTTATGACTTTGTCCCAATACTGAAGAGCCCTGGTTAGATGATCTATGGCCGTTTGTTTATTGATATCTTTTCCCTGAGTCCTATAGGTTTGCAAAGCTATCGCTCCCTTTATTTTTTCTGCCAAATGTAATCCCAGATAGGCCCAGGTCCTGATGTCAGCTACTTCGTAGAAAAGTGCTTTATCGCTACAGCTATCAATGTTTTTGACCAGGCGCAATGCTTTGTTACAATCTTTCGTCAACATGCTGGCCAATATGGGTGGTGTGATTTTCGTTTGTGGAAGTTTATTTTGACTTGAGACAGTCCTCACATATTGGTCTACAGATACATAGTCGGTATCCAGGGGTGGCTGATGGATCAAGCGATCTATGGAAATATACTCTACCCGTTTGGTCAAATCATCCAGGGCCATCATACCTTCACTATATAAGGTAAAGTCCCATCTAAGATCAAAATCGGAGGCTAGTCTCAGTGGAGTTTTTCCTGCCAGGACAGAAGCTGCAAGCAGATGTTTGCCACGATTACCATATCTATATATGAATTCGTCATTAAATACATTATCTGTTACATATGGGTCATACAAGAGTCTGCCCCAGATTTTGTAGAACAACCATTGTCTTTCAAAAGCATAGGACCAGGTCATGGATGTCGTGTCTGATGTGAAATAGTCTTTGGCTGGAATATAGGTCTCCGAACCAATAAAATACCCACCTGAATAAGCTTGTTTGTTGTCCAGTATATGTTGTCTCACAAATGCCGGGACACCCCACCTTAAACAGAAAAAATCCTCATTGCGGGCAGTCCAGGTGATTTTATATTTTTCCGAGGTTGGTTTGAAATAGGTGTCATATAATTTTCCTCCATGTACTTTAAACAGCTTGGTAGAAGAGTGGGCGTGAGACCAATTAAATTTAAGATCTGCCCAAATAGGGCCTTCTGTAAAACCTAAGTCCGCTTCAGATTCGATGATTTTGCGAGTGAGTTGTTCCGTCTCTATACTGGTGGCGCCTCCCGAGCCAGTGTTGCTGGACAGAGGTATACGGTGGATCAATTTTGAAGGTCTGTTCGCTTGTTTTAAGCCTTCGATAATGGTCTCTCTGACCCAGGACTCCCTTTGCGCCGGAGTCATGCCCCCCATGCCTTCTCCAAGGGTCAGTCCCATTCCGGTGAGTTCGGGGTACTCATTGAGCATCTGGGTCACGCATTCCCTGGTATATCTTTCGATGATGTCGGCAGTATCTCCTTTGACGAAAAAGTGATGTTCGAGATTGTCCATGGCTACCTGGTGAGCTCTGGCAAATTCAGGGGTGACGAAAATATTGAACGGCATGATATAGGTATCGATGGCCCTTTCACTGGCCATGTGGGTGATCGCATGAAAAAGAGTTTGCCATTCTTTCATTTCTTTGTTTGTCCAGGGGCTGGCTTCCGGAAAGTTCTTTGGTTTGATCAGATAGGTATAAGTATGAAGGTTCCAGAGCGTCAGACTATTGAGCCTGTTTTCCGCCATCATGTCTAAAAATGCCTTCCAATATAGGGTATCTCTACAGGTCTCATCATGCAGGCTCAAGGCATAGCTATGTCGATATGTATCCCAGGGTAGGTCATATTTAATACCCCGAAATGGAAGAAAGGGTTTGCTTTGGCTGTTTTTAATCTGAGCCAGGGTATGGCCATGAATCAGGTCTTCTGCGATGGAGAGACATCCATAGATAAGTCCTCTTTCATCACCTCCCCGCACCAGGATTTGTCGTCCTTTAAGTTGGATAACATATGCCTCTGCCTGTAGTTGCAGACTATCTATACGCAAGTTTATATGAAAAGGTTTATTTGATTTGGCGGTTTTTTGGTCTGCAGCAGTTAGGGCTTCTTGCAGTCTCGCTACAGCATAAGATTGCCTGGGTGAGGCAGGATCATAGGATATCGTCTGGGCTAAAACAGGTACAATAAAACGCTGGGCAAATAGGATCAGAAAGATCGTAGTACTTACTTAACTTCATATCCTGAATTTAATTAGATTCAATCATTAATATAAGGTTGGGTTATTATTTCCATTCTCCGGGACCTATATTTTGCGTAGTAAGATGATTTAGACAACCATTCTGGATCTATTTTATCCACATTATTTTTTTAACTACTATATAGAGTCAAGCAGGACAGGGTCGTTTATATTTATTTATCCACATTCATCTTGTGCATAATAGCAGAGCAGCTGTGATTCTATTTTTGTTTTCCACATTTCGCCTTTTTCATATAACCTTTTACCATATATGTGTGAGTAATTATCTTGTTATTCACATTGTTTGCACAGGAGCTTTATTGATCAGTTTTGAGGATTTTTCTTATAATTACATATTACATAACCTGTAATGTATCTATTTAAGTTACTCGTAAGCAGAGCATTAATAATTTATAATTTTAAATATATATAACAAACTGTATTTAAATGGTTCAGATG
>OCTV010000764.1_pt1 | contig 12245 bp, 11 predicted proteins | sample 1539101 | NCBI WGS metagenome assembly OCTV01 (sample SAMEA3991422, study PRJEB22521) | metagenome | biome: anthropogenic terrestrial biome; feature: sewage plant; material: sludge | place: Sweden | collected 2012-09-26 | reverse complement strand
TTGTGCAACTCGCCTGCATCACGATGCTCCTCAAACGATTTTGAGATAGGTTCTAGACTGCATGAGCGGGTACCTGACTTGCCGCAGCAGGCGACCGTTGCGTTTCGGAGGCAACGGCGAAGCCTGTCCTGTTTGAGCCGTTCGCCGGCGAGTTGATAGGCTTCGAGCAGGCAAGGCTTAGTTTGGTGCTCATGCAGGTGTCCGTGGCAGACCAATCACCTGCCAGGCGCTGTACCCTTCCCCCCATGGCGGCCTTGTGCATTGCGATCTGATGATGTTCTTGGCTCGAGCCCAATCATGGGTGTGCAGGACAGCCTTTCCTGCTTCCACTGCTTCTGCTAGAATTCGCGTATGGGCTCTGAAGCGACGAAATTGTTAGAGGCGGCCTTGAAGCTTCCGCCAGAGGTTCGTGCGGCAATGGCGGGCTCCTTGTTGGACAGCCTGGATATGACCGTTGATGTGGATGCCGAAACGGATTGGGAGCAGGAAATTGCCCGTCGCCTCAAGGAGCTCGATTCGAATCACCCCCATCTCGTTTCCTGGAGCGATGCCCGCCGAAAGATACTCGGCCTCTGATACCGGGATTACCGGGATTATCTGTTGTTTTTCATCCCGCCGCCGTTGAGGAAGCCCAGGCTGCTCGGCAATGGTATAAGGCCAGAAGCCAGTCTGCTGCGGATTCGTTTCTGGCCGAACTTGACCGCGGCATCGAAGCCGTCTCTCTTGCTCCCGAACGCTGGCCGCTGTTTGTACACGGAACTCGCCGTTATCTCTTTCATCGATTTCCCTTCCAGTTGGTCTACCGGGTCGTGAATGACTCCGTTCAGGTGGTGGCCCTTGCTCATGGCCGCCGCCGGCCAGGATATTGGAAACTTCGCTAAAGAAGAGAGCCTGCTTTCGCGGCCCCTTCGACTCATCTCCCTAACCTCTTCCTAGGCCCTCTTCTCAGCGGTGGTTTCATTGATTGTGCTGGAAGGGGTGTCGTAGAATCAGACAGTGTAAGTTCCCTCGTGGTATAGTTTTTTCAATCAACCGAAAGGCTGCAGGTGAAAACGGTCGCCACGCTTCCCCGTCCCATTACCGACTATCAATCCTTGTCTGCCGAAGAACTCTTCGAACGGACCCGCACGGCCAAACGGACGCTGGGCGACCGAGTGATGGTTCTCGGCCATAATTATCAGCGCGATGAAGTCATTCAGCATGCCGATTTCCGGGGCGATTCCCTGATTCTCGCGCAGGTGGCCGAGCAGCGTTCCGATCGGCCCTATGTCGTGTTTTGCGGCGTCCACTTCATGGCGGAAACCGCCGATGTGTTGAGCCGCTCCAATCAAACGGTCATTCTTCCCGACATGGCGGCAGGTTGTTCCATGGCCGACATGGCGGCGATCGAGCAGGTCGAACAGTGCTGGGATGCGCTCGGGCGGGTGGTGCCGGTGGAAGAGACGGTCATGCCGGCGGTCTATGTGAACTCCGCCGCGATCTTGAAGGCGTTCTGCGGCGAACATGGCGGGCTGACCTGTACCTCGTCCAACGCGCGGAAAGTCATCGAATGGAGCTGGGCGAGGCGCGAGAAGATCCTGTTTTTCCCCGACGAACACCTGGGGCGCAATACGGCCAACAAGATGGGCATTCCTCGTGAGCAGATGATTGTCTGGGATCCCTTCATGCCGCGAGGCGGCAATTCGGTGGAGGCGATCAAGCGGGCGAAGCTGATTCTGTGGAAGGGCCATTGCAGCGTCCACCAGATGTTTCAGCCGTCGCACGTGGACTATTTCCGCAAGCAGTACCCGGACGTGAAGGTCATCGTCCATCCCGAATGCCATGAGGATGTGGTGAACAAGGCAGATCTGGTGGGCTCGACGGAGTACATCATCCGCACCATTACGGCGGCGCCGGCGGGCACCACCTGGGCGGTTGGTACCGAACTGAACCTGGTCAATCGCCTGAAGCACGAGCAGACCGACAAGAAGGTGTTTTTCCTCTCCTCGACCGTCTGCCAATGCGCGACCATGTACCGGATCGATGCCCCGCATCTCTGCTGGGCGCTGGAAAATCTTGCCGATGGCCATGTCGTGAATCGGATCATCGTCCCGGATGACGAAAAGCAGTGGGCGAAGGTGGCGTTGGACCGCATGATGGCCCTCAGCTAGCAAGCTGTTGAGAAAGGCCGCCGCCGGCGTTCTCGCGTCGCGAACATGTTCAACGTACCGCAAGGGTACGCCTCACATCTTCGCTCGCTGCGGCCTTGCCGGACGGCCTTTCTGAACAGCTTGCAGGACATCCAGATCCTGCCAGGCATCTTGCTAAATGGCTCCGGCCGCTAACAAACCACTGGTTCCTCTCGCCTCGTTTCGGTATAGTCCTCTCTTTACGCGCACTTCATGACTCTTTTGTTCCTCAGATAGATCATTCTATGGACTATAAATCGACCCTCAATTTGCCGAAGACCGACTTCCCGATGAAGGCGAATCTGCCGCAGCGGGAACCGGAGATGCTGGCCCGGTGGACGCAGGAAAAGCTGTATGAACGCATCCAGGAATCCCGCCAGGGGTTCCCGCGCTATGTGTTGCACGACGGGCCACCGTATGCGAACGGCCGCATCCACATCGGCCACGCGCTGAACAAGATTCTGAAAGACATCATCATCAAGTCGAAGACGATGTCGGGGTATCAAGTCCCTTACGTGCCGGGTTGGGATTGCCACGGCCTGCCGATCGAACATCAGGTCCTGAAGGAACTGGGCGACAAGAAACGAGATCTGGACGCCCTCGCGATCCGCAAGCTCTGTAAGGAATATGCCGAGAAATATGTCTCGATTCAGCGGGAGGAGTTTCAACGGCTAGGCGTGCTGGGTGACTGGCAGCAACCTTATCTCACGTTGAATCCCGCCTATGAGGGGACGATCATCCGCGAGTTCGGGCGGTTCGTGGAGCGGGGCGGGGTCTACAAAGGGCTGAAGCCGGTCTTGTGGTGCACGCAGGATCAGACCGCGCTGGCCGAAGCGGAAGTCGAATACGACGACCACACGTCGCCTTCAGTCTATGTAAAGTTTCCGCTGGTGAGTCCCCCGGCTGTCTTGAGCAAGAGGTTCGGCGGGCTTGCATTCCCTGCCGATGTGAAGATCGCCTCGGTGCTGATCTGGACGACCACCCCTTGGACCCTGCCGGCGAACCAGGCCGTCTGCCTGCATGCCGACATCGACTATGCCTTTGTGCAGGTCGGCGACGAGCTGCTCGTCATCGCTGAAAAGTTGGTGGAGTCGGTGGCGAAGGCCTGTAGTCTCCCGGCCTACAAGGTCGTGGGCGTCAAGAAGGGATCAGAGGGATTTGAAGGCTTGGAGGCCCAGCGTCCCCTGACCACCGGCCTTTCGCCGCTGCTCCTGGGCGACTTCGTCACGTTGGAACAGGGAACGGGCTGCGTGCACATCGCGCCGGGCCACGGCATGGAAGACTACCTGCTGGTGCTGGCCCACAATGCCAAGGCCAGCGTCGGTGAGCGGCTGGAAATCCTGGCGCCGGTCGATAACGGCGGGAAGTTCACGGCCGCGGTTCCTGAGTTTGTCGGGCAGCATGTCTTCAAAGCCAATCCCAAAATCGTGGAACGCCTCAAAGAGAACGGGCGGTTGCTCGGTCACGGATCGCTCAATCACTCCTATCCCCATTGCTGGCGTTGCAAGCAGCCGGTCATCTTTCGCGCGACCGAACAGTGGTTTGTCTCGATGGAGACGAATGAACTGCGGAAGGAAGCGTTGGCGGAGATTGAACGGGTGCGCTGGATTCCGGCCTATGGGCGCGACCGGATCAACGGAATGATCGAAAACCGGCCTGATTGGTGCCTCTCGCGTCAACGCGTCTGGGGTACGCCGATCCCGGGTTTTACCTGCGTAAAATGCGGCAAGGTGTTAGCGCATCCGCGGGTGATCGATCATGTCGCCGATTTGATCGGCCAACATGGGACCGACTATTGGTTTGCCAACCAGGCTGCCGCGTTGCTGCCTGCCGGGACTCAATGCGAAGGCTGCGGCGGAACGGAATTTGAAAAGGAACGCGACATTCTTGACGTGTGGTTCGAGTCCGGTGTGAGTTATGCCGCTGTGCTCAAGTCCCGGCAGTGGTATCCGGCGGATTTGTATCTCGAAGGCTCCGACCAGCATCGTGGCTGGTTCCACAGCGCCTTGCTGGCGGGAGTCATTACCGATCATCAAGCGCCGTACAAGGCCGTGCTCACGCACGGATTCGTGTTGGACGGGGCCGGGCGGAAGATGTCGAAGTCGGCGGGCAATGTCGTGGCGCCACAGGATGTGATCAAGCAATCGGGCGCGGAGATCCTTCGCCTCTGGGTGTCGGCCCAGGACTATCGTGAGGATCTGCGGATTTCCCAGGAGATTCTGAACCATCTCATCGAGGCCTACCGGAAGATCCGCAATACCTGCCGATTCCTGCTGAGCAATCTGTACGACTTCGATCCGGCGCAGCACCGTGTGCCGTTCGAGCAGTTGCCTGAACTGGATCGTTGGGCATTGATGCGGTTAGGCGACCTGGTTCCGCGCGTGCGCAAGGGCTACGACGAATTCGAGTTTCATACGATCTTTCATGCGTTGAACAACTTCTGTTCCGTGGATTTGAGCGCGGTCTATCTCGATATCCTGAAAGACCGGCTCTATACCTTCCGCAAAGACTCGCCGTTGCGGCGCGGCTCTCAGACCGTCTTGTTCGACATTCTGGTGGCCCTCACCAAGTTGATGGCGCCGGTGCTGAGTTTTACGGCGGAAGAAATCTGGCGGATGTTGCCGGAGTCGGTGCGGACGGATTCGAAGGCCGACAGCGTGCATCTGGCCATGTTTCCGGAAGTCGATCCGCGCTGGAGCGACCCGGCCTTAGTCGGGCGGTGGGAGCGATTGTTGGCTTATCGTGAGAGGATACAATTGTTTCTGGAAAAACTGAGACGCGATAAGTCGATCGGAGCCTCTCTGGAGGCTGAGGTAACCGTGAATGCTGCGCCAGAAGCCTATGAATTCTTGAAAACCTATGAGGGGCTTCTGCCATCTCTTGTGATCGTGTCCCACGTAGAGTTGGAACAACACCGCCCGGCACAAGCAGGGGAGGCCTGGCCTAATGATATTGATGTGACCGTTACACCAAGTAAGCATCCCAAGTGCGAACGTTGCTGGAATTATCGTGCGGCCGTGGGAAGCTTCCCCGACCATCCGACCCTCTGCGACCGTTGCGTTGAGGCGGTCCGTTGAGCAACTCCGTCCGTTATTTGCTGCTCGGTCTGCTGAGTCTGGCGATTGTCGTACTGGATCAGGTCACTAAGCTCTCCGTCATGGAGTCCATGCGGCTCCATGAATCCATCCCGGTCGTGTCGAACTTCTTCAGCATCACGTACATCCGGAATCCCGGCGCGGCCTTCGGGTTTCTCTCCTCCAGCAGCAGCTCGTTCCGGTTCGTCTTTTTCGGTGTGACCTCGATCTTTGCCGTGGGCTTGCTGGGCACGATTCTGGTCCGCATGCCGAAGGATGATTGGATGGGGCGGCTGAGCGTGGCGGCGATTCTCGGCGGGGCGATCGGGAACTTACTGGACCGCTTGCGCTACGGGGAAGTGATCGACTTTCTGGACTTTTATTTCAACGCCTACCATTTTCCTGCGTTTAACGTCGCTGACTCGGCGATCACGGTCGGAGTGGCGTTTCTGATTCTGCACTTTGCGCTGGAAAAGGAGCCGGAGGCGACGCCGGTTATTCCCGACAATCCTCCCTCCTGACAGGACGCTGAAAAGGCCCGCTGGTAACGTTCTCGCGTCGTCCAGTAGCTCAACGTACCGAAGCGTACGCCTCGCTACTTTCCTTGCTGGTCGGCCTTTTTGAGCGCCCTGAAACTCTTCACAGTCAGCGCTTCAAACTAATCGCTTCATTCTTCCCAATCAGACCGGCATCGTAATGATGAAGCCGCCCTGTTCCCGGAACTGGCGCTGCTGCTCTTCCGAAAACATGACCAGTGGTTCACTGTGGCAGAACTGGCATTCCTTAAGGGTGATGACCGCGTTCGGTTCACCGATTCCCACCAGATATTGCTTGGCGAGGACGAGGGCCTTCTCCTGACTTGTGGTCATCACGTCGAAGTGGAGTTTGCCGTTCTTTCCTTTGACCCAGGTGTCGTAGACGTGGACGCTGTCCATTTGGTTTGCCATGGTCACTCGGCTCCTTGGTATGAGTGTAATTAGCGGACGACCAGCAGCACGATGACGCCCAACACCATACGGTAGTAGGCGAAGACGCTCAGGCTGTGGCGTTGCACATAGGTGAGAAAGGCGGCGATGACGGCCCAGGCCACGGCGAACGAGACCACTAGGCCGATGCCAAGCGCGACGTAGTCGTCCTGGCTGAAGGCGGCTTGAGATTTCAGCATCTGATAGATGGTCGCGATGATCATCGTCGGGAGTGCCAGGAAGAAGGAATATTCCGTGGCGACGCGACGGTCGAGGCCGGCCAGCAGTCCGCCGACAATCGTGGATCCGGAACGGGACATGCCGGGAATCAGGGAGGCGCATTGGGCGATGCCGACCCAGATCGCCAAGCGGGGGGTGACTTGGAGCAGTTCCTTCACGCGCACGCGGTCCCGCATGCGTTCGACCACCAGGATGATGATGCCGCCGACGATCAGCGAAATCGCCACGGTCGTCGGCGAGAAAAGATAGGTCTTGATCGACTTATGGGCGAGGAATCCCACGAGTGCCGCGGGTAAAAAGGCTAGTCCCAGGCCGATGACGAACCAGAGATTGGGCTGGGCTTGAATGGACTGTTGAATGAGAGTTGCCCACGAGGCATTCCCTCGGGCGGCCACGAGCGACCGGAAGTCACGCTGCTCACGGAATGCGTGCGAGGCCAGCGAGGCCAGCTTGGTGCGTTCGTAGGCGATGATGGCGAGAATCGATCCCAGCTGGATCGAGATCTCGACGTTCGAGGCGATGTCTCCGGTGAATCCAAGCGCGTGCCCGACGAGAATGAGATGGCCTGTCGAGGAGACGGGAAGAAACTCCGTCAGTCCTTCGATGATGCCGAGAATGATCGCGAGCTCCGGGCCCCAGTTCATCATAATAGTCTGATTAGGATGGTCTGTGAGTGTGCTGGTGGTTGGTTACGGGGTTTTGCTGAACGGTGATTGCATATTCCCAGACTGCTCCCTGCCAGTCAAGCGTCGTCGACATTTGCGGAGTCGCCGCGGACTGCGAGCGACTCACCGGCAGGCGCTTCGCAATCGGCAAACTTGTTGACAAAGTTGAGATGATGGCATACACACAACAAGAGAGACGAGGTCCGATCGGTCCAGATCGAACAGGGAGGGTCGCATGAGGCATGTGTGGATGGCTGGGCTCGCGCTGATGAGTGCGATGGCCGTCAGCGGGTGCGTAAGTGACAAGAAATATCATGAGGCGCTTGCCGATGCCGACACCGTTCGGGGAGACCTGGAGCGGGCGCGGGCGCAGAAGAATGCGCTGGAGCAACAGGTCAAGACGCTGAAGGATCTCAACGCCAAGTTCGGGTCGGAAAGCCAGATTGCCCGGGATGAACTGCAGCGGATCCAGCATGGTCGGGACAAGGAGCGCGATACCATTGACGTCCGGACCAAGGAATTGGAAGACAAGGTCAAGCAGCTGAGCGCGCAGAATCGAAACATCAAGCAGGAGTATGACGAAGCTCGCCGACACAATGAGCAACTGAAGTCGTTGGTCGCGCGGTATCAAAAAGAAATGAAGGAGCGTTCGCGTTCCCTGAGCTCGTCGGTCCCCGCGGAATTGACTGCGCCGTTGTCCCGCGGTGCGTCAGCAGCGAAGTCGGCGTCATCTCCCACTCCTTTCGGCGGACCTGTCGAGGCTGCGGCTCCGCCGGTGTCCTTGCTGAATATCAATAAGGCGCCGTCGACCGATTTGGTTCTGACGCTGGGTGTCAGCCAGGATGTGGCCGACCGGATCGTGAGTAATCGCCCGTACCGCGTGAAGGGTGAGCTGGTGGCCAAGAATGTGGTTCCGAAGGACGTCTTCGACGATATCAAGGACCGCATCACGGTCAGTCCCTAGTCGTGTCATGAACGTCCGCTCATAGCGGACAGATCGGTTCGGAAGGCCGTTTGCCGTCACAGGCAAACGGCCTTTGTGTTTTCTGCGCCGGCGCTGTTCTGCCAAGCCAGGCCGAGTGTCGCGGTACTGCATCGCAAAATCGTTTCCTGCTAGAATGACCGCGTTGTTCGAGGGAGAAGGGGCCTGTCCATGCGTCGGATCGGAGTCATCGTCGGAGTCCTTGCGCTGGGCCTTGCCATCGCCGGCTATGTGTTCTTCAACGGCGAGCGAAAGGCCGTTGTGCGCTATCGCACGGTTCCTATCGAACGGGGCACCATCGTCTCGCTGGTCACGGCGACGGGAACGATCAATCCCATCACCACGATTCAGGTCGGCAGTCAGGTGTCGGGCATGATCGAGAGCCTCCATGCCGATTTCAATTCCAAGGTCACGGCGAATCAGGTGGTGGCCCGTATCGATCCGTTCCCTTACCAGGCCAGACGCGATCAGGCGGTTGCGAGCCTGGCGAACGCCAAGGCGGCGTTCGATAAGGCCCGGATCGATCTGGCCCAACGGCGCCGTGAACTGGACCGGGCCAAGTCGCTGATCGGCCAGCAATTCATCTCGCAGAACGAAGTGGACGTCGCGTTGACCGCCTCAGAAGGCGCGGTGGCGCAGCTCAAAGTCACGGAGGCTGCCGTCAAGCAGGCGGAAGCGATGCTGCAGGCGGCCGAGTTGGATTTGAAGTATACGGTGATCCGTTCACCGGTCGACGGCGTGGTGATTTCGCGCCTCGTCGAGGTCGGGCAGCGGATCGCAGCCAGCTTTACCATCCCCATGCTGTTTTTGATCGCCGAAGATGTCACGAAGATGCAGGTCGATACCAACGTCAGCGAAGCCGACATCGGCGGGATCGCCGAGGGAAAAGCGGCCTCGTTCACAGTGGATGCCTATCCCGGGGAACAGTTTCAGGGTCGGGTGCGGCAGGTGAGAAATGCGCCGATCAACATCCAGAATGTGGTGACCTACGATGTTGTGGTCGAATTCGAGAACCCGGCGTTTCGCCTGAAGCCGGGCATGACGGCGAACGTCTCCATTGTCGTGGCGAAGAAAGAGAACATTCTCAAAGTGCCGAATTCGGCCCTGCGCTTTACCCCGCCCAAGACGGTGCGCGATGAACAGGCTTCGGGAAGACCAGCCAAGGGTGAGGGCGGCGGCCGTATGTCCGCAGGTGGGACATCCGACGCGGCGATCCGTCAGTTGGCCATTTGGAAGCAGGGGGTCGACGAGGCCTTGGAGCGAGTCCCTGTCGAGATGGGCATTTCAGACGGGGCCTACGCTGAAATCAGTTCGGCTTCGATCAATGAGGGGGACCAGGTCATCATCGGGATCGACTCTCCGCGTGGGGATCGCAAGAGCGGAGAACTTCCACCGGGCTTCGGAGGCGGACAACAGCGCGGCGGTCGGCGCGATCGGGGGATGTAGCTAGTTCATTCAGATTAGATCAATGCATTATGCAGCTACTCATGTCGTATCAGATAAATCAGAAGGTGTATCTCGATTCCTCATCAAGAACAACTGCGGGTGTGTGGATCAGCAACGGTAGTCCCATTGTTTGCGATCAAAATGTCACTGAGGATCTAGGTAGACAGATCCTTCATGCGGCGGCTGAATCTTTTGAGGGCGTGGCTCATCCGAAGAAGTGGCAAGGCATCTTTGAACCTATGCTTCGAATTGCAGGATTTAAGAGTTACAGAGCTTTTACACAAGCTGCTAGGGCTGTTGAAATCGAATTTGATGATGCCTGGACATTCACGCCTTTGGCAAATCTTGGACCAGGGAAAGGTTTTGAGCCAGTTATGAGCAAAGCAATCCGGCTTTCCACTAGTGAACCGACAGTATTAGCAAAGTCGCTTTTGTCTGCATTCGATCAGGCTGAGTAAAGCCTAGTTGCAAACCAGGTTTCTTCGTTTAAGGACAGCATGGCCCCGTTGATCGTCTGCGAAGACCTCTGGAAGATTTACCGTGTCGGCGACGTTGAGGTGCAGGCGCTACGGGGCATCAACCTCACCATCGATCGCGGTGAATTTGTGGCGGTGATGGGCACGTCAGGATCGGGCAAGTCGACCCTGATGAATATTCTCGGCTGTCTCGACCAACCCACGCGTGGTCTGTATCAGCTGGATGGTTTGGATGTGGCGACGGCAAAACCGGATCTCCTGGCCGAGCTTCGCAACCGGCAGATCGGCTTCGTATTCCAAAGCTTCAATCTGATTCCCCGGACCAGCGCGTTGGAGAACGCTCAATTGCCGCTGTTTTATCGGGGCCTCTCGATCAAGGAACAGCGAAAACAGGCTGCCGCAGCCCTGCAGCGAGTCGGATTGGCCGGTCGGGAGCAGCACTATCCAACCCAGCTCTCCGGAGGCCAGCAACAGCGTGTGGCTATTGCGCGGGCGCTGGTCGGGGCCCCCTCGATTCTTTTTGCCGACGAACCGACAGGCAACCTCGATACCGCATCGAGCCGGGAAATCATGAATATTCTCGAGGAACTCAACCGTGAAGATGGCATCACCATCATCCTGGTGACCCACGAATCGGATATCGCCGCCTACGCCTCCCGCGAACTGGTCATGAAGGACGGCCAGATCACCCAGGACGTACGGCGAGCCCCGCATCTGACCGTCGTGCCGTAGGGGGCCCATGCCGGCTTTTATTCTTCTCACCGTGATGACCGCGCTGCGTATTCTCAGTCGGAACCGGCTTCGCGCCGGCCTGACCATGCTCGGCATCGTCATCGGTGTGGGCGCGGTGATTGCGATGGTGAGTATCGGGCAGGGCGCCCGCGCGGCAGTGCAGGCACAGGTGGCTAGCATGGGGACCAACGTGATCATCATCATGCCGGGATCCACCACCGTCGGCGGGGTGCGGGGCGGACAGGGCGGTGCCGTAACGTTAACAGTCGGAGACGCAGCCGACTTGAAAAAGCGAAGTCCCCTGTTGTCGGACACCGGCTGGGCCAAGCGGGATGTCATGCAAATCGTCAACGGCAACCGCAACTGGAACGGGCCCGTCAACGGGATCTCTCCGAGTTATCTCACGATTCGGGACTGGTCGTTCACCAGTGGAGGACCGTTTACGCACACCGACTTGGAGAGCGCGGCTCGCGTGGCGCTGATCGGACAGACGACGCTGGAAAATCTCTTTGATTCCGGCGAGGATGCGATCGGTGCGACGATTCGCATCAAGAATGTGCCGTTTCAGGTTGTCGGTGTGCTGGCTCCCAAGGGCCAGTCGGCTCAGGGCTCGGATCAGGACGATGTGATTTTTATCCCCTTCACGACTGCGGAGCGGAAGGTGTTCGGCAGTCAGTTTCTGGGATCGGTCGGGGCCTTGTTTGCGTCCACGGAACAGAGCGCGGATTTGCCCGAGGCGGTCGATCAGATTCGGGAGGTCTTGCGGGCGCGACATCGTCTCCAGGGCGAGCAGGCGGACGATTTCACCATCCGGACGCAAGTCGATATCGGAAAGGTGCAGGAGAGCACGAGCCAGACGCTGACAGTCATGCTCTTTGCCATCGCGTCGGTCTCGCTGCTCGTCGGCGGGATCGGCATCATGAATATCCTGTTGGTGTCCGTGACGGAGCGGACGAGGGAAATCGGGGTCCGCATGGCGGTGGGGGCCAAGCGGCTGCACATTCTGATGCAGTTTCTGATCGAGGCGGTGACGCTGAGTCTGTTCGGCGGTGTCATCGGCGTAATCGTCGGCATTGTCGGCGCTCGACTGACCACAGTGATTGCGGGATGGCCGACCATCATCTCGTTCGATGCGATCATGACCGCTTTTGTGTTCTCGCTGGCCGTGGGACTATTTTTTGGACTCTATCCCGCCAACAAAGCCGCTCGACTCAATCCGATCGAAGCACTGCGCTACGAATAACGTTTCAGCCCGAACCGTTTGGCCTGGGCCGTGAGATAGTTCCGGCTGGGTGCGAGTGGAGCTCGGTGAGGATTAGTGAAAGGATCGTTCGAATTCCGTGGGGATGGTCCCCAGCACGGAACGTATCCCACGGGGAGGAGCTTCTGCGTCCTGGTTGGCCAGATCGATGACAAGCGGGACGATGTAGGGTTGTCCCGAGGGATCGTGGGTGATGGTGACGATGGGCTGGTGCAGTTTTCCTGAGTTGATGACGG
>OCTV010000761.1_pt1 | contig 12291 bp, 9 predicted proteins | sample 1539101 | NCBI WGS metagenome assembly OCTV01 (sample SAMEA3991422, study PRJEB22521) | metagenome | biome: anthropogenic terrestrial biome; feature: sewage plant; material: sludge | place: Sweden | collected 2012-09-26 | reverse complement strand
CTGGAGTTCAGACGTGTGCTCTTCCGATCTATATTTATATCAGATTAAATTACGATATTTCCCTTATAAACTGTCTGTGCGTTACCTGTCATATAAACTGTTTCGTCTGTATAAACAATCTTAAGATCGCCACCAAGAAGCTTAACTGTAATTTCCTCATTCTTATTGCAGAAGCCATTTTCAACAGCAGCAACTGCAGCAGCACAAGCACCTGTTCCACAAGCCCAAGTTTCGCCGCTTCCACGTTCCCACACACGCATTTTTATTGTGTTGCGGTCAAGGACCTTAACAAACTCGGTATTTACACGCTCAGGGAAGAGTGGTGAATTCTCAAATTTTGGTCCAAGCTTTTCAATATCAAGGGTATCAACATTATTCTGGAAAACTACACAATGAGGGTTACCAATTGAAACGCAGGTAATAGAATAATCTTCATTGTCAATCTGAACCTTTCTATCCACTACTTTGTCACCATCAAGATTTACTGGGATAAGCTTTGGATTAAGCTCTGCCTTACCCATATCAACCTTTACATACTGGACTTCCTTATTGTGATAGAGAATTTCAAGCTTTTTGATTCCGCTCAAAGTTTCGATAGTCATTGTATCCTTATCGACAAGTTCGTTATCACGAAGGAATTTTGCAACGCAACGGATTGCATTACCACACATTTTGCCCTCTGAACCATCAAGGTTGAACATTCTCATCTGTGCATCAGCGACATCTGAACGATGGATAATTACTACACCGTCACCACCGATACCAAAGTGTCTGTCTGAAAGACGGAGTGATAGTCCTTCCGGATTGTCAATTCTCTGGTCGAAGCAGTTGAAGTAAATATAGTCGTTTCCACAGCCCTGCATTTTTGTGAATTCAAGAGTCTGCTTTTCTTTTCTCATATCATTGATATTTACAAGCTCTGTTGACTGTTCTGAGTACTTACTCTTAATACTTGAAGCAATTGCGTTTGCTGTATCAATAGATGTAAGACAAGGTATATTTCTTTCAACTGTCTTTCTTCTGATCTTAACGCTGTCACGGGTTGGAATTCTACCCTTTGATGAAGTTGAGATAACGTAGTCAATCTTTCCACTTTCAATAAGAGTAAGTGTATTATCATCAGATTCGTGAATTTTATCAACTGCTATTGAAGGAATGCCATGCTCTGTGAGAACTGCGGCAGTACCCTTTGTAGCGTATAATGTAAATCCAAGGTCGTAGAAGGATTTTGCTGTCTGTGCAATTTCAGGCTTATCACTGTTTCGTACTGTAAAGAGAACTCCACCCTTTTTGCCGAGCTTATAGCCTGCGGCAATAAGTCCTTTGTATAAAGCCTCTTCAAGAGTATTTGCTATGGCAAGAACTTCACCAGTTGATTTCATTTCAGGTCCGAGGTGGTTATCAACATCTATAAGCTTTTCAAATGAGAATACAGGAACTTTTACTGCGACGTATGGTGAGTTCTTATATAAACCAGTGCCATATCCCATATCAGCAAGCTTTCCGCCAAGCATTGCACGTGTTGCAAGCTCAACCATTGGAACGCCTGTTACTTTTGAGATATAAGGAATTGTTCTTGAAGAACGTGGGTTAACTTCGATTACATAAAGCTCATTCTGATAGATAAGATACTGAATGTTTACAAGTCCCATTGTATTGAGTGAAACTGCAAGTTTCTTTGAGCAATCGATAATTCTTTCTGTGAGTTCGTCACTTACATTCCATGCCGGATATACTGCTATTGAGTCACCGGAGTGAATACCTGCTCTCTCAATATGCTCCATAATACCAGGGATGAGGATGTCTTCACCATCGCAGATTGCATCGACTTCAAGCTCTGTACCATTGAGATATTTATCTATAAGAATAGGGTTTTCAATGCCTTGTCTTAAGATAATCTCCATATATTCCTTGATATCGTCATCATTAAAGGCGATAATCATATTCTGTCCGCCAAGAACGTATGATGGACGCATAAGAACAGGATACTGAATTCTGTTTGCTGTTGTAAGAGCTTCTTCTGTTGTCATTACTGTGTAGCCTTCAGGACGCTTAATGTGGTGAAGTTCAAGAAGTTCGTCGAATCTTTCTCTGTCTTCAGCAGCGTCAATACTGTCTGCTGGTGTACCGAGAATATTTACGCCATTTTCAGAAAGATATTTAGTAAGCTTGATTGCTGTCTGGCCACCGAATGCAACAACAACACCGAATGGCTTTTCAACTTCGATTATATTCATTACATCTTCGTTTGTCAAAGGTTCAAAATAAAGCCTGTCTGCTGTATCAAAGTCTGTTGATACTGTTTCAGGGTTATTATTTACTATTACTACCTGATATCCCTGTTTTTTGAGTGCCCATACACAATGTACAGAAGCGTAGTCAAATTCAATTCCCTGACCGATACGGATAGGACCTGAACCGAATACTATTACTGTTGGCTTTGGATCTTTATGATGCTTTATAAATTCACTTGCTTCGTCTTCCTTATCATAGCTTGAATAGAAGTAAGGTGTTTCAGCAGAGAATTCAGCTGCACAGGTATCAACCATTTTAAAAGAAGCACGTGCTGGCTTTTTAATCTCACAGCCTGAAATTTTTGTAATAACCTTATCAGGATAGCCAAGAAATTTTGCCTTTTTATATAGGTGTTCGTCAAGATCACCTTTTGCAAGTTCTCTTTCGCAGTCAATAAGCTTATTGAGCTTTGATAAGAACCATAGATCAATCTTTGTTATATCGTGGATATATTCTTTTGTTATGCCACGACGGAGAGCTTCATATATTGAGAAAAGTCTTAGGTCATTACATTCAGCTACTTTAGCTCTGATTTCATCATCTGTGAATTTTGCGAATTTCGGACTTAGCAGACAGTCGTGTCCGATTTCGGCACCACGGACTGCTTTCATTATAGCTTCTTCAAAAGTTGTGCCGATAGCCATAACTTCACCGGTTGCCTTCATCTGTGTACCAAGAGTTCTTCTTGCATAAACAAATTTATCAAAAGGCCATTTTGGGAGCTTTACAACTACATAGTCAAGAGCAGGCTCAAAGCAGGCTGCTGTTTTTCCTGTTACAGCATTCTTGATTTCTGAAAGTGTATAGCCTATTGCAATTTTTGCTGCAACCTTTGCAATTGGGTATCCTGTTGCTTTTGAAGCAAGAGCTGATGAACGGGATACACGAGGGTTAACTTCAATTACTGCATATTCAAAATTATCAGGGTTCAATGCGAACTGACAGTTACATCCGCCTTCTACCTTAAGCTCTGAAATAATATTTAATGCAGCTGAACGGAGCATCTGATATTCTTTATCTGATAATGTTACGCAAGGAGCAATAACAATACTGTCACCTGTATGAACACCGACAGGGTCAAAGTTTTCCATTGAGCAGACAGTAATTACATTGCCGACACTGTCACGCATTACTTCGAACTCGATTTCCTTCCATCCAGCGATACATTTTTCAACAAGAACCTGATGGATTGGTGAAAGCTCAAGTCCGTTTCTTGTTATTTCGAGGAGTTCTTCAAGGTTGTCTACTATTCCGCCACCTGAACCACCAAGTGTGAATGCAGGACGGATAATAACAGGATAACCGATTTCGTCAGCAAATTTTACAGCACTTTCTACGTCTGTTACTACAACTGATGGAATACAAGGCTGATTGATTGACTCCATAGTATCCTTGAACATCTGACGGTCTTCTGCTTTATCGATAGTTTCAGGGTTTGCACCAAGAAGCTTAACACCATATTCTTCAAGGAAGCCGGACTTAGCTAGCTGCATTGAGAGGGTAAGACCTGTCTGTCCGCCAAGTGTTGAAAGAAGGCTGTCAGGGCGTTCTTTCTTTATAACTCTTTTTACAGTTTCAAGAGTAAGTGGTTCGATGTAGATTTTATCTGCCATCGCGTTATCTGTCATAATAGTAGCAGGATTTGAATTAATAAGAATTACTTCAAGTCCTTCTTCCTTCAAAGCACGGCAGGCCTGCGTTCCCGCATAGTCAAACTCAGCAGCCTGACCGATTACGATAGGTCCTGAACCGATTACCATTACTCTTTTAATATCTTTATTTAAAGGCATTATTTGTTTCCTCCCTCTATTAACTTAATAAATCTGTCAAACAGGAATGCTGTATCGAGTGGTCCTGCTGAAGCTTCAGGGTGGAACTGAACTGAAAATGCAGGCATATCTGTGTATTCGATTCCCTCACAGGTATTGTCGTTCGCATTAACAAAACTGATTTTTGCATTTGCTGGAATGCTGTCATTTACAACAGCGTATCCGTGATTCTGGCTAGTTATATAAACTCTGCTTGTTGCTTTTTCAAGTGCAGGCTGATTTGCTCCACGGTGACCATATTTAAGCTTCTCAGTTTTTGCGCCTTGTGAAAGAGCTAAAAGCTGATGTCCGAGGCATATTCCGAAGGTTGGGATTTTAGCTGCAGCAAGTTTTTTAAGTTCGCTTATTACTTCAACATTTTCTGCTGGATCGCCAGGACCGTTTGAAAGCATTATTCCGTCAGGAGCAAGCTCTTTAATTCTTTCTGCTGTTGTATACGACGGAACTTCTATTACTTCGCAACCATGCTTTACAAGCTCACGTCTTATATTTGCTTTTGCACCGAAGTCCCAAAGGACAACCTTGTGCTTTATTTCATCGGGTTTGAATGTTTCTTCCTTATCGCAGGTTACTGATTTTACGGCGTCAACTATTGTATAGTTTTCAAGTTCATCAAGAGAAAGACGGGTGCTTGAACCTTCCTGCACGATTTTACCGTTCATAACGCCATGTTCACGAACTATTTTTGTGAGTGCTCGGGTGTCAATACCATAAAGTCCAATTATTCCCGCCGACTTTAAAAAAGTGTCAAGATCACCCTCACAACGAAAATTCGAAGGCTCTTGACACCAATCTTTAACGATATACGCTTTTAAATGCGGTTGCTTACTCTCGAAATCTGATGGGATAACACCATAGTTTCCAATAAGCGGAAATGTCTGAACAACAATCTGTCCGTAATAACTTGGATCAGTCAATGTTTCAAGATATCCAGTCATAGCTGTTGTGAAAACAATTTCTCCAACAACTTCGCCTGAACAACCGAAGCTTTTCCCCTCAAATATAGTGCCGTTTTCCAAAATCAAATATGCCTTTTGCTCCATATTCTCACCCTCCATTTATATTTCATATGTTTTTAATATGCCAAGTGCGACTTCTTTTTTAGAAATTCGCATATCCATAGCTTGTTTTTCAATGTATCGGTGTGCCTGCTGCTCAGTATAGCTGAGGTATTGTATGAGCGCACACTTTGCCCTGTCAACAAGTCTTATCTCCTCAATCTTGTTCTGAAGTTTCACGTTTTCATTCTGAAAGCCAAGTAATCTCTGCCTTGTTGCACAAGCCAGTTTTACTGCCTGAAAGAACATCAGCCTGTTTATCGGCTTTGTTACTACCAGTACTCCGTAATTTTCAACCTTTGATGATACCTGATCGGCAATTTCCGCTTTTGTGATAAGTACTACTGCTGAAGTTGTGTCCTCAGTGGCTCTTATTGCAAGCTCATGGCCAAATTCGTCGGTAAGCGGCGCATTGATTACAACTAAATCATAATCATTCTCGATAAGAGTTCGTCTTGCCTCTGCACCATTACTGACAGTTGATATTAAAGGTGAATTTTCTGACTTTAATAGTGAAACGAGCATATCTGTACTTTTTTCACTGCTTGATACGAGAAGTACATTCTGCATCTACTCATTCCCCCTAAAAGTAACAAATATTAAAAATCCAGAAAATATGTTTTGTCTTCAAAAACTTCACGTTCATCAGAGGATTCATACTCTGTGCATTCCTTCTGCTTTTCATAAAGATATGATTTGTAGAATTTATCATTAAGATTAGATTTTACAAAATCACTTTCTTTTGCAAGCTCAAGTGCTTCTGATAAAGAAGACGGGAGCTTTTCAAGATGCGCAGTCTGCTGGTTCACCTGCTGGTAAAGATTTAAGTCAACAGCCTGAGGAAGCTGACTATTGTCTCTTATTCCCTCAATTCCAGCGTAAATCAATAATGAAAATGCAACATAAGGGTTGCAGGACGGATCAGGAGATCTTAATTCCATTCTTGAAAATTCACCGGTAGCTGCAGGAATTCTGACAAGCTGTGAACGGTTCTGATGTGACCAGGAGATATACTGAGGAGCTTCACCCCTACCAAATCTTAGATAGGAATTTGTTATAGGGTTTAAAAACAATGTCATTTCTCTTACCCTGTTAAGTATACCGGCAATAAAACTTTCTGCAGCTTTTGAGTGCTTAGTTTTGTCCGCTTCAAAAATATTTATACCGTTACTAAGAAGTGAAAAATTAATATGCAGACCGCTTCCGAAGGAATTATATAACGGCAAAGGAATAAATGATGCATACAGACCATTTCTTGAAGCAATGCTTTTTACAACACTCTTAAAGGTCTGAAGATTATCAGCTGCTTCAAGTGCATTGCTGTATTTGAAATCAATCTCATTCTGACCAGGTCCAGACTCGTGATGTGAAGATTCAGGCATAATGCCCATTTCTTCAAGAGTCAGACATATTTCACGGCGGACATTCTCAGCCTTGTCAGCTGGTGCAACATCGCAATATCCAGCAAAATCATGTGGGATTTTGGTTGGGTTGCCGTTTTCGTCAAGATTAAAAAGATAGAATTCGCATTCAGATCCGATCTGAACTGTGTAGCCATGCTCCTGTGCCTCAAGCAATGCATTCTTTAAGATGTATCTGCCGTCGCCTTCAAAAGGAGTTCCGTCAGGGTATCTGATGTTGCAGTATAAACGGACAACTCTACCCTGCTGTGGCCTCCACGGAAGAACTGTAAGGGTACCTGGATCAGGAAAAAGTATAAGATCAGATTCATTTACCTGCATAAATCCTCTTACGCAGGAAGCATCAAATCCTATTCCTGTTTCAAAAGCACGTGGGAGTTCTGACGCCAGTATACTGATATTCTTCATTTTCCCGAATACATCAAAAAACGCCAATTTGACAAACTTTACATCATTCTGCTCTACAAACTGTATTGCTTCATTCATTGTAATGTTCATAATAGCTCCTCCGTACTTATTGAATATTCCGTTACAGTATAAACTCCCCGTCATTATGGCGAGGAATTTGATTATCTGCAAGTAAGTGAGATTAACTCACATTCACTTAATATAATATTATATACTATTTAGTTCTGTGTGTAAAGTTGTTTGTAAGGATTTTTTGTATCTGGTGTTAAAATATAGAATTTATGCTCATAAATTTCTCGCATATCGGTATTAAATTTGTATGAAAATTCTGAAATATGTTTCTCAATTTCCTTAAGATCTTCAGGAGTTGCTTCTTCTGCTACAACCTGCTTTGGTAAATCGGCTGGTAATCTGTCTGTTCTGATGAACATTTTGCCGCCATGCATACCTGTTCCGCAAAAATCGCCGACAGGAATTGTATCACATCCAAGACCGAGGACTATAATAAGTCCACCTGCCTGATATTCGCCAAGAAAGCTACCGGCTGAACCACCAATAACAAGTACAGGGTGCTTTTGTTTATAAGATTTCATATGAATACCAGCACGATAGCCAGCATTATCACGGACATATATTACTCCGCCACGCATAGCATAGCCTGTTGCGTCACCTGATGAACCATAAATTGAAATTGAGCCTTCATTCATTGTGTCGCCCGTTGCATCCTGAGCATTTCCGTTGACAACAATATCAGCACCGTCAAGATAAGCACCAAGTGCGTTACCAGGCGTACCATTAATAATGACATCCCCGCTTCTGCGTCCACTTCCGATATAACGCTGACCGATACAGTTATCAATTTCAACTGTTTCACCAGCATGCTCTTTTATTGTATCATTAAGCACCTTAAAGTGCATTTCACCTGCAATAATTTTCATTATGCTCTTCCTTTCAAAGAATTACTTTGCCCCACTTAACTTGTGGGCACGTTCCTTCATTGAGAATGCCATAAGCTGTGGCTTTTCTTTTATCAGTTCAAAGTCGATTGTATCAAGCGGAGTTTTTTTTCTTATTAAAGAGGTATAAATTCCTGCACGTTCAACTTTTCCAATAACAATATAGCCCATTAGCCTATTATCTTTTGTGAACAGCTTTTTATAGCTTTCTTCATTCTTATCAGTATATACATCACCTGTATAAGTTCCCGCTGTGATGATATGCATTCCAAAAAAGCCAATAGCATTCATCGGAATAGCCTTATCGTAAAACTTTTCGCCACCTGCCATATTTATTCCTGCACATTCACCCTGCATATAGGCATTTGGAAGAAGTGCAAGAACTCTGTCACTGTCTGTTGTGATATCATAGGATTCAGTACAGTCACCGGCAGAATATATATCTTTAAGGCTCGTTTCGCACTTATCGTTTGTTGCTATACCACGGTTAACCTTTCCGCCGATATCCTTTATCAACGAAACATTAGGACGCACACCTACCGCAAGGACAACTATATCAAATGATACTGCTTTTCCGCTTTTCAATGTTGCAGTTTCTGAAGTGAATTCTGCAACACTGTCACCGAGGATAAATTCTACACCTGACTTTTCAATGTGCTTTTGAATCATTGATGAGCCTTCTTCATCAAGAATACTTGGAAGAATTCTTTCAGCAAGGTCAACTACTGTAATTTTGTTTACCTTACCACAGATTCCCTCAACACATTTAAGACCAATAAGGCCCGCTCCGACAACAAGCACATTCTTATCCTTTGTGAGTTCTACTTCAAGTGCTTTTGCATCATCAAGAGTCATAAAGGTAAATTTCTTTTCAACATTATCAAGACCTGTCATTGGTGGAACAAATGGTGATGAACCCGTTGCTACAAGCAATTTATCGTATTCAACTTTTGTGCTGTCGTCAAGAATAACCATCTTTGAATTATTGTCTATTGATATTACTGTTTTTCCGAGCATTGTTGTGACTTTATTATCAGAATAAAAACTGTCAGGGCGATATTTCATTCTCTGTTCATCTGTTTTTCCGTATATTAAGTATGAGATAAGAGGACGTGAATATGTATGATGTGGTTCATTTGAAATAAGTGTTATTTCTCCCTCTTTATCAATTGAACGGATTCCCTCAACACAACCGATTGCTCCGGCTGAATTACCGATTATTACGTATTTCATTCCACTCACCTCTCCTCAAAAACAATTGCATTGTTTGGACAGCCCTGAACACATGCAGGCTCTCCGAATGAATTCTTTGTACATAGCTCACATTTCTGTATTGCGCCTGTGTCTGATGGCATTATTGCACCAAACGGACAGGATAGAATACAGGTATAACAGCCGACACATTTATTCTGGTCGATTGAGATAACGCCGTCATTAACAGTAAGTGCTCCTGTGATACAGCCTTTTACACATAGAGGCTCTTCACAATGTCTGCACTGAACAGCAAAGCATACTCCGTTATTTTCTTCAACCTGAATTCTAGGGTTGATTACAATATCCTTTAAAGCTTTTACCATATCGGTTTTTCCTGAATTAGCAAAAGCACAGTTATATTCGCAAAGGTGACATCCAAGACACCATTTTTCATTTACATATACTCTTTTCACTTGTTACACCCCCATTATTCGCCAGCGTGCTTAATACCAAGAATATCAAGCTCTCTGTCTGTGAGTCCTACTCCACGAAGCATCAATCTGTTTCCCTTTAATGATTCAATAGAATTGATACCCATACCGCCCATCATTTCCTTGATTTCGTGATCCCACGCTGTAACAAGGTTTACAAGGCGTTTGTAACCAACATCAGGGTTAAGTCTTTTTACAAGTTCAGGGCGTTGTGTTGCAATACCCCAGTTACACTTGCCAGTCTGACAGCTTCTGCAAAGATGACAGCCAAGTGAGAGAAGTGCAGCTGTTCCGATATAACAAGCATCTGCACCAAGTGCAATTGCTTTTACTACATCAGCACTGCTTCTGATTGAACCACCGACAACTATTGAAACGTTGTCTCTTATTCCTTCGTCACGGAGTCTCTGGTCAACGCTTGCAAGTGCAAGTTCTATCGGGATACCTACGTTATCTCTTATTCTTGTTGGAGCAGCACCGGTTCCACCTCTGAAGCCATCGATTGCTATAATATCAGCACCTGAACGTGCAATACCGCTTGCGATTGCTGCTACATTATGTACTGCTGCGATTTTTACGATTACTGGTTTTTTGTAATCTGAAGCTTCCTTCAATGAATAAACAAGCTGTCTTAAATCCTCAATAGAATAAATATCGTGGTGTGGTGCTGGAGAAATTGCATCTGAGCCCTCAGGAATCATTCTTGTTTTTGAAATATCGCCGACAATTTTTGTTCCTGGGAGATGTCCGCCGATACCTGGCTTTGCGCCTTGTCCCATTTTAATTTCGATTGCTGCACCTGCTTCAAGGTAGTCCTTATGAACACCGAAGCGACCTGAAGCAACCTGAACTATTGTGTTTGGTCCGTATGCATAGAAATCCTCGTGAAGTCCGCCCTCACCGGTATTATAAAATATGCCAAGCTCCTGTGCGGCTCTTGCTAAACTTTCGTGAGCATTGTAGCTTATTGAACCGTATGACATCGCTGAAAACATAATAGGAGTTTTAAGTTCAAGCTGTGGCTCAAGATTATTTACAAGATTTCCGTTTTCATCTCTTTTTACCTTTGTCGGCTTTTTACCAAGGTATGTTTTAGTTTCCATTGGTTCACGAAGCGGGTCGATAGATGGGTTTGTTACCTGTGAAGCATTTATAAGAATTCTGTCCCAGTAAACTGGCAATGGCTTCGGGTTTCCCATTGAAGAAAGTAAAACTCCGCCCGAACCAGCCTGACGATAAACTTCGCTGATAATTTCGCCAGTCCAGTTTGCATTCTGCTTGAATGTATTATCTGATTTTACGATTTTTAATGCTCTTGTAGGACAAAGTGAAACACATCTGTGGCAATTTACACATTTTGATTCGTCACATAACATTTTATTTAAATCTGCATCATATCTATGTACTTCGTTTGCACACTGGCGTTCACAAACACGACAGCCAATGCATCTGTCATAATTTCTTACAACCTCATATTCAGGAAATATATAATTGATTGCCATTAATTCACACCCCCGTTGACTCTAACAATAACAGGTTCTCCGCCCTTTGGAGACCATATTTTATCAAGATTAGGCTCAATAATTCTTATTGCGCTTTCCTCACTTGACATATATACAAGATCGCCTTTTTCGCCAATAACCATTGAACGAAGTTTTAATCTGTCATTGAGTGCCATTAATCCGCCCTCAAAACCAAGTATAATTGAGAAAGGTCCAGTAATAAGAAGACTTGAAAAAGCATTTCTTAGATAAGTAAGCTTTTCTTTTTCTTCCTTTGGCATTCTGTCAATAGATGACCAGAATGGTGCTGCGATAACACTTGAAGTTTCTTCAAGTGACAAACCCTGCTTTCTCACAAGATAATCTATTATATAGGTAATAACTTCTGTATCTGTCTGGAGAGTACATTTATAACCGAACATTTCAATAAAACGTCTGTTTGCGTCATAAGATGAAATTTCACCATTATGTACTATTGAATTGTCAAGCATAGCAAAAGGATGAGCTCCGCCCCACCAGCCCGGTGTGTTTGTCGGATATCTTCCGTGAGCTGTCCACGCATAGCCCTCGTACTCGTCAAGTCTGTAGAATTCACCAACATCTTCAGGGAAGCCAACTGCCTTGAATACTCCCATATTCTTTCCGCTTGAGAAGACATATGCTCCGTCAATCTGAGTATTGATTCTGATAACACTTTTTGTGACAAATTCCTTTTCATCAAGATGACTGTCAGCAAGCTTTGTTGGAAGTGGTGTCACAAAATATCTCCATATCAATGGTTCATTTGTAATCTTAGGACTTTTCTTGACTGGAATTTTTGAAAGATTGATTACATCAAAATGCCTGTCTAAAAATCTTTCACAATCTTCCCTTGACTGATTGCTTTCATAAAAAATATGAAAAGCATACAAATCCTTATACTGTGGATAGATACCATATCCAGCAAAACCTCCCCCAAGGCCGTTGGAACGGTCGTGCATAACAGAAATGGATTTCACAATTCTTTCACCATTAATGTTTTTTCCACTTTTTGAAATTATTCCGGAAATTGCACATCCTGATGGTATTCTGATCTCGCCTTCCCTTAACATAGTAATCCTCCCCTAATAAATAAATAGTAATATCTGTTTTAAGATA
>OCTV010000756.1_pt1 | contig 12360 bp, 17 predicted proteins | sample 1539101 | NCBI WGS metagenome assembly OCTV01 (sample SAMEA3991422, study PRJEB22521) | metagenome | biome: anthropogenic terrestrial biome; feature: sewage plant; material: sludge | place: Sweden | collected 2012-09-26 | reverse complement strand
ATGTTCGGAGAGTTCAGAGAGGCAGAGCCTCTTTGGTTGCGCGTGAGCGCAACACGGAAAGGGTGCAGAACTTGTGAGTTTTGCACCCCATAACCCTGAGCTCTGGATTTCAGCGTTACCCGTCACCAGAGATGACCACCATTTCACTCCTTGGGCGTGTCGTCAAGACACTTTCCCCCTCCGGCTTCTCGAAACCAGAATTTAATGAATCGTTAACAGCAGTCCGTGGTAGTTAAGGAATGATTGCTAACCATGTCATCTGGGAGGGAGAACATTATGCCGATGGGTTGTTCTCGAATGGGGCGGCTGGTTACAGGAACAGTGCTGGGAATGTTGTTAGGGTGGGGAGGGGTGGTTCAAGCCGCTCTCATCACCTTCAATTTTGAAGGCAATGTGAATGCGGTGACCGGTGTGATTGACTCTGATTTTCACGTCGGGGATACGTTTCATGGTTCTTACTCTTTTAATTCTTTCACTCCAGACCGTGACCCTAGTACTGCTGCTGGTTCCTATAGGTTGGCGAATGCCTCGTTAATGTTGGGAGGAAAGACTTACGTAATGGGAGGTGGACTAGCGGGTAGTATAGGTATCGTCATGAATGATGCTGTTTATAATACTCAAAGCTATAACGTCGTATCTCTTCTCACTGGGGCAAGTGTGAATGGAGTGCCGCCTGAGGGATTTACTTTGACAGTAGCGGGGAAAAATCTATTCACAAGTGATGCATTGCCATTGACCCCACCAAGCCTCTCTAATTTAAGCGGCAATGTCATGCGTTTTGTCATGGACGGGTTTGTTGTGGGACGAGATGGGTCAGTTACAGGAGAACTCACTTCTTTGACTTCTGGAACGCTTGCTCCGGTACCCCTGCCGGGGGCTGTGCTGCTGTTTGGGACGGGTCTTATTAGTCTGGGAGCCTTCGCACGGTTCCGGCAAACACCACAGGCATAACCCTCTTTTTTAGTATTCTACCCAGTGAGAAAATCATATGACTTCCTCACTGGGTAGCCGTCCGTTCTTTCTTCCGTGAACCTCCAATCAGTGACATCTCTTTTATTTTTTCCGTTACTTTTTCTTCACGCTTTTCCTTTCTTTTTCTTCACCAGTTTCTGACCGGCTTTTAACCAATCCGCCCGCCGATTCTTAACCACCTTAACCCTTTGATCCTGCCGGATTTTTCCGGTTGCGCTTATTGGTGCTTTGCTCTATAAGTAGCGTCAGATTCAGAAGGCAAGCCATAGTTTGTCAGACCGCCGAAAGGCGACTGACAAACAGCTTGGCAAGGGGGAGTAGTCCCCCATTGCATCCCCCTGAAGGAAGAACAGCGGCACGGATTGGAGCGGCATGAACGGAGCAGGAAGCAGCCCCAAGAAACGCAGCGAGAACCGCCAGAAACAGGAGCGGTTGACGGTGCGCTTTTCTCCGACCGAACGGGAGGAACTAGAGGCACTTGCCGACCGCGCCGGATTAACCCTTGGTTCCTATCTCCGCTCCCGTTCATTGGAGAAGCCGACCACGCGGGCGGTACGTCGTCCACCTCTAGAGTTACAAGCTCTTGCACATCTGCAAAACGGCATCAGCAAGATAGGGAGTAACCTGAATCAGATCGCACGGCGACTGAATTCAGGGGAGTTAGTGTTGACCGCCGAGATACAAGCGGCACTGGCGGAACACCGGCAGATTTTAGCGGCTATCATCCTTACGCTAGGAAAGCAGAGCCGATGATTATCAACGGGGGCGCACGCAGCAACGGTAGTTTCTTTGCCAAGCATTTGCTGAAGTCGGAGGATAATGAGCGGGTGACGGTTGCTGAAGTCCGAGGCTTTACGGCGGACACTGTGCCGGATATGTTTCAAGAAATTTCTATTATCGGGGCAGGGACACGCGCCCGAAACACCTTTTATCATGCGAATCTGAACCCAAGGGAAGATGAACAGCTGACCTCTGAGCAGTGGGAAGTTGCCGTTGATACGTTAGAGAAGAATCTCGGACTGACCGACCACGCCCGTTTTCAGGTGGAGCATGAAAAGAACGGGCGGATACACCGGCATGTGGTGTGGAATCGTGTTGACCCTGAGACGATGACCGTTACCCCTGTCACCGGCAACTATTACGTTCACACCCAGACCGCCCGAGAATTGGAGCAAGCCTTTCACCTGTCACCAGTCCAGCTGCCACCCGCGCCGGAGCGTGACCGCTTCAAGGATTGGGAAAGCTTTAGAGCTGCCGAAAGCGGCATCGACCCCAAGGCGATGAAAGCCGAGATTACCGCCCTGTGGCAGCAGAGCGACAGCGCGGGGGCGTTTCAGGCGGCAGTGGAAGATAGGGGCTATGTGCTGTGCAAGGGCGACCGCCGCGACTTCTGCCTTGTTGACCAAGCGGGGGATGTCCATAGCCTTGCACGAAGGATTGACGGCGCGAAAGCCGCCGACATCCGCGAGCGCATGGCAGGGATCGACCGCGCAGGATTGATGACGGTGGCTGAAGCTTCAGCATGGGTGAAGGGCAAGGAGGAAGCCGAGAATAGCGGTGAGAGTGATGCGCGGATATTACCCGAGGAACAGGCGCAGGAAGCGGTAGAGCCTCCTCACAATCCCAAGCTTGCCGTGCTGGAGAAGTACGCGGTTCAGCAAAGTGAGTTGCGCCACGCTACCGCCGAGCAATTTAGCGACCAGCAACAAGCCTTGCTCGCTCGGCAAGGCTGGCAGCTACCCTATCTGGGTACGCAGACCTTTGACGACTGGTTACAGCACGGCTATGAATCGCTGGAACAACAACACGCGGCGAGTTTGGAAGCGCAGCACCATCCACCGGAGAGGGAAGCCACCCCGCCGAACAAACAGCCGCATGAATCGTGGGCGGAGTTTGTCACGCGGACAACGGAAGCCAAGCGCACCGAAGAGAAAGAACGCGAACCGGAGTTAGAGCTATGAGCGATGATGTTGACGAGATAGCCGAGCTATGGGGAATAGGGCAAGCGGAGGCAAAGCCCTCAGCCACCATTCACGAGCTGAAGCCGCTGAAGAAGGAGCAACCCACGGGCAAGCCGCCCTATGCGGCACTCACCACCAAGGACAAGGTATACGCCTTTACCATCGTGAGCCAGTCACCGCGCCTTGAATATTCATTTTTTTACCAGAATTTATTGCAGCTGGTGGTGAACGCGCCGGAGGCGGATTTCTTATCACTGATGACCAGCTCCGCCTTTATCCGCATCACAGGCAGAAACTTAAAACCGATTGCCAACGCCCTCAAGCTCCGCACCTGTGACACCATCACTCAGTATTCGCCGGAGCTGTTTTTGACACCGGACGACGACAATACCGAGCCGTTTATTAAAGCTGTGGAAGTCACCACACCCGACCCGCAGCCAGCGAACAAGCCACAGCGGAAGCAAGAGCGGGTAGAGCTTACCGAGCCGCAAGGCGGGATGCAGTGAGGGCGCGTCTAACACAGGCGCAAAGGGTGGTCAACCGTTGTCATGAAATCTGCATTGTTACGATAAAACAATAGGTTATATCGACCAAGACCGCGATTCTTTCACTGCAAAAAGTTGTTATCGCTTGACAAGTATGTCGGCGGGGGATAAAGGTTTATATAACATGTGATAGCACGTGCTATTTGAGCAAGAGAATTGTTTGTGTATTAGCGGTAGTTTTTCACTTTCGAGTATAAGGCGGTTATCCATCATGGGCTAATGAGGTTCGCAAGTGTCGCCGACCACCTACCCAGAGCTTGAAGAAGAAGTCCAAACTTCCCCTACAACCGAACGCTCCTCCCAGCCTCAGGTACACTTACAGGCAGGGGACGTTTCTGTGGAAACAAAAGCAAGACAACACGAGCCAGAGCCACAAGAGGGGCAACATACCGCCCGCCTGAAATCTAAAAAAGAGAGAGCGGCATATATTAGCCCTTCCGCTCAAGGAACAGTTTCCGTCATTGTCCGTCTTGACCCTGAAGTTAAAGAGGCAGTTGATAAAATCGTTGATGAAACTGGAGTAACCCAGAAGGAATTTTTAACAGCAGCTATCAAGCGCGCAATACAAGGACACACCGCAGAGGCAGACCCCGTCACCGCAAAAATGACGGAAGAAGCCCTTGAAAAGACCCATGAATTAGAATTCCTCCTGCGTCGCGTCAATAGAAGCCTCTCCACTCGCTCCCGCTAAATAATTTTCTGGTTTTATCCCCCTTGACAAGCAACCATGCGCACATGATAGCCTGAGCTATCTTAGATAGCACGAGCTATCTAATAACTTAGGGAGGTTTTCACCATGAGCCTTCATCCGACCCAACCAACCGTTTCCATCACCACCCGAGGCTTCGCCAACCGCTACGGTATCCATCCCCTGATTGCGTTCTTCACGCTGTGCTGTGACACCATGATTTTCGGTTTAGAGGTCGGCAGTGCGGGTTTATCCCTTCCCCTGTCCTTAATCGTCAGTAGCGCGGTCGGGTATGCCACCTATAAAGGGCAAATGGCTTGGTATGACGATAGCCCCGACAGTGCCAAGACGAAAGCCATCGTCCTCGGGGTTTTAACCTTCATCCCAAGCCCATTACCAGCTACCGCCTATATGTCACTCGGCTGTTTAGGGTTGCTCAAAAAGAAGAGCTAACGGGAATAGGGAAGCGGGATCTACTTCCCGCTTCCCGCATCCTGAAAGGAGCGGGATTCATGACCAGCGACTTTATCCGCGATATGGACACCACCCTTTTACAACTGAATAGCCAAGACGTGTTCACCCTCCGCCATGCCTATGAGGGAGTTTTTGTACTCGGTGGAATTGGTAGCGGGAAGACCAGCGGCGCGGGACGGGCAATCGCTGGCGCACTGTTGCGCTCCGGCGCAGGAGGGTTGGTCATGGTTGCCAAACCCGAAGAAATCGCGGTTTGGCAATCCTACGCGCAGCAGCACGGCAGAACCGATGACCTTGTGCTGTTCGATGCGGAGGCGGGCTGTAACTTCATCGCCTATGAATTTTCCCGCAAAGGAGTAGAGGGCGCGAACTCGGTCACGGATTGCATCATGCGGGTACTGGACGCGGCAGAGAAAGCGGCAGGACAGGGAGCAGGGCGCGAAGGTGAGCAGTTTTGGAAAAACACAAGTCGGCAAATGTTGCTCTATTCAATTTCCGCGCTGTATGGGGCAACAGGCAACGTCACCGTCTCCGATATTGTCCGTTTTGTGACGACTGCCCCGACCAAACGCCCGACCACTCCCGAAGAATACCAGCATATCGAAAAAAGTTTTGCCTTCGGCATCCTGAAGCAATTTGAGCAAAAGCCAGTATGTGGAGTTCCCGCCGATGTGAAGAACGCTGTTAATAATTATTGGGCGTTGCAGTACACCGCCCTTGCTGAAAAAACCCGCTCCTCCATTTTGATTCACGTCACCAGCAGCCTCAACCGTTTTGCCACGGGGATGCTCAGGAAATGCTTTTGTGACTCCACAACGATAGTCCCTGAATTATCCTTCGCGGGCAAAATTATCGTAATGGCGTTGCCCGTCCTGACCATGAATGAAGAAGCGATTGTCGCTGCCCATCTGTTTCAGTTCCTGTGGATGCGGGCGGTAGAAAGCCGCAATGGACTCGGCAAACAATTCTCTGAGCGTCCGGTTTTTCTTTACGGCGATGAATGCCAGTATTTTGTCACTCCCTATTGGGACACTTTCCTTAGTACCTGCCGGGGTTCACGCTGTGCCGTTATTGCCATGACCCAATCACTGCCGACGCTGTACGCCCAGCTCGGACAGGACAAAAGCAATTTTGTCGATGGGTTGAGCGGAAAATTCTTAACCAAGCTGTTTTTCTTGAATAGCTGCCCGCGCAGCAACAAATGGGCGAGTGAACTTATCGGCAAGGGCTTAAAAATCCGCAAAACCGTGAGCCAGAACGTCACCCAAGGTATCAATACCAACCGCGGCGGTAGTCAAGCCGCAACCAATGCGGGCTGGAATAAAAACGATAGTACCAACAGCGGCACGAGTGAACAGGAACATGAAACTTTCCTGCTCCCCGATAACTATTTTTCCACCGCCCTGAAGACCGGCGCACCCAAGAATAATTTTGAAGTGTCGGGGGTGTGGTTTCGTGCCGGAGCGCAGTTTGTCGAGCCAATCCCGAACACGAGCAGCAATGTTGTGTTAGCCACCTTCACCCAGAAATAGGAGGGAATCCACCATGCGTCCTACACCGCTACAATGGCTTGTTGCCTCACGTTATACCCTTCCCCTGTGGCTTGGTCTGGGTCTCTGGCTGTGGTATTCGCAAGGCGGCGATTGGGACAATCTGAACCAAGACCAGCAGATTGCCTTTGCGATTCTTGGCGTAGTGTTCGCCTTTGCCTATATCAAATCCTTTCCCACTGTGTTTTTTTTCGAGCGGGAACAAGCCCTGTACCGCAAATCCTCGATCAGCCCCGAGGAACGCTGGCGGCGGCAGACCGTCTATCAACTGTTCTTTTTAGTGCTGGTCGCGGCGGCACTGCTCTATGCGGGGTTTCATTACTGGAAGAGTGCGCCAGAACCACAACCCGCCAGCTACAAGGCGGCGGCAGGAGTGGGCGGGGTCAGCCTCCTTGCGGGTGCGGCTTACGTCACCATCAAACCCTATTTGGTGAAGAAGCAGGAGACAGCCCACACGCCCTATGTGTCCTGTCCATTACCGATTCCCAGCCGCACCCCAGCAGAAAAGCTAGAGCTTCCTGATTATTGCCAACGGTTACTGACTGCCGGCGAATTACGATCGCCGGCACAACCTGCCGACCCCAAACCCGAGGTAACAATATGAGCGGGATGGAGTGGCTGGAATCGCTTGCCCTGTCCTCAGCGTTTCTGCCCTACACCAAGACAGCGGCAAAGTGGGTGCTGTCACACAGTGCCAGCCTGTCGCTTGGGCTGGTGGCGTTTCTTACTTCCCAAACCCTGAAAGGAGAAGCCACGATGAAAACGACAGAGAAAAAAATGGACTGGGTTGATTATGTAACAGCGCATCCCTTCTTCCTGCCCCTGTGGGTCTGGGTGTTCGGCTGGATGGTACAAACCCTCGGGATTGGTTTGTACTGGCTGATTCCCCTGCTCTTCTTTGCCGTGTGGTTCTATAGCTATCTCGACTCAGCTCCCCGCCTGTTTGCCTATTACAGCCGTAACCATGAGGAAAAGGAGATGCTGCCATGTATCCAATCGGCAAATACCTGACGATTATTGCTTCGGCTCTGGCAATTTTTGCGTATGTGCTGTTCTGGCTCACGCAGCACCGTTTCCTAGAGCAGCCGCACCACTATCTAACCGCGCTGGTGATTGCGGGCTGGCTTGCTGTTCTTCCCTTTGTCGCGGTCTACCACTACGAAAGGAGCAAACATCATGGGCTTTTGGGACGGGCTAGCAGAAGTGCTGGACGACATTAGACACAATGTAGTTGAAGTCCCAATGTACGGGCGGGAGGTGACAGGCAATATTGAACTGCCACAGGTGGAAGCCCCTGCCAGCTATCAGGAGCTGATGCAGCAGGACATGGGGAAGGTTGAACCACCCGCGCCGAGTCAGGACATTGGGATTGACCGCTAGGAGGAGGTGAACAGCATGGCACAAGAGAACAGCTATAAGCTGATTGAGCAGATGAACGCGGACTCTTACGAAGCCGAGATGATGAAAGACCCAGATTTTAGGGCGGACAGGGAACGGGCAGAGCATCTGTACAACCAAGAGCAAGGCATCGTACCACCCGCACCCTCTACCCCAGACATGGAACGCTAGCAACGATCCCCGCTAGGGCTTCACGCCCTGGCGGGGACACTCCAAGGAGGGTAACGCCATGTTTGATAATCATGATGCGGTATTAGGCAAGCTGGCAGCCAGCGGCAAACAGCAGTTTTCTTTGGAGGAACTCAAGGCGGTGATGGGTGAGGTCTGGGAGGAAGGGGCAGCCCAGCACGAACGCGACCTGATGCAGACCGACAAGCTCTATGATTATTATTCTGACCCTGAAAGCGTCAACCTGCTTGACCAGCTGCCGCCACCGAGCCGCGAAGAACTGGAACTATGAGGCAATCCCCGCAGGGTGAGGATCCTGCGGGGACTGTTCTTAATACCCGCTCGGGCAAATCTCACCGGTCGGACTAACATAGACGGGAGTTGAAGGGATGCCTGCACCCACACCCGGCAGTACATCTTTCTTTGAACCAGCACCTTCAAACGCTCCAATGTCATAGGCAGCACCTTCAGGGCGGGCTTTGCCAGTAAAATCAAAGGGTACTTGCGCTAGGGTTACGCCCTTATCAAGAGCAGGTGAGCCAGCCTGAAGACCAAAATCACCCGCTGCAGCGTTTACGAATTTAGGGTCGGTATTGATAATATTGTTTTGGTATGAAATCCCGCTGGACGGCTGGAGGTAAGGGTTTATCAGCGTTGTATTCGCGCTGTTGGAGAGATTGTTCTCAATTACAAGACCTGTGATCACCGAGTTTATATACCACCAGAACACATACCCCTGCGGCGGGTCATGAAATATATTATTCTTTATCTGTACATCGTTAGCCACCTTCGTGATGGCGATCTGCCCGTTTGGAAGCCCTGTGGGGCTTTTACCTGAAATCGTATTATTCAGGATTTTTAACCCGCTCGTCACGCCTTTATAAGCTTTGATATTGATAGGCACTCCCCGATTGACATCGAAAAATATATTGTTGCGGATGGTGGTGTTCGCTGATTCATCAAGGTAAATCCCATGATCGTGCTGCCACATATTTTCTGTACATCCGTTTTCCCCTATGCGCAGACGACCGATCTTGTTAAAAATATTGTTTTCAAACAGTAAATTTCTAGATTGTCCTGCAAACACCCCTGACTGACCTTTGAGACCGTGATTACAGACATTTCTGCCTATGTCATGGAAGTGGTTTTTGCGTATTATAATATCTGATGCGCTGAACATCGTAATGCCTGCACTTGCTGCAAGATCCGCATAGAAAGACCCAGGTCGTGTAAACTGGAAACCTTCGATCACATAGTATCTGACACCAGAAATATAAATCCCTGCAAAAGGGCAGGCAGTTATGTTGCAATTGACACCCGCCCATGTATCTGGGGCTTCAAGAGTCGCGCCATACTGGTTAGCTGCACGGATGGTGATTGGATTTCCTGCCGTTCCTTGTGGTGAAGAAGATTTGATAACCAATACACGCCCTACCTCCGTGCTCGGCGTATAAGTCCCATCTCCGACTACGCAAACATCCCCTGCCCGTAAAGGTGAGGCTGCATCAACACATTTCTGTGGATTTTTCCACGGCTTATCAATCGTTCCCGGATTTGAATCACTGCCACTGGTAGCAACGTAATAGGTTGCCGCTGAAGCACCCCCGCTTGCTGTTAAAGAGAGTAGGAACGCACCGATACACCAGTAAATCTTCTGCCTGTTTGCCATATGCAGCCATGCACCACCGTTGCTATAAACAGGCTAAGTATATTAAGAAATACTACCTATATCAATGATAAAGCGTAAACGCCTGTTAATTGTCACAGAACTGTCATAAATGTTACGTCTGCCGGAGCTAAGACTTTAGCTAATGGTCGGATTTAGAACGGTGCATCCATTATGAGCTGGCAGAGATAGTCATTGCTGTATGAACCAGCAAGATTGTAGGAGTCAGCACTAGAAGCGCAGGAAGCGGCACTGGGATTTTGTGCATAGCTCGAACCGTAGTGAAAATTACCGCCATTTATTGAATGTACTGGGGAGGTTACGCCACAGAAAGCCTGTATTTCCCACTTGTTGGAATTCCATCATCTAGCTTGCTGTCGATAGCGTAAGCCTCAGCAGGAGTCAGGGCAGGGCTTAGGCTATTAGCGGTTGCTCCTCCTAACCCCCAACTACTCGTATCAGTAGCAGTTGGATTAACTCCGACATACCATTTGTTGCCGTTGTTATATAGTGATGTAGGCAAGGGTATGTAAGAGCTACGAAGTCCATCAAAAGAGAATGGGAAAACGCCGCTTCCATTTCCAGCAAGAAATGGAGGAAAGTAGGCATCTTTCCCCACAAACCTAGTAGAAGCTGGCACTTTCAGATATAGACCATCAGTTAATCCAGCTAGTTGTAAGTGTAAAAATAATCGTACTATCTTGCTCTGTATGGCTGTATTCCCAAAATATCCGTTGTAGAAATTGAGTTTACCAGTGCCGAGAGTGGTATCTACCGAGTTAATCAGTGCGCCGTAGGAAGTTTGACAAGCAGCATTGTATTGTAAAAAACACGGGTCGGGGCAATCCCCGGGAAGGCAGTCATATTTAAGTTTGAAGGCATTAATCGCGACATTATATTTTTCAATCTGTGAAATTCCCGCTCTAATCTCAGCCGCCCTTATCAAATCCCGTCCCATCAACACCCCGCTGACCAGCAAGCCGATAATCACCAGCACGATGGACAGTTCCACAAGGGTAAAGCCAGATCGTTTTGCCATTGATGTTTCTGCTGCCTTCATCCTTAAAATGGTAGCGGTGAAACGTTAATTTTCCCTAAACCACGGTCGAAACCAGCAAATCCCCCTGCAAAATAGGGTGCTTCTGTTTTTTCCCTCTTGAATCCCTGTTTTTTCGTGAATTCATAGCGCATTGACAGTCTGCAAAATAGCGTGTACCCCTAGTTGCATGAGTACGGCTATTTATATTCGGGTGTCCTCAGCTAAAGGACAGAAGACCGACAGCCAGCGCGCCGAGCTGGAAGCGTGGCGCAAACGCCAACGCCTGAAAGAAGTCCGCTGGTTTGAAGACCGCGACAGCGCAACCAATCTCCAGCGTCCAGCCTTTCAGCAATTACAAAGCGCGATATTCAAGGGTGAGATAGATACGGTGGTGGTGTGGAAGCTTGACCGCCTCGCCCGCAGCCTGAAGGATGGTATCAATATCCTAGCCGACTGGTGCAAGCGCGATGTGCGGGTGGTTTCTATTACCCAGCAGATAGATTTAAGCGGTACAGTCGGGCATCTGATCGCCAGCCTGCTGTTTGGTATTGCCGAAATGGAATTGCAGCACTCCAAAGAACGGCAAGCTATCGGCATTGCCCTCGCCCGTAAGCGTGGTGTGTATAAAGGACGGCAGGAAGGCACGACCAAAGCCACCCCGACCCGCGCTAAAGAACTCAAGGCGCAAGGTCTGACTGCCCCTGAAATCGCCAACGCCCTGAACGTGTCACAGCGTACGGTGTTCAACTATCTGCGACAAAAGAGATAACGTGATGTTCTGCGAACTGATGGTTAACGAGCGTGTCCGGTGTGACTATGCTGCTTCTCACCGAGCGCGGCAGCGAAGTCTTTGACTCCGGCTTCGGCGAGCTTTTTAAGCGTTGCCGCACCTTCAATCTTCACAAACTCACCGCTAGACAATAGCCCTAGTTTGCTTGCCAGCCCATCCTCACCCGCTAAATGCGGCGCATCTTCAGGACGCACACCAATCAGGGCAGTTAGGGAGGCTTCAACGATTTGTCGTTGTTCTTCGTTTTTCACTGTCCCCGCTGAAATCGCGCTTTTCCCATCCGGTGCAATCAGAAACTTGATACTGCTCAGATTCTCCACAGCGATTTTCTTTTGCTGTGAGTGGTCAAGATGCTGGTCGAGAATTTCGGCAACGCTGGGCTGCGGGGTAACTGGTGCAGGATTTTCCGCTTGTTGAACCGGTACGGGTGCTTCAAGAGTGGCGGCTTCCATAGTCCTATCCTTTCATCTAGTGTTGACGGATAGGAGACAAAATAACTGCATTTCTTCTCCTGTCAAATGACAGTTCTGTGACCGTGTTTCTTACCTGCTGTTAACCCATCACCCTAGAAGCAAAACACGTTCGGAGGGGCTGCGGGGAGGCAGAGCCGCCCCGCCTGAAAGAACAAGAGCGCACCGCATCTGATGCCGTGCGAAGACAACTCCGCGCACCGTCGCTTGCGCGACCGTGCATTAGAACAAACCAGTTGACTCACTGTCGACATGTCGACATACTCCCGCCCATGAAACAAAACCAACAGTCCGTTTCCAAAATCAGTCAGCCCCGCAAGATTATCGGATTCAGCCTTCCTCTGAATCTTGCCGCTGAAGTAAAAGTTGAAGCTGCCCGCCGCAACATCTCGCTCCGCAAACTATTCACAGAGCTATGGAGTCTTTACAGGAACAGCAAATCAGTATGAGGGAAAATGTCCGTTAACTCCGATAAAATTCTTGAGTGGAAACCTGACATTGCCCAGTCCGTTGATATGTACAACGACTGGTTTATGAAATTCGCGCCACAGGCTTTCCGTACCACCCGCTTGCAAACCACCAAAGATGTAGAAGCCGCCCTAGCTGCTACTGGCAACCTGCTTTCTATTCAGCCAGCGG
>OCTV010000755.1_pt1 | contig 12363 bp, 12 predicted proteins | sample 1539101 | NCBI WGS metagenome assembly OCTV01 (sample SAMEA3991422, study PRJEB22521) | metagenome | biome: anthropogenic terrestrial biome; feature: sewage plant; material: sludge | place: Sweden | collected 2012-09-26 | reverse complement strand
GCTTCGTCGACCAACTTGCCGATTTCGCGGATGCCACCTCCGACTACCACGACAAAATTGAAAGTTGCGCCGAGAAAATCACCGCCGCCAATGACATATCCGAACTCGAAAGCGTCCTCGGCGAAGTCATGCGTGAAACCCGGACAATTCAAATCAGCGCCCAACGCTCGCGCGACGAGCTGCGGTCGACGCAGAAAAAGGTGCAGGAATCAGAAGCGCGCATCACCGAACTCGAACGCGAACTCGAAACCACCAGCGATCTAGTGCGCCACGACCAGCTCACCGGCGTCCTCAACCGCCGCGGCCTGGAGGAAATCTTCACCAAGGAAGCTGCGCGCGCAACGCGTCACGAAACCTCACTCTGCGTCGCGCTGATTGACATCGACAACTTCAAGAAACTCAACGATTCGATGGGCCACGATACCGGCGACGAAGCACTCATCCACCTCGCCACCATCTGCCGCGAAACCCTGCGCCCCCAGGACACCGTCGCCCGCTACGGCGGTGAAGAATTCATCATCCTGCTGCCGGACACGCCGCTGAACGACGCCGCCAGCGCCCTCACCCGCCTCCAGCGCGAACTCACCAAAAAGTTCTTCCTGCACGGCAACGACAAAGTCCTGATCACCTTCAGCGCCGGGGTGACCAGGATGAAACCGGACGACACGCAGGCAACAGTCATCAAACGGGCCGATGACGCGATGTACCAAGCCAAGCAAACCGGCAAGAACCGCGTTGTCACCGCCGAAAAAGAAACCGCCTGACCCGCAATGGACCGCTTGCCACGGTCAACCTGAAAAAGACGCCAAAATACCCTAAAGTTTTTTCCGCCAGTTCCGTAAATTGATTCAACGGCGGAACAAATTGATTGCTCCTCCCAGATTTAAAGCGGCCAGCGCCCAGCGCTAGCCAACAGATCAACGATCCAAGGAGATACAAAATGGCCCAAACAATCAACACCAACATCTCGTCGCTGAATGCGCAACGCAACCTGACGACGTCCCAGTCTTCACTGGCGACCTCCTTGCAGCGCCTTTCCACTGGCTTGCGCATCAACAGTGCGAAAGATGATGCTGCCGGCCTAGCCATTTCAGACCGCATGACCTCACAGATTCGTGGTTTGAATCAAGCCGCTCGAAATGCCAACGATGGTATTTCTTTGGCTCAAACAGCGGAAGGAGCCCTCTCCTCTGCTGGCGATCTTCTGCAGCGCATGCGTGAACTTGCGGTTCAGTCCGCCAATGCAACGAACTCCGCTAGTGACCGTAACTCACTCCAAAACGAAGTTGCACAACTTGCACAAGAATTGGATCGAATCGCCACGACCACCAACTTCAACGGTCGCACTTTGTTCGACGGCAGTTTTGGTACCGCCCAATTTCAAGTAGGGGCAAATGCCAATCAAACCATCACTGCAGCCACAAGCAATCTCCGCACGACCAACTACGGCAACAATCAGGTGACTAGTGGTGCAACGGGCTCAGGCGGTGGTGCAGGTGCGTTGGCCACAGCCCAAGCTGTAACTGCCGGTACCCTTACGATTAATGGCTCGGTGGGATCAAAAGATGTTGCCGTCGTTGCAGCCACAAGCGCGAAAACCATTGCTGCTCAGATCAATAATGTATCAGGGGACACTGGCGTCTCAGCAACGGCACGCACCGATGTTAAAGCTGTTTTCAGCGCTGCTGGCAACTACGCATTAACCATCAAGAGTGATAATAGTACCGCTGAAACAGTCACTTTCTCACTCACTGCAGGTAGTGGAGATGCGCTTTCGACAGCTATCACAGCTATTAACGACAAGTCTGCCAAAACTGGGGTTACAGCCACTCTTAACGCTGACAAATCAGGGATTATCCTGACCAACGCAACCGGCAACGACATTAGCATCGCCGACACTGCCACGGCAAATGCGGGGACAACCATACTCACCGCCCTTGCAGTCGATGGAACGACGGCCCTTGGTACTGCCAGAACCCTGGCGGCTGACACCACTGCTGACACATCGATTGTAGTTGGACAGATTTCGTTTAATTCGGAGAAAACGTTCTCTGTTTCCCAAGCAGCCGCTGGTACAAACATACTTGGTGCAGCTGGTCTTGTTACGACTGCATCTGCCCTTAACAAAGTCTCGGATATTGATATCTCATCAACGACCGGCTCCAACAAAGCAATTACCACCATCGACTCAGCACTTGCATTGATCAGCGGACAACGTGCATCTTATGGCGCTCTCCAGAACCGCCTTGAGGCAACCGTCAGCAACCTAAGCACAACCTCCGAAAACCTCTCTGCCTCCCGTAGCCGCATCCAGGATGCCGATTTTGCAGCAGAGACCGCCAACCTGACCCGTGCGCAGATTTTGCAACAGGCTGGTACCGCCATGTTGGCCCAGGCCAACGCCCTGCCGCAGAACGTACTCACCCTGCTGCGCGGCTAATCCTGAGGCTAGCCAGGCCACGCGCCCGGCTGCAACGAACCGGGCGCGGTGGCGGAAACGCCCCGCGCCCTTCGCCCGTAAATCAAGGAGTTGGCAATGAACATCTCGTCCATCAACAATAACCTGCCCGGTGCCACCCCTCGCCCAGTCGCCGCCGAAGCACCGGCTACCGAGGTTCGCCAGGCACGCGCAGCGCAGGCCAGCGGTGTTTCCACCGTTCAAACTGAACAGGCGGCCAGCCAGACGCAAAAAGCCGAGGCCACTCGCCAGGAACTTGAAGACGCCGTCAAGCAGGTCAATGACTTTCTCAAGCCGATCAACAATTCGATCCAGTTCAATCTCGACGACGACACCGGCAAAACCATCGTCAAGGTGATCGATCTGGCCACCAAGGACGTTATCCGGCAGTTTCCCTCCGAGGAAATGCTGGGCATCGCCAAGGCTATCGACAAGATGAAGGGTTTGCTGGTTCAGCAAAAGGCGTAAACTGTCGCCAAGGTTAAACGTGGAGGCTCATCATGCCCATTTCTTCTCTTGGTGTTGGCTCGGGGCTGGACCTCAACAGTTTGCTCTCCAACCTGATGCAGGCGGAGCAACAACCTTTGCTTGCCCTGCAAAGGAAGGAAGCCTCCTTCCAGGCCCGAATTTCAGCCCTTGGCTCACTCAAGGGGTCTTTATCGTCACTGCAAACAGCCGCCCAAGGCTTTATTCCGGCCACAGGCCAGACGGCGCTGAACAAATACGCCAGTTTTTCGGCCACGGTCGCGGACACAGCCATTGCCTCGGCATCCGCTTCGACAGGCGCTGTAGCCGGCGTTTATAGCCTTGAAGTCAGCACCCTGGCAGCCGGACACCGACTGACCAGCCCTGACTCGACCGACCTCGTCGGCATAGCAGCGCTGACGGCAGGCCTGGCTGCCGGCGGTACGCTGAAAATCGAGCTGGGTGCCTTGACGGGCACCAGCCCGGCCCTGGTTTTTACCGCGGACACGGCGCGAGAATTGAATATCACGGTAGCCGCCGGTGCCACGCTGGAAAATGTGCGCGACGCCATCAACACGGCGGCGACCGATAGCCGGGTCAGCGCCACAATAGTTAACGGCATCAATGGCAAACAGCTGGTTCTGTCCAGCGCCAAGATGGGCACCGAAAATGTACTGAAACTGTCCGGCATTGGCGGGCTTGATTACAATCCGGCCGGTGCTGGTACCGGCACACTCTCCCAGGCGGCAGCGAAAGGCGGCCAGGCCGCTTCGAATGCAGCCTTTAGGCTGAACGGTATTGCCGCCACCAGCAGCACCAATACGGTTACCGGTGTGCTGGATGGGGTAACCCTGACACTGAGCAAGACCAATGTTGGCACCCCGACAAACCTGACTGTCACCAAGGACAGCACAACTTCGTTGACCACAGCCGTCAACAGCTTCGTCAAAACCTTTAACGAAGCGGCCAAATCGATGAAAGACCTTGGATATTTCAACGCCGACACCAAACAGGCGGGTGCGCTTCAGGGCGACAGCACGCTGCGCGGCGCCACGAGCCAGGTTAGATCGCTGTTGCAAACTACGGCGGGCGGAAGCTCTGCGTACCAGACACTCTCCAACATCGGGATTGCATTACAAACCGATGGGACGCTCAAGCTCGATACGACAAAACTGAATGCCGCCATTGCCGCTGATTATGCCGGCGTGACCAGCCTGGTATCCACAGTGGGAACGCGTTTCAAGGAAAGCCTGGAAGGCTTGGTAGGCACCTCCGGCAACATTACTGCGGCAACAGATAGCGCCAACCGGCTCATAAAGGATCTCGGCAAGCGGCAGACGGCTCTGCTTGATCGCCTGAACCAAGTCGAGGCTCGCTACCGCAAGCAGTTCTCCGCACTGGACACGCTGGTGGCCAGCATGAACAAGACCAGCTCGTATCTGACTCAACAACTCGCCAACCTGCCCGGCGCTGCTTCAAGTTAAAGGAAAATAATAATGTTTGGGATGATGCGCAGCCCCGCAGAGAGTTATGCCAAGGTCAGCGTCGATGCTGCAGTCGAGACTGCAGATCCGCACCGTCTGGTACTGATGTTGTTTGATGGCGCCATGACGGCCATTTCACTGGCTCGCATTCAAATGCAGAACGGCCAGATTCCCGAAAAAGGGGCGGCCATTTCCAAGGCCATCGATCTGATCACCAACGGCCTCGGTGCCAGTCTCGACATCGAATCTGGCGGTGATTTGGCTGAGCGCCTGGCTGCCTTGTATGAATACATGGCGCAGCGCCTGCTTTTCGCCAATATGAAGAACAGCGTTGCTGCTCTCGATGAAGTTTCCGAGCTGCTGGGCAGCCTGCGCGACGCCTGGGCGCAGATTGCGCCGGGTGAACAAGCTGCCGCGTAATCAATGAACACGTCAGGCTACGACACCGTGCTGGCGCTTTCCAGCCAAATGCTGGAGCTCGCCAAACAGCAGAATTGGGAGTCGCTCGCCCAGGCCCAGGAGCAACGCGCCAGGCTGATCGCCGGATTGCCCCCGGCATTGGCCAGCATGACGCCGGCTGAACAGGCAGCCATGCGCCTAAGCATTCAAGAAATCCAAGGATTGGACAGCGAGATCCTGGCGTATGTAACGCCCTGGCGCGACGATGTGGCAAAGCTGCTGTCCCGCCTTTCTCCCTCTCCATAATCGTCCCGGATGATACCGCCCGACGTTGCCAGCAGTTTGCGGCTGGTATTACCCGACACCAACGCACTACAGTCCCAGCAAACCGCCCCCGTTCCCGCGGCGCAGCGTATTGCCGACGTTCTCAGCAATGCGGTTCCCGGCCAGCGTATCCTGGCTGAAATTCAGGCGATGTTGCCGAACGGCACCTACCGCGCGGTGGTTGCTCAACGCGAAATCACGCTCGCCCTGCCATTTTCGGCAAAACCCGGCGACACCCTCGAGCTTGAAGTCGCTGAGAGCGACGGCAAGCTGATCCTTGCCTTCGTGGCCAATCGCACTTCGGGCAAGACTGCCGCCAGTCTTCCCGACTCGGTCAGCACCTCCCTGAGCACGGCCGGAAAGGTGATCGGCAACCTGCTGAATCCGCTTGAAGGTGAAGGAAAGCAGGCTGCACCTGCCGCCCTGAATCGCAGCCAGCCCCTGGTCGAAACGATGCCAAAAACGGCAGCGGATCTAGCCCCCGTATTGAAGCAGGCACTCACCCAGAGCGGCATGTTCTATGAAGCACATCAGGCGCGCTGGGTTGCCGGGCAGCTTCCTACCGCCGCCTTGCTGCAGGAGCCACAGGGAAAACTCTCCCCGGCGCCCTTGAACGCACCCGAATTTGTTAATCGCAGTTCAAGCTTTCCGCTCGGCAACCTGGGCAATGACGGCGCGCCGGACTTGTCTCCCGAATCACTCCTTCGCCCCACACTTTCGACAACGCCGCCGACATCTTCGCCCCTCTTGCCGGGCGTAGAGAGTCAACTTCCAGCACCCAGCACCGAAGCAGGCAACAAATTGGCAGCTCAGGCGGCCGATTCTGCGGTCAACCGGAATTTTGGCGAGAATTCGAAGTTAATCGACAAGCCGCTCGCGACGGCCCCCACCGCACCACAAGCCCCTGTTTCAACAAGCGCGATGGCGGTCCCGAACGAAAATCCGGTGCCGCGCGAACTGGTGCCGCTGGTTCAGCAACAGCTCAACGGGCTGGCGACGCAGAACTTTGTCTGGCAAGGGCAGGTCTGGCCCGGGCAACCGCTGTGGTGGGAAATCTCCAGCGACCCGGAATCGCAAGCTTTAAAAGAAAACGAGCCAGCCAGCCAGTGGCAGACCCGACTCAAACTCGACCTGCCGGCACTCGGCGGGATCGATGTCTCCCTGCGACTCGGCGCCGGGGGCAGCCTGGCGATTTCCGTCAACACCGAAACTTCATCCAGCGAAGCAAAGCTGCGCGACAGCGCGCAAGCACTTCGCGAGCAACTACAGGCAGCCGGACTGACGCTAACCCAATTGCGAGTGGATCATGACCAAGCAGGGGAGTGACGCCACCCGCGAGGCCGTTGCGCTGGCCTACAGCCAGACCGATGCCGCGCCGCGCGTGGTCGCCAAAGGCAAGGGGCTGATTGCCGAACAGATCATCGCCCGCGCCAAGGAACACGGCATTTATGTCCATGAATCCCCGGAATTGGTGGCCTTGCTAACCCAGGTGGATATTGACGAACGCATCCCCCCGCAGTTATACATGGCGGTAGCTGAACTTCTGGCCTGGCTTTACCGACTTGAACACGGTACTCCCGCCACCCAGATCGGCCTCCCCGCTCAACCACCACGATGATTCAGGTTTCATGACCCTTGCCCAAAACGAAATTTCGGTTCCAGTTTTCGAAATAGACCAGCCCGCCACCTACGCCAAGTACCTGCTCCACAACCGCGCTGAAATCCTCGTTTATCTGCGCGCCCTGCTCAAGAACCACACGCTCGTAACGGTCTATCTGGACGAAGGGGAGCAGTTCTTTCTCTCGACCCTGCTTTCAATCGACGAAGAAACCAATCTGCTGATTCTTGACGGCTCGAACCACGAAGCAAGCAATGATGCTGCGCTGAAATCCGCCCGGATCACCCTATCAGCCCCACTCGATCGGGTCAAAATCCAGATTCGCCTGCATGGCCTGTCAATGGTGAGCATTGACGGAAAAAAAGCCCTGACCGCCCGGCTCCCAACGTCGATCCTGCGGCTGCAGCGACGTGAGTTCTTTCGCGTCGAAACGCCTCACCACATCAACCCCCTGCGCTGCAAACTCGCCCTGCCAAACGCTGCTGGCGGTCACGACGTAGTCGATTACCCGCTTTTCGACCTCAGTGGTGGCGGACTCAGCCTGTTGGGCCCAATCAAGGACGCCGAACTGTTTTCACTGGGCGAACTGTTTCATGACTGCCGCCTGGAAATTCCGGGTGAAAGCGTACTGTCGGTCAATCTGCGCGCATGCGAAGTATTGAAGATGGAGCTACCCTCTGGCGAGCAGCAATTGCGACTCGGGTGCGAATTCGTCAGCTTGCCGGGCACCCGACTGGCCTTTATCGAGCGCTATATCACCCGACTTGAGCGCGAGCGCAAGGCGCTCCGGTCCGCTCTGGACTAGCTTATTGCCTTAAACCTGGATGTTCATCACGTCCTGATAGGCAGTGACCAGCTTGTTGCGTACCTGAACCATTTCCTGGAATGAAACGCTGGCGGTCTGCAGGGCAATCATCACTTCATGCAGATTCTGCGTCGTATCGCCGGCGGCAAGTTTTTCCGCCATACCGCTAGCCTGCTGCTGGGTCTGGTTGACCTTGTCGATCGACGACTTCAACACCTGCGCGAAATCCACACCGCCGGCGCCGCCCGTAGCGGCGCTCTCGGCCGGCTTGCCAGAAGCCTGTGCTGCGGTCGACCGCAGAACGCTTAACATTTGCTCAATACCTTGGGTGTCCATAGCCAGCTCCTTAAACCTGCCTAAACATAAGCAATAGTCAGGCCAATCTTAATCCTTGAAATACCCTTCATCGCGGTACTGCTGCAACTTGTAGCGCAACGTACGCTCCGAAATCCCGAGACGCTCGATGGCCATTTTCCGTGAGCCATCAACCTCTGCCAAGGTTCGAAGGATATGTTCGCGCTCAAGATCCTTCATATTATCGACCTTTTTATCGCTTTCATGCACCGGCATCTCAGCGACAACTTTTGGCGACTCTCTCCCCGGGGCGGACGCCAAATTGAGGTGTTCGCCGCCAATTTCCGGCCCGGTCGACAAAATCAGGGCGCGCTGGATCACATTTTCCAATTCGCGGACGTTACCCGGCCACGTATGACGCAGCAGCGCCTGCTCGGCCTGCGCACCAAAACTGACGCCGCTTCGTCCAAAGCGCCCACCGTGTTCGACCAAAAAATAGCGTGCTATCGGCACGATATCGAGCGGCCGGTCACGCAGCGGCGGTATCGCCACCGGAAACACATTCAGCCGGTAATACAGATCCTCGCGAAAAACCCCTTTGGCTACAGCCTCGGCCATATCGCGATTGGAAGTCGCAACAATGCGGATGTTCAGCGCCACGGGCTTCTTGCCACCGACCCGCTCGACCTCGCGCTCCTGCAACACGCGGAGCAATTTGGCCTGCAGTCCCATCGGCATTTCGGTGACTTCATCGAGAAGCAGCGTGCCATCCTGGGCCTGCTCAAACTTGCCGGCCTGCGCCTGCTGGGCGCCGGTAAAGGCACCTTTCTCGTAACCAAACAAGGTAGCTTCAAGCAAACTATCCGGAATCGCCGCGCAATTGATGGCGACAAACGGGCCGTTTCGACGTGCGGACTGCCGATGAATGAAACGAGCGACGACTTCCTTGCCAACACCGGACTCACCAGTGAGGAGCACCGTCGCATCGGTTTGCGCCACGCGCTGAGCGATGGCAAACAAGTCGCGACTGGCCGGGTCGATGGCAACGACGCCGGCACCGTCATCAGAATCCGGCAGCTCATACTTGTTGATATGCGCGAGCAAGGCTTTCGGTTCGAACGGCTTGAGCAGAAAGTCACAGGCGCCGGAGCGCATGGCGTCAACTGCCTTTTCTACCTCGGCGTAAGCCGTCATCAGGACAACCGGCAAGTGAGGAAGGCGACTCCGAATCTCCTTCAACAAGGCAATGCCATCCATCGGCATCATGCGAACATCGCTGACCACAATTGAAAAAGCCTGCTCGCCCAGCACTTTCAGCGCTGCCTCACCACCATCGACAGCCACGTAGGGACGCCCCGCAAGCTCCAATGTATCGCCTATTGCCTCGCGCAAGCTGGGATCATCTTCGACAACGAGTATGGGCAAACTATGTTCAGCCATGGTGTTCAGATTCGCTCTCTGCCGGCGAAACCGGCAAGGTAATGACAAACTCGGCGCCAGCACCCGGCTCCGAAAGCAGATCGATTGTGCCGCCATGCGCTCTTGCGACGCCGAGGGCAATCGCCAGACCCAGGCCGGTTCCTTGCCCCTTGGTGGTAAAAAAGGGTTCGAAGATACGTGTCTGCATTTCACGCGTAATACCCGGGCCGCTATCGCGCACGCCAATCACCACCAGATCGCCACGGCAATTGCCGGAGAGGCAAATTTTGCCGCCCGCGACCGTTGCCTGCATGGCATTCTCCAGCAAATTGACGAGCGCCCCGAACAAGGCTTTGCGGCTGCCGACGATAACAGCCCCGCCGCAGGACTCGTCCACGGAAAAAATGTGGCCATGCTCACGCATCAGCGGCTCGACAGTTTGGGCAGCTTCGGCCAGCAAATCCGAGACCGGGATGACATCGCGCCCGATACTCTCGCCCCGGGCAAAAAGAAGAACATCCTGAATCAAGCGCTCAAGACGACGCAGTTGCCCGCTCGCCTTCTCTGAAAATCGGGCGCGCGCCTCGTCCGAAACAGCAGCTTCGCCGAGATTGGAGGTATACAGCAGCGCCGCAGCAAGCGGCGTACGAAGCTGGTGGGCCAGCGAAGCCGCCATTTCACCCATGGCCGCCAAGCGCTGATTGCGCTCCAGTTCGGTTTTCATCCGGTGCGCTGCCGTCACATCGTGAATCAGGAGAATTTTTCCGCCGGCAGAAGGCAAAGCACTCTCCCCGATCGACAAGCGCCCTTCACCATGCAACCACTCGCCGACGGCCATCGTTGGCTCCAGGCTGGCCCGAACCACATCGCCCCAATGCCGCCCGACCATATCGGCGCCGAAAATGGCCATCGCAGCGGGGTTGACCGCAGCAACGATGGCCGAGGCATCAAGCAGCACCACGCCAGCCGGCAAAGCATCGAGTAGTGACGACAGGCGCTCGGAGAGTGCTTCCTTCTCCTGATACTGCCGCCGCAACTCACCATTGGCCACGGCCAGTTCCTCGGTCAGCGAGGCGGCACGAACCTGCAACGATTCGTATGCCTGAGTCAGCTCGGCAGATACCTGATTGAACATGGCAAATGCCCGTTGCAATTCGGCGGTCTTGGTATCGGGATCAGGGGTCAAGGGATTGATCAGTGCGGCAACATCGAAAAAGAAAGGGTGAATTCAGCCCGGGTAATAGTAGAATATTTCTAGGATAATTTGGCTTCTCGATTGATTCTTCTTCTGTTTCACCGTAATTAGACCGGCTATTGATGGCAGCAACAACTGAGACGACAGCAGGAAACGCACCGGCCGGAAATCCGCTGGAGCGTCTGCGCGACGCCTTTAACCGACTGGAAAATCAGCAAAAGCTTGTCTTCATGGTGGCAACGGCTGCATTGATCGCCATTGTCGTCGGCACGATTCTCTGGAGCCGGCAGCCAGACTGGAAGACGCTTTTCTCGAACATCAATGAAAAGGATGGCGGGGCTATCGTCGCCATTCTTGAACAACAAAACATTCCCCACCGATTCAGCGACAGTGGCGCGGTTCAGGTTCCCTCCGAGCGTGTCCACGACATTCGGCTGAAACTGGCTTCACAAGGCCTGCCGCGCGGCGGCATGGTCGGTTTCGAGTTGATGGAAAACCAGAAGTTCGGCGTCAGCCAGTTTGCTGAGCAGGTCAATTATCAGCGTGGCCTGGAAGGCGAGCTGGCCCGCACCATCCAGTCGATTGGCGCCGTGCAGTCGGCGCGTGTTCATCTCGCCATTCCCAAGCCTTCGGTATTCGTCCGCGAAGAGCAAAAACCGACCGCTTCCGTCATGCTCAACGTCTTTGCCGGTCGAGCGCTGGATAGCGCACAGATCGCCGGCATCACGCACCTGGTTTCGTCCAGCGTTCCGCATTTGCCGGCAAGCAACGTCACCGTCATCGACCAGAGTGGCGCCCTCCTCTCGCAACTGAAAAACAAGCTGACCGAGGCAGGTCTGGACGCCACTCAGGTCAAGTATGTTCGGGATATCGAGGGCAGCATCATCAAGCGCATCGAGGACATCCTCAAGCCGATGCTGGGAAGCGAGAACTACAAGGTTCAGGTGGCCGCGGACATCGACTTTTCCCAAAGCGAACAAACGGCCGAGAGCTACCGGCCCAACAACACGCCCGAAACAACGGCCATTCGTAGCCGACAAACTAATGAATCGGCGAGCATCAACCAGTCGGCCGGTGGCGTTCCTGGCGCATTGACCAACCAGCCGCCCGTTCCCGCCACAGCACCACTGACACAACCGGCAACCGGCACCACTCCCGGTCAACCCGCAAAACCGGGCGATATTCAAGGCCGGCTTGACGCAGCCGGCGTAACAGCGCCGCTCAATGCGGTCGGTCAGCCGATCAACACCAACAAAACAGCAACCGTCAATTTTGAAGTCGACAAAACAATTCGGCACACGAAGCAAGGTATGGGCGACATCAGGCGCCTCTCTGCTGCCATCGTGATCAATCATCGCAAGGATGTGGACAAGAATGGCCAGCCCATCAACAAGGCACTTCCCGAAGCGGAGATGAAACAGATCAACGATCTCGTTCGTGAAGCCATGGGCTTCAACAAGGAACGTGGTGACTCCATTTCAGTAGCGAATGCCCCCTTCACTGCCACTGAAAAGCTCGATAGCAGCATCCCGCTCTGGAAGGATCCAGAAACGATTTCGTACGGCAAGGATATTCTCAAATACCTGATGATCGCCCTGATCGTTGCCTTCCTGTTCCTGAAGGTTATTCAGCCATCACTGAAGACGATGTTCCCGCCCCCCGCCGATCACCGCCATGCGCCAACGACCGCCGAGGGCGTTGCCGGCGCCGCGGGTCACGTGACGATTGCCGGCGTCGACGGAGAACCGGGCGAAGATCATGTCCGGATTGATCACTATGCCGTCAAGGTTCAAAAAGCCCGCGACATCGCGCAGGCAGACCCGAAGGCCGTAGCCAACATTATCAAGGACTGGATGGGCGCCAATGCCTCCTAGCGACGACGGCCTGGAAAAGAGTGCAACC
>OCTV010000754.1_pt1 | contig 12365 bp, 9 predicted proteins | sample 1539101 | NCBI WGS metagenome assembly OCTV01 (sample SAMEA3991422, study PRJEB22521) | metagenome | biome: anthropogenic terrestrial biome; feature: sewage plant; material: sludge | place: Sweden | collected 2012-09-26 | reverse complement strand
GGGGCGTGGAAGCGACGAGAGCGAGACAACCGAATGTTCAACGCCGGCCGCGTGTGCCTGCGAGACAAAAGTCATGGTAAACAGCAGGACAAGCGCACAGAACACAAGCATCAGCGTCAAAGGGCCCGCCGAAGCTGTCCCCTCTTCACCTTCGCTGCTCTGTTCTGTTTCTTCTGGCGATAATTCTTGGCCGGGCGTCTCGTGCTCCTCTTTGAATATGCGGGAAAGCTCATCAACAGACACCGTCGCAATACCTGCTGTCTGAGCAAGTTCGCGTAAAGAATCGTCAGACACAATGAGGGTAAGATTTCGCGCATAAGCACAGGCAAGCGTCTCTGCGTCAAAGGCATCGACACCAAGGTTCAGACTCTCGATATACTCACGTGACCGTTTTGTGGGTTTTGCTGGTCGAGCACGCAGAGAACTGTGCATAAGTCCACGCTGCAGCCACTCGCTCAGTTCTGGAATAAACCAAAGCGTCTCGGCGATGTGTTCTATAGGCTCGCGGACATCTGCTCTCTCAAGCGAGTCGGCGGTCGTGAAGTCAACGATATAGCGCTGCGGCTTTACGCGACCGCGCATAATCAAAAGAGCAACTGAGAAAAATCCGAACACAAAGCAGAGCGCTAGTAGCCCATAAACCTCAAAGGGCGACTCGGTTTTGATGCGCGTTGCCTTTGCGCCGGGGATATTGAATATTTCTATACGGCCATTGCCGGAATCAGCAACGTAAAGTTGCTCGCCAGAAATCTCAATGCCGCGTGGTTGATAAAGAGAGCCATCCTTCGCACCTTCTTGCGCGAGCGTACCTAACTTCCTGCCTGTTTGCGCATCAAGAATGACTATGCGATGAGCAAACGCATCAGTCACGTAAATGCGCGATGAGTCACATGTAAACCCTGCCGGCAAATACAACTGCGAATTTGTCCAGGCAAGCGTCGGTGAGCTCTCAAACGAGTCAAGGGCCATCACTTCTTTGTTAAGCGAATCAAGAAGAAAAAGTCGTGGTGTTTTTTTTGAAGACGAGACCACAGAAAGTGATGTTTTTACATCCGCAAGACCTGCAAACTCCCCCGCCTTTGTGCCAGCGTTAAAATATCCTCGCTCAAACACTCCCTCAAGATTTCCCTTGATAACGCCCGTTTCGCACGTCACATAGAGCGCCTCATCGCCGCTTAAATCTGAAGCCTGGTCGGCGCCGATTGAAACTGCCAAGGGCGACTTTTCCGTGAATGAAATCGATTTCTCGAGTTTGTGATTACGCGCAAAAATGAAAAGTTCTTTGAGCTCTCCATCAACAACATACACACGTCCATCGCGCGCAATAGCTACCGAAATCGGCATCTTAAGAACGCTTTTGCCAAAAGTGCTTTTGCGCTGACCATAGCGGTCGAACACAACGATTTCGCTCGCACCAGCGTCAACAACGTAAAGTCGACCGCGCGCGTCAAAAGCGACATCGACGGGGTTTTGAAGCAAGCGGCTCTTTGACCCATACCACGACGCGACGTGATGGGGCGCACCACTTGTTGACGTCTTATCTAGATAATGTGGCTTAATAATCAATAAGAAAAGGCTTGTAACGATGAAGAACAGACAGAGCAACCCTGCGCAAATTGCCGTTAACAACAATGTTGTTCGAACTTTTTTGCGATGAGTATTTGATGCCCCCTCTAGCATTACTTTACCTCGTCTTGAGCAGCACGGGCGCGCTCAGGCTGAATTCTTTGAAGGTTATCGAAAGCTTTTTGCGCTGCCGTATTATGAGGGTCAAATTTCAGCGCCCACAGATACGCGACAGCGGCATCGTACCACTCGGCTTGGCTTTCCTGAACGGTGCCAAGCTTAAAGTAAAGCGCAGCAGAAGCCGGCTCAATTTCTGCAGCTTTTTTAAGATAAACACACGCGGTTCTCAGTTGTTTTTGTTCAATAAGAGACTGCGCGTATGCGGCATAAATGGTGCGCGACAAATTTCCAGCTCTGCCACCAACATTATGCGCGGCTTTAGCAAGAAGAAGGCGCGCCTCACTCACGCGAGTCTTGTCGGTTTCATACGCTTTTGAGCATGCATATAAGGCGAGAGGGTCGAGAGTGCCTGAGTTAATGAGTTCATCGGCTGCGTTGCGCGCGTTCTCTCGAGCCGAAGAATGCTGTGCTTGCAACAAAATGATACGCGCTTTTGCCTGCACAGCAGGAGTGTATTCGGTGGCGTCTTTGCCATCCTGGCGCGCTTTTTGGATTGCATCGCGGTAGAGTTGTTGCGCCTGAATCATATCGCGCTCATAGGCGGTACTAGGGTCAGAGACCAACGAGCCTGACGCGACCATAGCCACAACCGCCACAACGGTAACAAGAAATCCGGCAATCAACACACCAATCAAAGCTACGAACACCCGCTGAACGGGGGTATAGCTTCGCGCCTTGCGTGTGATAAACTGGCCGAAGGAAGTTTCAACACGTTTTGTTAGTTTCATAGACCTATTATGCCATGTAGAGCTGCATTTTTTAATGGAGAGAGTGTGGATAGCACATCAACAAAAACGCTTCAGTCAAAGTCTCAAGCGCCCGCGCGCATTCTCTATGTGACAACTGTGCCCATTACGCTTACCTCGTTTCTTATCCCTTTTGCAGAGTGCTTTAAAGCTCGCGGTGCACGCGTTGATTGCGCGAGCGCAGGGGCAAGCACCTACGGCGGTCTCTCCGCGTTTGATTCGTGCTATGACATAAGTTGGAGCCGCTCACTCTCATCATTTTTGGGTTACAAATCATGCGAAGAACAGCTTTTTAAAATCCTTGATGAGGTAGACTATGACATTGTTCATGTTCACACCCCCATCGCGGCATATATGACACGAAAAGCATGCGCCCGTTGGAAAGCGCATCACAATAGCTCAAAACCAAGCGTTATCTATACGGCACACGGTTTTCACTTTTACCAAGGTCAGAGTTCACGACTGCAGCATTTCCTCTTTAGGACGCTTGAAAAACGTGCCTTACCTTGGACCGATGCGCTTGTTGTTATGAATAACGAAGATGAACAAGCGGCACGAGCATTGCGAGACACCAAAGCGGCTACGCACATTGAGCGAATTGATGGCATCGGCTTTGACTTTGAGAGCTACGACTCCTTGAGGCGTGCACATGCCGAGCGAGCAAATATCACAGATAGTCCTGAGCCCACAAACCAGCGCACCACTCAACTATGTATCATCGCTGAGCACAACCAAAACAAAGACATTTCACTGCTCTTTCATGCGCTCGCGCTTATCGAACGTCAAAGTGCTTCGCCCTACCATCTGAGCGTAGTCGGCTCTGGGCCACTTACTGATACGTTGAAAGACCTTGCTGCCGCTCTAGGGATAGACAAGCACCTCACCTTCACGGGACAAATTAACCGAGCTGAGCTCGATAACATAATAAAAAACACCGACATTGGCGTTCTTGTCTCAAAGCGCGAGGGATTACCGCGGTCGCTTATGGAGTTTTGCGCTGCAGGTGTGACCATTGCGGGAACAACCACGCGAGGGATTGTTGACGAAGTGCGCGACCCACGCGCATTAGCAGAGGATCGAACACCGGAAAGTGTCGCGAAAATGCTCCAAGAATTAATTGAGAACCCGAAGCTAAGAGACGCTATAGCTCAAGCGCAATACGACTACGCCAAACAACATTTTGATTTGCCTCAGATACTGAGCGCATACGAAAAACTATATACTCATTACCTCTGAAGCAGAAAGAGTCGATGCATCTACATCGGCCGCAAGCCTGTTAATTATCTCACTCGTAAGAGGAACTAAGTCTGGGTGCACTACACGATTGATCTTTGGACACGAAGTTTCTACAACCTCTTCGGTCTCATTATAAAGTGACTCATGAAGCTTCTCTCCTGGGCGCAATCCCGTAAACACAATGTCAGTTGGAATGCCGGACAGGGTAATCATCTTTCTCGCAAGATCCACAATCTTTACTGGTTCGCCCATCTCAAGCACAAACAAATCCCCAGGCTGGCCAATTGCTTGAGCCTGCAAAACGAGACGTGCTGCTTCGGGAATAACCATAAAATAGCGCGTAACATCTTCATGCGTCACGGTAAGTGGCTCAGAGCGCATCAGTTTTTCTTCAAAAATGGGCACAACGCTTCCTCGCGAACCCAAAACATTGCCAAAACGTACCGCGACAAAAATTGTGTCAGGAAAACGCGCCTGCATAGTGAGCATAAGCCGCTCGGATAATTGTTTCGTCTTACCCATGACGTTCAGAGGCGCTACTGCCTTATCGGTAGAAATTAACACAAAGCGCTGAGCGCCGCACTCCCCCGCGAGACGCATAATACGTTCGGTTCCGAGCACGTTGGTGCGTACTGCCTCGTTAGGCTCGAGCTCCATAAGGGGAACATGCTTATATGCTGCCGCATGCAGCACAACGTCAGGACGAAATTCATGAAAGAGACGGTTCGCTTTATTCTCATCACGAATATCGAGCAAATGCATTGATGCTATCCCCGGCTGAATCGATTCGAGTTCAAACCAAAGCTCATAAAGACGGCTTTCATCAATCTCAAAAAGAAGCAACTTTTGCGGATGAAGGTGCATAATTTGACGGCACAATTCTGAGCCAATCGACCCTGCAGCTCCTGTTACGGCAACAACTTTGCCAGCAATAGTCTCCTCAATTGTTAAGGTGTCAATAGGAGTAAGGTCGCGCCCTAATAAATCTTCAACATTTACTTGCCGCATATCGGAGAGCGAGACTTTTCCACGCTCCACAACAATTTTTGGCATTATTCTCGTAGTTACACCCAGAGAAGCGACGCGATTAAGCAGCGCGCGAACGTATGCCTCGTCAGCCGAGGGCAGCGCGACAAAAACCTGATTGATCTTTTGAGTGGCAATAATATCCTCAAGTTCTGAGGTTGGGCCGAGAACAGGAATGCCACCGATGATGGCATGGCGCAAACGAGGATTATCGTCGACAAAACCAGCGATATCAACCTGAAGTTCCGGACGCATTTGCAGTTCACGCAAGAGCAGTGTTCCGGCGCTCCCTGCTCCCACAATCACTAAACGCTCGCCATGGTGACGAACCGAAGATCGCACATGTTGACCTGCACGCACCGTAATGCGAATTCCACCGAGTACAAGCAATGCCAAAACACCTTGGATAAGAACAACACCGAAGGGTACGGGGCGCAAACCGCCACGCATAAGAGACGCGATAATATCGGCCACTACGAGCACTGCCGATGAGCAGAGGACTGCGCCAACACAGCGCACTAGCGTATCAATGCCAACATAGCGTAACACAACGCGATACAAGCCAAATGTCCACGAAAGCAAAACATATACCGCGCAGGACAACAGAATCATGGGCGCAATAAAGCGGGCGTATTCATGAGGCACAACACCCTCAAAGCGAGCATAATAGGTGAGAATGGTTGCGAGCACGATACCAGCGCCGTCGAGTACGGCAAGCAGTACCTGCCACCTTCTCCGCGTCGACTCAATCGTTGCTAACCAGTTCAAAATATTGTTCAAGTTCTCGCTCCTACTTAACGCTTAGCTAGGCCTTAACTGCTTGTTTCATTATCTCATCCACATAGCTGGCAATAATCTCAATATCTTGAGCCTGAAGCGTGGGATGAACTAGAAAAGCCATCGACTCCTGATGAGCAACACAGGCGCCGCGCCACTGACTCAGCTGAGAATCCGAGAAACGCTCAAACGCCTTTTCATTCGCAATTAACGCACATGAACCATACTGAACCGGCACTCCCAGCTCAATTAGTTCGCTGATGATGCGGTTACGCGACCACTCGGGACGCAACAACGCAAGATTCACGCGTGTATACAAGCGATAAAATGCGTGATTTGTCCCTGTGGCTCTTTCTTGCTCGCTGGGGAGCAACGCCTCAATACCTACAATATCTTCAAAACGCTCTGCGAGTCTCAGGGCATTCATGGTGCGGGCCTCATGATAACCCTCAAGGTTTTTCAGCATAATCCGACCAAGAGCGCCCTCCATCTCGCCCATGCGAGCATTAGAGCCAAAGGTGTCGGTCATCCACTTAAATTCAGCGCTTACTTCTCCCACCGTAGCACCATGGGCTTTTTTGTATGAACGACCATGGTCCCGATATGACCACGCCCGCTCGAATTTTTCAGCATCTTTAAAGGTAATCATGCCACCTTCGCCAAGAGGCATAATCTTGTCTTGGCAAAAACTAAAACAACCAATATCAGCAAGTGAGCCAACCGCTCTGCCCCCATAAGTGGCGCCATGCGCCTGAGCGCAATCTTCGATTACATACGCGTTTACCTGACGCGCCAAGTTGATTATCTCTTCCATAGGGGCCGGGTATCCACCCAAATGCACCGCGATAACAGCTTTTGTGCGCGGCGTCAAAACCTCAGCAACAGTCAGCGCCGTAAGATTATTTGTTGCTGGGTCAACGTCTGCCACTACTGGTGTCGCGCCTACCGCTGCCACGCAGCCGGCGGTCGCGATAAAGGTACGCGAAGGCACGATGACCTCATCACCGGGGCCAATCCCACATGCGCGCAGCGCTAACTCAAGCGCGAGCGTTCCGTTAGCGACGGCAAGCGCATACGGCACTCCCACGTAGGCTGCAAACTCACTTTCAAATGTGCGCGTTTGAGCGCCCGTCCAATAATTGATGCGTCCACTGCGCAACACCTGGCACACTGCCTCTTGCGCTTCTTCATCAATTACTGGCCAGGTGGGCGGCACAAAGGGCCGCTCATTCATTTGGATATCTTCCATGGGCTTTATTGTTCTCTTTCAGGGGAGTTTTGCGTGCGGGAGTTCCCACCACCGTGCATTTCTCAAAAAAATCTTCTACAACCGTTGCGCCCGCACCGACAACAATCTCATCGCCAATATGAGTCTGAGGAATCATTGTGGCATGGGCACCAAGCATACTGCGCGTTCCAATCGAGCATCCGCCGCACATAATAGCGCCAGGCGCGATAAAGGCTCCCTCGCCCACGCGGCAATCGTGCTCAACAATTGCGCCAGTATTGACTACAGCACAATCTTCAATAACGCTCTCGGGGTTAATAACGCAAAAAGCGCCAATATATACACCTTCACCAACACGAGCAGAAGGCGCCACATACGCACTAGGATGAACAACCGTGTAGGGAGAAAGACCACAAGCACGACCGCGAGCAAGACCGCCTACGCGCACCGCATTATCGCCAATTGCGACATGAATATGTGTCGCGCCCTGAGCGCAGCGCTCAAGTGTTTCACCCGCGCCTTCATCACAAAACGTAATTGACGCAACACCAGCGGCGCGTGCCGCGTCAGCAACCACTTTTGCATGGCCGCCGGCCCCGAGTATTAATAGCGAAATTGCATCTTTCACGTGCATATCCTCTGCTCTCTCACACTCCGATGTTAGTATACTCTTTCAACACTTTAGTTGTTTCCATTAAATGGCTCCATCGTTACGCGCTCGCCTGACGAAATGCCTTTACGTGAAAACACAACGGCAAAAGTTTGCCATATTATTGAACAGTCTAATTTAAATGAAACGGCGTCGACATATGAAACGTCGTAGGTAAACCGCGTCGCCCAATCAAGCGAGTTTCGGCCATTGACCTGCGCTAAACCCGTTAAGCCTGGACGCACCTCATGACGGCGCGCCTGAGTTTGAGAATAAAGCGGTAGATACTCAACGAGCAACGGACGAGGGCCGACAAAGCTCATATCACCTTTTAGTATGTTGAACAGTTCAGGCAGTTCGTCGAGCGAACTATTACGCAAGAAAGCGCCATAGCTCGTCAACCGCGCTTCGTCGGTAGACACGGCTTGCGCGTCAGTCAAAGGCGAGCTGCTCTGTGGCTCGCACACTTTCATCGTACGAAATTTATAGAGTTTAAAAGGTTTGCCTCGAAGACCTGGGCGCTCTTGGGTAAAAAGAATGGGACGACCTAAACATGCAATCGAAGACAATGCAATAATCAGAAGAATCGGCGAAAACACAACAAGCAGAAGAGCGCTCAAGATAACATCAAGCACACGTTTTACCTGCAAATATCTTTTCGTCGAAGCCGGCATAGTACAATAATTATACTATGCATGCGCGAGGAGGCTGACATGAACACCGTATCTGTTATCATCCCATTATTTAACAAACGTCAATATGTTGATGCATGCCTTGGCGCGCTGCTTCAGCAGACCATTAAGCCAACAGAAGTTATTGTTGTTGATGATGGCTCCACGGATGGATCGCTTGATTTGGCCCACGCGCACGCAGCAAAGTTTCTTGATGAATCAATAGCCTACCAAATAATCGAAGGCGAGCACAAAGGTGTTTCGGCCGCGCTCAATGCCGGTCTCAAAGCGGCAACCTCAACATACGTAACGCGTGTTGATGCCGATGATCTTGTGGCTTACAACTGGCTTGCCACCATGCTCGCTCAAGACATTGCCCACAAACCGGTAAATCTTCGCTGCCTTCACCAGCGAGTGCCCAAGCACGCAACCACTGAATCCATAACGCGTCTGATAAAACAACAGGATGAGGACAACTCTTTTTCTGCCTCTGAAGTTGTTTCTGGCAATATGCTCTTCGAGCGCTTGTTTAGAGACATTGATACAACTTTAATGAGCGCCTGTGGCATGCTCTATGTCCGCAAAGAATTAACTCAAGCGCACATACACTTCTGCGAAGACCTTGGCCACACAGAAGACCTCCTTTTTAACGCGACGCTTTTTGCGCATAATACGCCGAGCATTCTGGTCAATAGACCGCTTTACTTTTATAGACAGGTGCCCGACTCTCTTTCAAAAGTACCAACATCACTCTTTTCTGATGTCGCTTTACTTGAAGAAAAACTCAATGAGCTAAGCGAGAATTCCGCCACAGCAACGGTTGCCAAGGCACATCGCAAAGATGTTTTGCGCTATCTCTGCTGGTATTACAGTATCGCGTTACTTGAAGAGGAGAAAAACCGCTCAAAAGAACCGAGCTATGCAGAGCGCGTTGAGCAGGCTCGTGCATCTTCTCACATCGATGATGTCTTTGCTCAGGCAAACGAATTGGGCTCCACGCCTCAACTGGCAGGCAGACTCTACAGTTTGCTCAAAAATAAACAGTACGCGCAACTACAATTAGCCGCGCGTACCATAAATGTTGCTCGAAGTGCTCGTCGCGCTCTCAAGGCGCGCTCATAACATATACTTTAATTAGTTTTCAGTAACGACACAAAACCCATAAGCCTATCGTGCGCTTGCTCCTGCTGCCGAGTGACATGATACACATATATAATTGTCTCCAGGCTTGACCGACTTTTTAAAGTCTGGATTAAAGTAGGTATGACACAAGCCGCAGTCCTTGTTTTCCCACATTCCCGACGTGTGCGTTTTATTAAATTTATTCTCACTAGAGTAATGGAATGGAAAATCGCCGTGACATTTCTTGCAATCAGCATTATTTTTATGGCACTTAGTACATTTTGACGTTTTGTTCCAAACAGCGCTTGCGGCATCGTAAGCATGAAGGCCCGTAGTCATAAACTTCTTGCTATGCGGCATGCGTACGCCACCGTGACAAGAGTCGCAACGTGCCGAGTTGTGGCATCGATAACAGTCCATCGTAATATCGTGTTCTATGCCATTTACGGGTTTTACACGTGCCGCAGAAGCAGCTGCAAAGTTCTTCGTATGACACGTTGAGCACTCTGAAGAAGCCTTAACGCCATCGTGGCAGACAATACAGACGTCCATGCCCTTTGAATACTCAATTTGACCTGAAGCTGACTTCGTGTGGCAATCTAGACACTTTGTACCGCTCTTCATAAATTGTGTATGCTCAACACGAATTCCCGACGTAATATTGGTTGATACGTTTTTGCGTATCGACTTATGGCACTGAAGACATGACTGTGACGAAACCCCGCCATAGGTAGATCCCATCTTGCCAGTTAACGCTTCTGCATCAATTACCTCGCCAGAGCCAAGGCCGCTTTGCTGTGTAGCATTCTCCTTTTGCGCCATATCGGCACCCACAAGAATATGAGAAGCACGAGGAAAGAGCGAGGTCAGTGAGCGAGCCATAAAACCTGAAGGTTCATGACAAGAAATGCATTCAACGCCTTTATGAGGGCCCGCTGATGAAAAAGCCTTCTCGTGGATGGTCGTTTTGTGACATGACGCGCACATTTTATTTGTGCCCGTTGCAAAATTTATGGTGAATAGAAGTAAGAAGAACGTAGCAATGGTTACCATAGAGATAAACCAACGAGACTCAATACGATCTGTTTTTAAAATTTCCGGAGCGTGCTCAGGGTCTTTCTCGATAAGCAACTTATTAAAATCTTGTCGCTGCTGTTTTAAGACTCGATTATCGTTTCGTCTCAATACCAACCATAAAACAATAACGAGAATAATCGAGAAGATGTTTATCAGAAATAGGCTCGACATGATCGTTGCAACAGGATCTGCCTGAGGTGCGTAGAATACCTCAATAACGCGACCGACAACCTCCTTCAACGAAGGATACGAAAGCCTGCCGCTTATAAAAGCATCGTAGAGGTCACTAAAGAATTTACTCATTGAGTCAAACATTAGTTACCCCCCTTCGCCCTTTGATACGATGTTTTTGCGCCACCGGGGTGGATGTGCTTTGAATGGCAGTTCGTGCAATCCGTCTCATTATGACAAATCGAGCACGAAGGGTCATCGTTTGTCTGAGCAACATCAACGTGAGTTCTTATGAAGTCTTTAGGATGCGGCATCTCGTATCCACCGTGACAGTCGGAACAGAAGGTTGTCGCATGACATGTGATGCAATTTTGGCCTTTTGATTGTCCATATTTGCCATGTTCAGAGAAAAAGTCTTTTTTGTGAGGAACACCAACGCCATGGCACTTTGCGCACATACTGTCAGCGTGGCAGACGCTACACGTATCGAGATTGCCCATGCCATGAGTCTTCTTCCAGTTAGGGCCATGAGTAATCTGCCAACTACTGGTTGATTTAATAGCTTGCGATGAACGTCCTACGTGACAAAGTGAGCACTTCTTATCTGAAGAAATTTCCTTATGGCAGCTAAAGCATTCATCCATGGTATACGTTACATTTGTAGCCGAATCATTAACCGTGTGGCCCGAGTTGCCATGACAGCTTACGCAGCTACTTTCCGTGGCGCACTTATCATGATTAATTCGTATGCCATTATTAAGCGAAACGCCGCTGAGTTTGATATGACAACTTTTGCACTTTGAGTCATAAGAGGAGTCCGCATCAAAGTTCGCTTGAGAAAAAACGGGTGCGACCATCCCGTAGGCCACTTGTGCGCCAAAGGCTGCCCTACTGACAACACCCTTTCCTGCATGACACTTAATACATGCCGTATCTTTGTGAGCAGAGTGTGAGGGCGTGATGCGAATGTCTTTCTTGGCCTTTGGCCCAACATGACAACGCTCACAATTTGGTGGAAAGATTGAGTAAAAACCAGCAAAGAGCAACGTCAAAACAAACACCGAGAAAAGTGTGAGGACTGCAATTCTGATTATGTGTTTTGCCTTATTCACAAATCCTCTCCATTATCTCAACGTAATGTTTTTGTGACACTTTATGCAGGTGCCATCCACGAGCATATCGTTAATGTTCGTTTGGGCAGCGCTCACAGTTGCTTCACCTGAGACCAACCAATCGGCCTCAGAGTTAGCGATAGCTTTCACAATGGGCTCTGCCGTATGATTGTCGGCATAATTTGCGCTCGTCATCCACAAACCATAGCGAGTTTGGTCGTTATTACTGGTAACGCGCGTTGTAGTTGACACGTCAGGTTGCTGCGTAAAGTGGTTAAAGCGACCCACGTATACATCAATACCTCGATTGGCGTGTGGCCAAATTGTTGAGTTTGTAGAAACACCAACGACGTCATGGCATCCCTCACATGTAGGAATGTATGTGCTGACTGATGTGCCGACAGACAGGTGTCCTTTGTAGGGCGATGGCGAAACGAAGTCTGAATTTGCAACCGACCGCGAGGAGGCACCATGACACGGATAGCATACATAACCCGTTGCATATGCCTTCATGCCTTGGTCAAGTGAGTCAAGTGACACAGCGGCGACACTTGAGCCATCAACGCTCTGGAGTGTCATCAGTGGATTTCCACTCGTATCTTCAGGAATGTTACCCGAGGCAATGGCCGCATCAATAGCGGCGTCCAACGCCGGGACAGAGCCTTGATTTGCCAAATTAAACTTTCTAACTATCGCATACTTTGACGTGTAGCTGCCACCATGGACCGGCCCGTGACATCCAGCAGAGTTACAGTCGGCTCCATCAGCTGTCATATGTGGACCTGAACTGATACTGCCAAACTC
>OCTV010000750.1_pt1 | contig 12392 bp, 10 predicted proteins | sample 1539101 | NCBI WGS metagenome assembly OCTV01 (sample SAMEA3991422, study PRJEB22521) | metagenome | biome: anthropogenic terrestrial biome; feature: sewage plant; material: sludge | place: Sweden | collected 2012-09-26 | reverse complement strand
TGACACTTCAATACTTGCTTAAAAAATCCATAATGTGTATACGCACGCGCGAGTGATAAATTAAGACTTGAAAAGATTTGCCGTAGCTAGAACGTAGCTTGTCGTAGCTAAATGTTCAGCTTTTTTCTCTATAATCCCTTTATAAAAAGGAGATACAGACGATGACGTAGCTACGTAGCTAAAAAAAAACAAATCACTAGGGAATCACTGTCTAGTAACAACTGTTTGCATTACGCTACATTATCGTAAAAATTAGCGTTTCCACTAGTTTGCATTATTTTAAACTACCATTAAAGATAAGCGGAATCTTGTCATAAAAATAAAAAATTTCGTATTTTATTTTGTTCTGCTCACGATTTGCGCTATCTTTGCATGCAAAATAAAAAAAATAAAAGATGAATCTTAAAATCAGACTATCAGTGATGAACTTCCTGGAATTCGCAGTCTGGGGAGCTTATTTGACTTGCATGGGAATTTACCTGGGAAACATAGGTATGAGTGCTCACATCGGAATGTTCTTTGCCATGCAGGGAATTGTATCAATATTTATGCCTGCAATAATGGGAATCATTGCCGACAGATTGATACCTGCACAAAGATTATTAGGATATTGCCATCTTCTAGCCGGACTATTCATGTTTGCTACTGCATGGTATGGCAATGAAACTGGAACAAATGCCAATGTCAGCATTTTATTCACTTTCTATTCACTAAGCGTTGCTTTTTATATGCCAACACTTGCTTTGAGCAATTCTGTAGCATATTCTTCACTAAGTCAGGCTGGTCTTGATACAGTTAAAGACTTCCCCCCAATACGCGTATTCGGAACTATAGGATTTATCTGCACGATGTGGTTTGTTGATATTATGGGATACAAGAGCAATCAAACCCAATTTATCGTAAGTGGAATACTCAGCATAATACTGTTTTTCTATACATTCACTCTTCCAAATTGCGGAATAAAGAAGAATCAGGACAAGACAAGCATTGCTGATGCTTTCGGATTAAAGGCTTTTTCTCTGTTCAAGCAGAAGAAGATGGCTATATTCTTCATCTTCTCTATGATGCTTGGCGTTAGTCTGCAAATAACCAACGGTTTCGCTACACCTTTTATCGAAAGTTTTAAAAACATGCACGAATATGCAGGAACATTCGGAGTGAAATATCCTGTAATACTCTATTCTATATCACAATTCAGTGAAACACTTTGTATATTGATGATTCCGTTCTTCATGAGGAAATTCGGCATAAAGAACGTTATGCTTATCGCCATGTTCGCATGGGTATTGAGATTCGGACTTCTAGGAACGGGTAATCCGGGTTCTGGAATATGGATGTTTATTGCCTCTATGATTATATATGGTGTAGCGTTTGACTTCTTCAACATATCAGGTTCACTATTTGTAGACAAAGCAACAGATCCGTCATTGCGTTCAAGCGCACAGGGACTGTTCATGCTCATGACAAACGGTATTGGTGCTACTGTAGGTGCATTCGCTGCTCAGGCTGTAGTAACAAATCACACCGCGGCAAACGGAGTAACAGACTGGCAATCATGCTGGTTCACATTTGCTGGATACGCAATGGTTGTTGGAATTAGTTTCGCACTGATGTTCAGACCTAAGGCACCAATGGCGGAAGATTAATAAATTTAAATTATAAGAGGACTGCAAATGTTTAACGTCAAACTGAAATTCAACTGTATATCAGAAATTGTAGGCAATGTAGATATAGGATTGTTGGTGCTGACCGATGAAGATGAGAAGCGCCAACTAACCATTACATGCGACAATTTCATGGCACATGAATTCAGTCTAAGAACAATAAAATCAGACATTACAAAAAATAGATTGCCTGAAGCTATGGGAAACGTCCTGAAAACAGGATGTATGGATATAGAAGTGCATATATACGATATTATTGACGGAGAATACCAAGCTACGATATTCGACAAAATCAAACAAATTTCAACAAACATAAGAGTCAGCGACGCCATACTGTTAGCAACCACATGCGACATCCCTATTTACATTGATGAAGAACTAATGAAAATGCAAAGTGTAAAATACGTCGAAGGACAGAATAGAATGTCTTTGCCAGTAAATGCTCTAACTGACGAAATGCTAAATACATCTCTTGACAATGCTATTAAGGAGGAAAACTACGAAATGGCGCAATATCTTAGCGAAGAAATAAAGAGGAGGAAACAAAACTAATGAAAGAGGTTAGATATTTCTATGTACCTGATGCAAAGAATAACAATGAGTTGCCACAGGAAGAGGCTACACATGCATTAAGAGTGCTGCGCCTGAAAAGTGGTGACGAGATGTTTATCATGGATGGAACAGGAAACTTCTATCATGCTGAAGTATCTTTAGCTACAAACAAAAAGTGCTTGTATGAAATAAAAGAAACCTTACCGCAACATAAGACATGGAAAGGACACATTCATTTAGCGATAGCACCGACAAAGAATATGGACCGCATAGAATGGATGACTGAAAAAGTTACAGAAATTGGATTTGATGAACTTTCATTTCTAAACTGCGCATTTTCAGAACGGAAAGTATTACGCACTGAAAGAATAGAAAAAATAGTCGTTTCGGCTGTAAAACAAAGCAGGAAACCATGGAAGCCTATTGTAAACGAAATGATACCTTTCAAAGATTTTATTTCTATGCCACGTGAAGGAAGAAAGTTCATCGCCCATTGCTATCAGGAAATAGAGAAACACGATTTATTCGATATTATAAATAAGGAGAAAGAGAATGTAACCATATTGGTTGGCCCTGAAGGCGACTTTTCCATTGAAGAGGTAAGACTAGCCATTGAAAACGGATACGAAAGTATTTCTTTAGGACAAAGCAGACTTCGCACTGAAACAGCCGGACTCATGGCTGTTACAATGTCACAATTATCATTGAGATTATGAAAAAAACAGCATACCTTATATCATGTCTTATGGTGCTTATATTCGCATCATGTTCAGACAATAGTTATCTTAATGCCATTCCAAACGAGAGTACAGCCCTCATATCTATGGATCCGGCAAAGATGAGCGGAATAAACAACATGGCTGTATTAAAGACCCTACTCCACTTGAGCAATATCGACAAGAGCGGTATTGACGCAAGCCACAAGATTTATCTTTTTGAATCACCAGACGGAAACTTGGGCGTATGTGCAAAGGTTAACGACAAGGATGACTTGACAGAGACTTTTAATAAATTGGCTGAAAAAGGTACATGTCCAAAACCAAAAGAGCGCAGAGGATTCCATTTCACAGTACTTAAAGACGCATGGATTGCTGGTTGGAGCGATGCTTCAATATTAATAATGGGACCAGTAACTCCTGATGCTCAAGCACAACTTCAGCAACAGATGTCTAAATATCTGAAACAGGGCGAGGAAGATGGTATCACCACAAGTAAGATTTATGAGAAATTAGATTCCATAGATTCTCCAATGGCTATGGTAGCACAAGCTCAAGCTCTTCCTGAACAATTCATAGCACCTTTCACTCTTGGCGCACCAAAAGGCGCAGATGCATCACAAGTAATGATTGCAGCTGAAATGAGCGTAAAGAAAGGAATAATGCACATTAACGGAGAAACATTTTCTTTCAACAAAATAATAGATAAATCATTAAAAGACGCAACTAAGATATATAGGCCTATACAAGGCAAATATATAAATTCAATGCCAAATAGCGCAATGCTTGGTATGTTCCTTAACGTAAACGGTACTAAGTTCCTTCCGCTCATGCAGAGCAATAAGGGCATTCAACAATTACTTATGGGCGTAAATGCAGCCATCGATATGAATAATATCATACGCAGCGTAGACGGAGAGATGGCTATCATAACTCCTACTTATGGTTCAAACAATATATCTATGAGCATGACTGCGCAACTAAACAACAGCAACTGGATTAAAGATGTAGGATACTGGAAGGAAAGTTGTCCTGCAGGAGGAAAAATCCTTGACTGGCAGAAAAATGCATGGTATTACACCGATAACAAGACTACATTCTATTTCGGAGTTAGTAAGGATATGCAATTCTTCAGCGGAAGCAGCAAAGCGGAAGCAGCACAGTCAATAATGACTTCAAAGGCTCAACTTGGCGACAACGTGAAAGATATAATAAAAGGTCAGAAACTCGTAATGGTTATAAACATGAACGCCATGAAGGGAGACAAGGCTGGAGCCGTGACAAGTATGATGAAACCTATCTTCGGAAACTTAGAAACAATAGTTTATACTTTAAAATAAAAAAATTGGAAACAATTAAATTTAGTTACGTTATCCCTCAAGTGTTTGCTCAAAGAGTAAACGAACTTGATTCGGATATATGGAACACGGATGCCACTTTTGAGAAAGGACATCTTTATCTTGTAGAAGCTGATTCAGGAAAAGGCAAAAGTACTTTTTGCAGCTATGTTGTTGGCTACCGACACGACTACAGTGGAAGTGTAACGTTTGACAATGATAACACCAAAGAATACGATGTAAAGGAATGGGTAGACATGCGCCAACACCATATCAGTCACCTATTTCAGGAATTAAGACTATTCCCTGAACTCACTGCTTTTGAAAACGTAGAAATTAAAAACAAACTCACTGGATTTAAAAGCAGAGACCAGATTGTGAAATGGTTTGATATGCTTGGTATTCGTGAAAAACTAGACGCCAAAATAGGAAGAATGTCATTCGGTCAGCAGCAACGAGTTGCCTTGATCCGCTCATTGGTACAACCTTTTGACTTTATCTTTGCCGACGAGCCAATAAGTCACCTTGACGATACCAACTCCGCAATAATGGCTGAAATCATGATGACAGAAGCTAAGGCACAAGGTGCGGGCGTCATTGTTACCTCAATAGGTAAACACATGGATTTGGATTATGAGAAAACGTTTAAACTGTAATGAGGCACCTCTAATGTCTTTTTAATTATTATCTTTAAGATGAATTTAGTTTGGAAATTATTACGTCAGCATATTAGCGTACCACAGTTCGCCGGATTTTTCTTCGCAAACCTGTTTGGTATGTTAATCGTCCTGCTTGGATTTCAGTTCTACCACGATGTAGTACCTATATTCACAGCAGAAGACAGTTTCATGAAAAGTGATTTCATGATAGTAAACAAAAAGATAGGAACTGCAAATTCTATCAGTGGAAGATCAAACACATTCTCAAATACTGAAATTGATGAAATTGGCGAGCAGTCTTTTTCTGACAAAATAGGCAAATTCACGAGTACAGAATATAAGGTAGATGCCAACATGAGTGTTAATGGCGTTCCTGTTTTGGACAACGGTGAAATTAGTTTTGAAAGCGTTCCTGACAATTTTGTTGAAGTAAAACAACTTAGTGACTGGAAATATACTCCAGGCTCTAAAGTCGTACCTATAATACTTCCACGTATATATCTAACAATGTATAACTTCGGTTTCGCACAAAGTCATTCATTACCTAAAATCAGTGACGGACTGATAGGTATGATCGATTTTCAAATATTCATACACGGAAACAAGAAGCAAGCACAATTCAAGGGTAAGGTTATTGGATTCTCAAGTCGACTAAGTTCTATCCTTGTTCCACAAGCATTTATGGATTGGAGTAATAATGAATATGCTCCTGGCCAACAAAACGAACCTACAAGACTTATAATGTCTTTGAAGAATCCTGGCGATCAGAACTTTACAAGATACCTAGACAAGAAGGGATATGAAATAGAAAACGACAAACTGAATGCCGAAAAGACAACGTATTTCCTTAAGATGATGGTAACAATGGTAATGATTGTTGGTCTTATTATCTCTATACTCAGTTTCTATATTCTAATGTTAAGCATCTATCTGCTGGTACAGAAGAATTCAAGCAAACTAGAGAACTTGCTTCTCATTGGATATAGTCCGGGACACGTCGCACATCCATATCAGTTATTGACAATATCACTAAACATTGCGGTATTAATTATTGCATGGATAATTCTGTTCTTCGTGAGAAACTATTACATGGGAATTATAGAAACACTATTCCCTGACATCGAAGATGGCAGTATGCTGTCAACATTTGTTGTTGGAATATCACTTCTTATACTTGTAAGTATTTGCAACTTGATTGCAATAAGAAACAAAATTGCAAGTATTTGGAAGAGAAAAGAGTAAAATTAAAACATTTTGAGCATAAACCGTGTCATTTTTGTGACACGGTTTATTTATTGCATTTTCAAACAATCTTTTAACGCTTTTGTAACACATGTTTGGAATTATTTAACTAAATTTGCAGCGTTGAATTATTAACTGGGTTTATACCCCCTCAAATTATTAATTAAATTTCAGTTAAAAGTCATGCAAAAGAAATTGCATTTTTTATTAGCGCTGATGTTGCTTTTTACAACATCCATTATGGCGCAGGTAACAACTTCAAGCATTAATGGTAAGGTTGTTGTAGGTAACGAAAATGTTATTGGCGCAACAGTAACAGCAGTACACGTTCCATCAGGAACAACATATAATGCTGTTACAAACGTTGATGGTCGTTACACTATTCAGGGTATGCGTGTTGGTGGTCCTTACAAAGTGACTATCAGTTACATTGGCTACAAAGATGATACACGCACAAACATTAGTCTTGCACTTGGTGAGCCTACAGTAATTAACGCCAATCTTAAAGAGGACGCAAAAACTCTTGGCGAAATTGTAGTAACAGGACGTGCAGGTCGCGGTGGTAATGGTGCTTCGTCAAACTTCTCACAGCAGATGATTGAAAACACTCCTACAGTAAACCGTAACGTTTATGACGTTGCTAAATTGTCACCACTTGTTAATACAAATAAATTCGGTGGTATCTCTATCGCAGGAACAAACAACCGTTACAACTCATTCCAGATTGATGGTATGGTTAGTAACGATGTATTCGGATTGACTTCTACTGGTACAAACGGTGGTCAAACAGGTGCTAACCCAATTTCAATGGACGCTATTGAGCAGATTCAGATCGCTGTATCTCCTTTTGATGTTCGTCAGAGTGGTTTCACTGGTGGTGCTATCAATGCTATTACAAAGTCTGGTACCAACAAGTTCACAGGAACTGCATTTGGATACTATACTGACGAAAATATGTACGGCCGTTACAGCCAAGCATATAACAGAACACAGAAGTTAACTAATGAGTCAACACAGACTTATGGAGCTACGTTCGGTGGTCCTATCATCAAAGACAAATTGTTCTTTTTCTCATCTGTTGAATACAAGAAAAACACTTATCCTTCTACTTATTATGCTGGTGCAGACGGATATTTCATGGAAGCAAAAACAGCTCAACAGCTTGTAGATATATACAAGAAAGCTACTGGTATTGAAGAAACATACAATCAACGCGATATTGCTAAAGAAGGAACATCTTTATTAGGTCGTTTAGATTGGAATATAAACAATAACAACCATTTCACTTTCCGTTATCAAGGAAACTTCTCATATGCTGACCAATTCAGCAACGGACAAAAATCATTTTCTTTCAATAATTCTAGCTATAGAATGAAAGACAATACTAACTCATTCGTTGCAGAGTTAACATCACATCTTGGAGCTAAATATTATAATGAACTCCGTGCAGGTTTAACGATGGTTCGTGATCATCGTGCAATTCCATACGCAGGTCCAACATTATACTTCAGTGGTGATGGTTATAGTATTAATATGGGTACAGAATTTTCTTCAGGTGTGAACTCACTTGATCAGGATATTTGGACTCTTGAAGATAACTTCTCTATCTATTCAGGTAATCATACAATTACTTTGGGTACTCATAACGAAGTTTACAATATGAAGAATGGTTTCTATCAGGCTGCTTTCGGAGAATTCTCTTATAACTATAATCAGTTGAGTTCATTCCTCGCAGACCAGTCTATTGCACCAAACTCAGGCTATGTGATGAAATATTCTGACCCAGCACTTACTGGCACTACAGAATGGAAAACTCCTTTCAAGGCAGGTATGTTTGGTTTTTACATTCAAGACAAATGGGATTTATCTACGGCATTCCAGTTGACATACGGTATGCGTATTGATTTCCCACTATACTTCAACAGCATTACTTACAACCCAACATTCAACGCAACAGACAACTGGGCAGCAAACTCAGGAGCTGTTGTTGGTCGTCGCCCTGCTTCAATGGTTATGGCTTCACCACGTGTTGGATTCCGTTGGAACTTGAACGACCAGCACACTTCATTGCTTCGTGGTGGTGTAGGTATCTTTAATGGTCGTGCACCTTTCGTATGGCTTGAGAATGCTTGGGCTAACACAGGTATGGAAATGAAAGGACTTAACATTCGTATCCCAAAGACAGGTCCATACACAGGTCCAGTATTTAGTGCTGATGGTTCTAAGACACCAGACCAGATCCGTGCTCAATATGGTACATTAGGCGGTGTAAACCCAGATATAGTAACTGTTGATCATAAATTCCGCTATCCACAAACATTCAGAACAAACTTGGCATGGGAACAGCAATTACCTTTCGGTGTAAAAATGACATTGGAAGCTTTATATTCTCGCGCACTCAACGCAGTATGGTTTAGCAATGTGGCTTTAAGCAATAACGGTAAGATTTATGCCGTTCCTGGAGTAGAAGCTTCAGCAACAACATACTACAACAGCAACCAGAATGACACCTACACTCTTAACGGTACTACTGGTAAATATTATGCAAACTCAGTTATTAACTTGAGTAACATTAATCAAGGCCATAGCTATAGCTTTAGTGCTAAGTTTGAAAAGAGTTTCGATTTTGGTCTTGACTTGATGGCAAGTTATACATTCGGTCACTCATATTCTGTAAACGATGGTACATCTTCAGTTGCAACATCAAACTGGAAATACTACTATTGTGTTGACCCTAACAAGCCAGTATTATCTTACTCTATGTTTGATATGCCTCACCGCTTAATGGTTCAGGCATCTTACAACTCAAAACTTTATGGCAACAACCGTTGGCAAACACATGTTACCCTTACTTATAATGGTAACAGTGGTCAGCGCTACAGTTTGACTATGAATGATAATCCTAGCGCATCTTTCAATGGAGAATATGCAAAGGGTAACACTTTGCTTTACATCCCTACAAAGACAGAATTAGCTGCTATGAACTTCGTTGATAAAGTTGACAGTAAGACTAAAAAAGTCATCATGACAGCAGAACAAAGCCGTCAAGCATTTGAGGATTGGATTGAGGGTGACAAATATGCAAAAAATCATCGTGGTCAATATGCAGAACGCAACTCAAACCTCGCACCTTGGGAGAATCACTTTGACCTTCACTTCACACAGGATTTCTTCTATCTAAAGGAGAAAGGCAGCAAGGTTAGTTTGGTATTTGATATCTTGAACGTTGGTAACCTTCTCAACAAGCATTGGGGTGAGTTCTATTCAAGCACATACAACACACCAATCATTACAGTATATAATGTTGACACAAAGACAAAGACTCCTTCATTTGTTTATGGCGCATCATCAGTCTATGTTAGTGATTATGATAGCCGTTGGCACATGCAAGTTGGTTTGCGTGTAACATTCTAATCTAGAAATAGAACTTAGATAAATATATAAAAAAAGGTAATCTCCTTCGGAGGTTACCTTTTTTTTATTAACTTTGCCGAAAATGTTAATAAGTTGAAAGTGGCACTAACTTTCTACTACAAACGAAGATAATTATGATAATTGATTTTAAAGACATTGAAGAAACCAAAATTATGGGCTTTAAAGGAGGTCAAGGCGAACTTGACACTCGTAACTATGTTGATGAAAAGGTAAAGATTATGAAGAGTATTCTTAAGCCAGGAGCGTCAACAGGTCTTCACACTCATGAGGGAAATTGTGAAATCGTGTATATACTGAAAGGTAACGTTAAATTCCATTATGATGGGAATGAAGAAACTGCAAAAGAAGGTCAAGTACATTATTGTCCTATAAACCATAGCCATTATATGGAAAATACCTCTAGCGAAGACGTTGAATATCTAGCGATTGTTCCAGAGCACCATTAATCATATAAATGGAAAAGACGAACAAAGCCTTTATACAACTGCATCTAAGTGTGATGCTTGCTGGATTTACAGGTCTATTTGGTAAATTAATAACACTTAATGAAGTAGACATAGTATGGTATCGCATGTTTTTTACATCATTAATACTAATAGTGTTTACAGGTCTGCCAAAAATAAGTCTAAAGAAATTGGCACAACTAGCTATGTGCGGAGCTTTGCTCGGACTACATTGGATGATGTTCTATGGAAGCATTAAAGCATCAAATGTGTCAATTGGTGTTATATGCTATTCATTAGTTGGCGTATTTACCGCCATATTTGAACCAGCAATACTTAAAAGAAAATTTTCTTGGACAGAGATAGCATTTTCACTTATTACAGTATTAGGGCTTTTATGCGTATTTTCTTTCGATTCAAGATACAGATACGGAATACTAATTGGTGTTGGAAGTGCGGCTATAAGTTCCATATATTCTATTTTCAACAAGAAATATAGCAAAGGAATAAAAAGCAGAACAGTACTATTCTACGAAATGTCAGCTGGATTGGTTATTGTAACAGCAATTATACCGATATATACAACGATATTCAATATTCATCAGGATATACAGGTGATACCTAGTGGAAGCAACCTATGGTGGATGTTGTGCCATGCTTTATTCTGCACAGTAGGATTATATTTACTACAAATTCAGGCACTACGTTCATTAAGTGCATTCACGGTAAACCTTACATACAATCTTGAACCTTGCTACACTGTGCTGATGGCTTTCATATTCTTCGGTGAAGCAAAATATGTAAACCTATCATTTTATATTGGCATAATACTGATATTAACAAGTGTTCTACTCCAAACGAGAAGAGCTATAACACAAAATAAAGTAAAGCAATTAAAATAATGAGCATTGTAATTGGAATTGACGTAGGCATAAGTACTACAAAAATTGTTGGTATTAATGAGGACGGAGTTGTTATCAATCCCTTCCGCATAAAAGCTACTGACCCGATAACGTCATTATACGGAGCATTTGGCAAATATCTGCACGACAACAATATAAAGTTGGAAGATGTGGAGAAAGTGATGCTTACAGGTGTAGGTTCTGAATATATCGATGAGAATATATACGGCTTATCTACTGGCAAAGCTGAAGAATTCATCTCTGACGGTCTTGGAGCAAGATATGAAAGTAAACTAGACAGAATGATTGTTATAAGCATGGGGACAGGAACAAGTCTTGTAAAATGTGACGGTGAAGATATTCGACATATCGGTGGTATCGGTATCGGTGGAGGAACATTACAAGGGCTTAGCCGAATAATGCTTCAAACAGATGATATAATGCAAGTTGCAACATTAGCAATGGAAGGCGATATATCTAAAATAAATCTTCTTATTGGTGACATAAGCGCAAAACCATTACCAGGATTGCCTATGACAGCGACTGCTAGTTTGTTTAGTAACGCTAAAGCAAATGCAAGCCGTGAAGATATTGCGATTGGATTAATCTATATGGTATTGCAAGCCGTAGGTTCTAGTAGTATATTAAGCAGCCAAGGAAGCGGAATTAAGGATTTTGTGATTATCGGAAATCTAACACTACTGCCACAGTGTAGAGAAGTCTACCCTTCTATGGAAAAACTATATGGTGTACATTTCAGAATACCAAAATACAGCGAATTCTGTACCGCTATTGGTGCAGCTCTATCTTATACACAGAAACGATAAAATATGAACCGGAGAACTTTCATTATACTTTTGACATTCTTATCAACTACCCTACTCTCCTTTGCTCAACCAAAAAGAGAAGTAAGGGCTGTTTGGCTTACAACTATTGGTGGATTAGACTGGCCCCACAGCTACTCACAGCATAGCCAATCAATGGAAAAACAGAAACAAGAACTGACAAATATACTTGACAAGCTCCAAAAAGCAGGAATCAATACTGTACTCTTACAAACACGAGTAAGAGGTACAATGATTTACCCTTCAGAATATGAACCTTGGGATGGTTGCCTTAGTGGTTGTCCTGGAAAGAGCCCTGGTTATGACGCTCTAGAATTTGCAATTAATGAATGTCACAAAAGAGGTATGGAACTACATGCTTGGGTTGTGACAATTCCTGTAGGTAAATGGAATTCTCTAGGCTGTAAAAGACTGCGACAAAGATTTCCTGGATTAATACGCAAGATTGATGATGAGGGATACATGAATCCTGAAATGCCAGAAACAGCCACTTATCTTGCGACTTTATGCAAAGAGATTACTGAGAAATATGATATAGATGGAATCAACCTTGACTATATAAGATATCCTGAAACATGGAAAATAAAGGTTAGCGGA
>OCTV010000749.1_pt1 | contig 12405 bp, 11 predicted proteins | sample 1539101 | NCBI WGS metagenome assembly OCTV01 (sample SAMEA3991422, study PRJEB22521) | metagenome | biome: anthropogenic terrestrial biome; feature: sewage plant; material: sludge | place: Sweden | collected 2012-09-26 | reverse complement strand
GACTGATCCTACCAGTAACATCAAAAGCGCCGAAGATGCCATTTGGTGGGCTATCACGACGATCACCACCGTCGGTTATGGAGATCGATATCCTGTGACTACACTTGGGCGGATCGTAAGTACCATCCTGATGATCACCGGAATAGGACTCTTTGGTACCTTTAGCGGTTTGGTTTCTTCCTGGCTGTCCTCTGGTCCCAAGCATACCCACACCAAGGAAGATATCGTCGAAAAAAATGATGATGACTCAAAATAAAATTGAATGAATAATCAACATATAAAAATCCTTCAAACTGAAATTTTATCTGATCACTGGTATACCCTCAAAAAAGTTACTTTCGAGCAATTCTCCACCAAAAAAGGTTGGATGAAAGTAGAGCGGGAAGCTTACGATCGGGGTAATGGTGCTGCTATCCTGCTTTACAACCCTATCCAGAATACAATCCTGCTCACCAAACAATTTAGGCTGCCTACCTATATCAACGGCAATGAAGATGGCATGATGATCGAGGTTTGTGCCGGTCTATTGGACGACCATAATCCGGAAGAGTGTATCCGCAAAGAGACTGAAGAAGAGACAGGCTATCGTATAAAAGAAGTCCACAAAGTAATGGAAGCCTATATGTCCCCAGGATCAGTAACGGAGATCTTGTATTTTTTTGTTGGACTGTACGAGCCTGCCATGAAGGTCAATGATGGAGGCGGTTTAGAGGAGGATCATGAAGAAATCGAAGTGCTTGAGGTTACATTCCCTGAAGTGATCGAAATGGTTACCAATAAATCCATCAAAGATGCCAAAACCATCATGTTGATCCAGTATGCTCAGATCCATGATCTCTTAAAAGCAAAGTAATCAAGAGACAGCCACAACTATTTTAATAAGAAACTGTTATTTGAAATATGCTAAAATTTATTTTTATCATACTCATTATCTTTACCCTTATGAATTTACTTTTTAATTTCATCTCCTGGAGTACCCTGTTCAGCATAATCAGTATGCCTTTCAACCGTAATACTACTGTGGAAAGACCAGTTTCTACCCCGACAGCCACCCAGTCTTTATATGATTTTAAAATGAGAGCCCTGGAAAGTAACAAGGTAATCGATCTAAGCATCTATCGCGGTAAAAAAGTGGTCATCCTGAATGTAGCATCACAATGTGGTTTTACTCCACAGTATGCTGATTGGCAAAAGTTTCATGAATTGCATGGCAATGAGGTGGTTGTCCTGGGATTCCCTGCCAATGAGTTTGGGGCACAAGAGCCTGGTTCAAGCCAGGAGATAGCCAGCTTTTGTCAAAAAAACTATGGTGTAACCTTCCAAATGTTTGAAAAGATAATCGTCAAAGGTGAAGGCAAGCACCCCTTATACCAGTGGCTTTCATCTAAAGATCTTAATGGTTGGAATGACAAAGAGCCAAGTTGGAATTTTTGTAAATATGTAGTCAACGAAAAAGGCGAATTGACTCATTTTTTCGGCTCTAAAGTATTGCCTACTGATGAGGCATTTTTGAAAGCAGTTTTATAACAAAATTCCTGTAATTGCATTCAATCTGTAATGCTGTTATACAAATTACTTACTCAAAGTCAGGATATATCAAATACTTCTTTCTTATTTTTTTATAAGCTGTGATATCCGAGAGCCAGGTAGCTCTGATCTCTTCTTCTGACATTCCGGCCTTGATTTGGGCCATCAGCTCGGTATTGCCGGCCAGTTTATTGAAAAAATTATTTTTAAGAAAAAAGTCATCACGATCCTTCATGTTTTGATACAACTTTAATAACCAATAAAGATTGATTCGTCGCCAACTCATGATTTCTTCAATAGACAGAGCAGTGAGATTATGACCATTGCACATTTGATTGTATAATTTGGAGGATTTAGCGCCGGGTCTGGGTACAGGTGTGAATTGAAAATCGCCTGCAGTATACTTTGGATGCCCAAAAATCACAAAAGGTTGTTCAGTACCTCTCCCCTCACTGCAATTGGTACCTTCAAAAAAGCAGATAGACGGATATAGCAGCGTAGATCGCAGATTAGGAATATTGGGCGATGGTTTGACAGGAAGATCATAGGTCATCGTGTGATCGTAATTATTACATGGGATCACCCTAAGCTCACACTTAACGTTATTGGCTAGCCAGCCTTCACCATTAACCATTTGGGCATACTCGCCGATACTCAGTCCATAAACTACAGGCACCGGATGCATGCCAATAAAAGATTTAAATTCTTTTTTCAATAGAGGGCCATCTACGTAGTAGCCATTTGGATTAGGCCTATCCAGTACTATAAGTGGGAGATGCTGTTCAGCACAGGCTTCCATGAGTAAGGACATGGTAGCGATATAGGTATAGAACCGTACTCCAATATCCTGGATATCAAAGACGACTATATCGAGCCCGGTTAAATCTTCAGGCAGTGGTTTGCGCCGATCGCCATACAAAGAGACTAAGAGGATGCCAGTGGCTGGATCTTTTTCAGATAGCACATGTTCTCCAGCGTCGGCTTCACCGCGATAGCCATGTTCAGGAGAAAAGATTTTGTTGATGGTGATACCCTGGCTGAGCAGCGTATCGACGAGATGGGTATGACCGATTATCGAAGTTTGGTTTACCACAAGTCCTACTCGTTTGCCTTGCAGCTCAGGCAATAAAGCATTAAGATTATAGGACCCGGGCAAAGGAGCCAAAATAGATACATCTGACTTATTATCAACACTTTGCCGAAGATCAGTGTGGCCCATACCACAAGCCAGAAATAATATCATTGGGCCTATAAACACTTTAAAGAAAAGCATAATGTAAAAAGAGTTGGTAAATTTGAAAATAATAAAAAAGTAAAATTACAAGATGTCGACCAAATATGCGGTGATAGATATAGAGACCACGGGTGGATTACCCCGCAGAGACAGGATCATCGAAATTGGGATCATCTTATATGACGGCGAAAAAGAATTAGACAGGTTTGAATCACTTATCGATCCGGGCATATCGATTCCCCCTCAGATCACCCGACTCACCGGTATTCACTCAGGTATGGTAGAGGCAGCTCCTAAATTTTTTGAGGTGGCTAAACAAATCGTAGAACTTACCGAGGGCGCCATCTTTGTAGCGCACAATGTGAGATTCGATTATAATTTTATCCGGGAGGAATTTTCCAGGTTGGGTTATACTTTTACCAGAAAGCAACTATGCACCAAACGATTGGCCAGAAAATCGATCGAAGGCCTTCGATCCTATAGCCTGGAGTCACTGATCAACCATTTTAATATCAAAGTCACCCATAGACATAGAGCGTTGGATGATGCTTATGCCGCCAGTGTGGTATTGGATCACGTGCTTCGCAGGAAAGAAAATCTATCTATGGCCTTTGACATGATCCACCAGGGAGTCAAAGAGTCCAGACTTCCCGCCTCTCTTTCCTTAGATTATCTTCATTCGCTGCCAGAAGAATGTGGTATCTACTATTTTCACAATGCTAAAGGCGACATCATCTATGTAGGAAAGAGTATCAATATTAAAGACAGAATACTGCAACATTTTGCAGATCATACTGAGAAATCAACAGCGCTGCACCAACAAGTTGACAGCATTACTTACGAGATCACGGGGAGTGAATTGCTAGCCTTATTACGCGAAAACGAAGAAATCAAAAAGTTGAAACCGGAAATAAATCGGCAGTTAAGAAAAAAAACATTGCCCATCGGTGTCTATAGCTATTTGGATGAAAACGGTTATATCAGATTTATCACCAGCAAGATAGAAAATGCCGATTCGGAATATACCCTGGTGAAGAAATTTTCCACTCCAGCAAACGCTAAATCCTTTCTGGCAGCCAACGTGGAACGATACCAGTTATGCCTTAAACTAGCAGGTATAGAAAAGTATGGTGGCGCCTGCTTTGACCACCACATCGGCAAATGCCCTGGTGCTTGCATTGGAGAGGAATATCATTATACCTACAATCTCCGTGCAGGCCAACTCCTAGGCACCCCCGGATATCCGGCAGAGACTTTTGTCATAAATGAAGCAGGTCGTAATTATGAAGAGCATACCTTATTATATGTGCAAAATGGCAAGTGTGTGGGTTATTATTTTAAATCAGATTATGATCAAATCCCGCTTGATACAAATGATTTTAATTCCATCTTATCCGATGACGATGCTTGCATGATACTCAAAAACTATCTGACAAAGAAAAAAGGTATCAAAAAGACTAAACCAGCTCTGGTCTAATTATAAGTCACGATTGGTTTTGGGTAATGTTTTCCTGGGATAAAATCATATTTTTTTTGCTCCTCCAGATCCATGAGTTCCGGATGAAAAATCTTAATGTCCGGTACTTTGTCCAAAGCATGTATCCAGTGCCTTACAAATTTGCCCTGCGGATCATATTTTTTAGTCAAAAAATTGATACTCAGTGGCTTGTCTTCTGCACTATCAGGCAATAAGCCGGCCAGCACCAACCAATTGACCCAATTGCTGGCAGGATCGTAATCTATCAAATTAGATTCGTACCAATCCGCACCAAGTTGCCAATTGAGTTTTAAGGTGTGTACCAAGAATTGTGCACAAGCATTACGCAAAGGAAAAGGCAGATAGCCGGTTGCACTCAAAGCTTTCATACCTGCATCCAGTATCGGTATCCCTAATCTTCCTTCTTTCCACAAGTTGAATAAATAACTTTCATCTTTGCGGCTTTCACTGACTTTGCCGGTTATACCTCCTTTTAAAAATACTTTATTACCGTATTTTTTTGCGATCAGCCTGCAATAATCCCTTCTGATGAGCTCAGTCAACAATGCCTGGATATTCTCGTTGGTTCCATTGATTGATTCATAAGATTTTATTTCGTGGTATACCACTTTGGGAGACACACAACCCTGGGATAACCATGGGGACAGCATGGTCGTAAAAAAAGGGTCAGATATAGATCGATCTTTGGCCCTGTATTTTCTCAGGCCTACTCCAGCCCATACATATTCTTTGAGTCGCCGAAGTCCTGCCAGCTCTCCCCCAGCAAAATGGTATACTTGATCTTCGGTGCAGGGTACCAGGTCGAATGATTCTAAATCCGGAATTTCGCCAGGATCATAAGGATGCATCATGGGACTTACAAAATCTGGTATGGCCAAAGCCGGCCTGACTGGGATGATGCGCTCAAATTCTTTTCTAAATGTTGAAAAATTGTCAGGGGTGTGCGTGACAGGGAAAGGTAGATCCTGGGTGTAATAGAGCATTTTACCCCTGGCATAGCGCATTTCCTGGCCGACCGTCCATAAATTTTTTTCCAAAGTATCCTGTGCATAGACTTCATCACGAGTCCGTTCGCGATTACAAAACACCAGTGAAGTCTTGAACTGTTTGGCCAATTGAAAAATAATCTCTTCAGGATGCCCTACTCGCACGATTAAATCACTACCCATCTCACGCCATTTGGCTCTTAATTCATGGACAGATTCAATAATAAACCGGGCCCGTATCCCGGACATACGCCTGTGACCAAACCTGGAAATCGATTGAAACACTCTTGGATCGAATACATAAACCGGGATGACTTCACTGTTCCATTTAATCGCCTCGTAGAGTGCTTCATTGTCATGTATCCTCAAATCCTGTCTAAACCAAAGTATTGATTTGTTTTTCATACCCGCGATTGATCGGCCACTTTATATCTTTGCAAAAATAATCGTAAGATGAAATACATAACAATAATAATTTTTAGTCTTCTCACAATCAGCCTATTCCAATGCAAATCTAAAGAAACAGAAAAAATCATAAAATCTCTCCATGATCAACTCATGTTACTCCACGATGAGACGATGGCCAAACAAGGAGAGTCTATGTCCATGATCGCTCAGCTTAAAGCCATCAAAGAAAGTTCGGCAGTTGACAATGCCACCACTATTGACAGTATTCGGACAGAACTCGATTATTCTAACGAAATGATGATGGATTGGATGGCAGACTATCAGGATCCGGTGACCAATGACACCAGCAGCATTAGTTATTTGCGATCACAGATCGATCAAATGAATAAGATCTCCAGCCATATGCAGCATAATATCGAACTTGCTAAAAGTATTCTGCCAAAATCCAACTAAGCTCCTATCATGCGTTTATTCTTTTCTGTAATAGTCTCCCTGGGTATTTTTTTAGCCTGCAAACCAACTTCCCGATCTTTGCCTATTCTTGGTGAAATTGAAATCGTTGACGGCGATACCGTATATCACAGCATCCCTGATTTTTCTTTGGTAGACCATCATGGAGATACCATTACTAACCAGACTTTTGATCAATCCTTATATGTAGCCGACTTTTTTTTTACAAAATGCCCCACTATCTGTCCTAAACTGGCACAACAAATGTTGCGCCTACACGATCGGTACCAGGGCAACAACCAGGTGAAATTTTTGTCGCATTCGATTGATCCTAAGTATGATACCGTAGCAGCATTAAAAAAATATGCTGATAAACTTGGCGTCGCCAACAGCACTTCCTGGCATTTTGTGTGCGTACCCAAAGATGATATCACTCAGCTCGCCCTGCAATATTTCGCTGCAGCCCAGGTGGATCCGTCTGCCGCTGGAGGGTATATACATTCTGGCCACTTTGTTTTGGTCGACAAGAAGCGGCATATCAGGTCGTTTTGTGATGGGACTAAGCCAACAGAAGTAGACCGACTCATGAAGGATATAGATCTATTGCTCAGTGAAAAACAAGATTAATATTTTCTTTGCATTGATGCTTTGGACCGTCGTGGGTTGTGGTCATTCCGACGGATATCGCAATTATAAGTTGATGTGTGGTAACTGCCATATGGACCAGGCAGAAGGTTTGCTAAGCTTGGTACCACCCCTGGAAGAAGCTGCCTTTACCCAGCGTCGGTCTGCTACTATTTGCAAGATTTACCAAGGGACGAATGACAGCCTCACTGGTCAGTATATGCCGGCATTCAACTTGATCTCCAATGCTGATTTGGCCAATGTGCTCAATTATATCATCCGACTAAAAGAATTTGGAGCCAAGCCCTTTACTGATGTTGAAATCAAGACTTACATTGAAAACTGCAGGTAACTTGAAAATATTTGTCGTTCTTTCCTATCTAAAAAGACGATACTGCACTGTCCAGTATGTTATTGAGGGGTAGATTTTATAAATTTGCGCAAATCTTAATTATATGCCTTCAGCACAAACAAAATTTGAACATATCCATACGCACATATACCGGGATGCCATAGAAGGATCTTTGGCGGTAGCTCACGAAATCGCCCAGCTCATCAAAACCAAAGCCATCCAGCAGCAGCCTTGTGTGTTGGGTCTGGCCACCGGATCTACCCCTATCAATGTTTATAAAGAATTGATCAGGCTGCATAAGGAGGAAGGGCTGAGCTTTAAAAATGTAGTTACTTTCAACCTGGACGAATATTTTCCAATAGACCCGACAGCCCTGCAGAGCTATGTACGGTTCATGAAAGAAAATCTGTTTGATCATATTGATATACCAGCAGAGAATATCAATATGCCCGATGGTACTTTGGCCAAAGCAGATGTCCCGGATTTCTGTCATGCTTATGAGCAAAAAATAGCTTCCGTCGGCGGCTTGGACCTTCAGATCCTTGGGATAGGTCGCACCGGACATATCGGCTTTAATGAACCCGGATCAGGCCTCAATTCGATCACCAGACTTATCTCTCTGGACTTTATGACGGTAGTAGATGCAGCCAGTGAGTTTTTTGGTGAGGAGAATGTGCCTAAAAATGCCATTACGATGGGTGTCAGGACGATCATGAGTGCCAATCGAATCATCCTGATGGCTTGGGGAGAAGGCAAAGCAAGAATCGTGCAAAAGGCGATCGAAGAAAAAGTAAATGATGGGATACCGGCGACCTACCTCCAACAACATCCGAATGCTTTATTTGTACTGGACGAACCTGCTTCAAGTGGACTGACTCGAATCAAAACACCATGGTTAGTCGATGCCTGTCAATGGGATCAGCCACTGATCAAAAAAGCTGTCATCTGGTTATCGACCAAGCTCGGCAAACCTATACTCAAACTGACCAACAGGGACTATGCTGAAAACGGAATGGGTGATATCGTAACAGAATTTGGCAGTGCTTATATTATCAACATAGACATATTCAATAAACTTCAATACACCATCACGGGCTGGCCTGGGGGCAAGCCCAATGCAGACGATACCAATCGGCCAGAACGTGCCATTCCGGGTCATAAAAGAGTGATCATATTTTCCCCACACCCTGATGACGATGTGATCTCTATGGGTGGGACCTTTATCCGGTTAGTCGATCAAGGTCATGAAGTCCATGTAGCTTATCAAACCAGTGGCAATATCGCCGTATTTGATGAGGATGTAATCCGATTTGCAGACTTTATCAGAGATTTTCATGCTACCTTCAATATGGATGTACAGGCCGCGGAAGAGCTATACCATATGATTAAAAAACAACTGGAAGACAAAAAACCTGGAGAAATCGATACCAAACAAGTACAAATGCTTAAAGGGCTTATCAGAAGGGCGGAAGCCAAAGCAGGTTGTAGGAATGTGGGATTGACAGATGATCGCGCCCACTTCCTTGATTTGCCCTTTTATGAGACCGGCCTGGTTAAGAAAAAACCTATTGGCCCTGAAGATATTCGTATCACCAAGGACATCCTGGAGAAAATCAAACCTCACCAGGTATATGCTGCCGGCGACTTAAGCGATCCGCATGGGACACACAGAGTATGCTTGCAAGCTGTCATCCAATCTCTGGAAGAGCTCAAAAGAGACCGTGTAAGTTGGATTGACGATTGTTGGTTGTGGTTATACAGGGGTGCATGGCAAGAATGGGAGTTAGAAAATATTGACATGGCAGTACCTATTTCGCCGGACGAATTAATGAGAAAAAGAAAGGCCATATTTAAGCATCAATCCCAAAAAGACAGGCCTTTGTTTCCAGGATCAGATGCCCGTGAATTCTGGCAACGGGCAGAAGACCGAAACCGTGGTACCGCAGCTTCTTACAATCAACTTGGCCTGGCAGAATATGAAGCTATGGAGGCCTTTAAGCGCTATTATTATTAAATTATATAAGCATGCGAATTTATATAGCTTTGCTTTTAAGCACCCTCTTCAGCTCGCATTTTATTGTAGCACAGCAAGTTATTGAAATTAATCCAGGTGTTAAGCTGACATTTCCTTCGCCACCTTCTTTATTGGATACTTTGGGCCAGAGGGTCTATGACTATTCAGATGCAAATGGTTATTACGCTTGTATTTTAAAAATGAATGCTGTATCGGTAGACAAACTAGCCAACCTGGACCGGCCAAAGTTTTATAAAACGATTTTCGAATCTATGCAGGACCCTTCGCACCAGTGCAGGTTAGTCAATCAATCCAGTGGATCTATCAGTGATGTACCCTTTGCTGATTTTTATTCGACTTGCAAGCCCGACCCGGATTTCCCTGATGTAAGATTCAAAAGGTTGATACTTCTGGGCAGCGATCTCTACATCATTGATTATTGGACATATCAAAGTAATGCTTCGAAATCTCATGAAAACAAAGATTTGTTTTTTAATTCCCTCAAGCTCGAAAATATATCGGTGTCTCCTTTTATTCCGAGCGCCATCAATTCTTCTAATTCACAAAAAATCGATTGGTCGTCCTATACCTGGGTATTTGGCATCATAGGGGCCTTGGTCATCATTCTTTTCTTCTTGCGCAAGAAACCAAAGAAATAGTTAAAGGATGTTGAGACATCACATTCCTTTCTATAATTGTTAATTTTGCGCTTTCTATTTAATTTTTATAGTAATTATTTTTCCATGAAAAAAATCTTGTTTGTACTTTTTGCACTCGGATACCTGATTTCGTGTAAACAACCCTCTCATGATCTGATCATTTCGCAAAATAAGACCTCCACCTATAGAATCATATATGGTGAGAAAGCCTCCGATAGCCTGGTAAAAGCGGTAACAGATTTTAAAAATCATTTAAACATTATCACAGGAGCCGAGCTGCAGGCATTCGCAGATATTGTAGGTCCTCAACCTAATGAAATCCTGATAGGTAAAAGCAATCGCACGACTAAATATGACAACAGTATACCCTACAATGTACTGGGTAGTGCTGGCTATTTCGCAGGTACCCGGGGCGACAAGTGGATTATCACAGCGAATAACGCCACCGCCCTTACCCAGGCCATATATGATCAACTAACCAGAATGGGGTCCGTCAAAGTAGTAGAGACCATGACCCAGTATAGCCAAAAAAATCCGTTGGTGATCCCTGCTGACCAGGACCTCGTATTCAAACCAACCTTCAGTTACCGGCAAGTCATAAGCACATTTGCTAACAACGCAGATTATCGCGCCTGGAACCGGATCAATATCGATAACCTAAAGGACTGGGGCACATGGGAATATTCTATGGAAAGAATTTTCCCCTCTGAATCATACTTCAAAACTCACCCTGAGTATTATGCTCAAATCGGATCGTCTAAAGTGCCCGATCAAATCAACTTCTTGTCCCCGGAGCTAAAAGAAGCTTTGGACAAAAATCTTGAAGTATGGACCATGACCAAGGGTAGGGCTGACTATTGGTCAATAAGCCCATATAATAATAATATCGTGAGTGAAGACAAATTGACTCAGGATGCGATCAAAGAGACCGGCAGTGCGGGTGGAGCCCTGTTAAAACTGGTCAATGAGGTGGCTGACAAACACCACGAAAGAATCCATGCCATGTGGGTAAATGGTCCTTATCGCCAGGCTCCTACCAATATTACTCCAGCCGGCAATGTGATGGTAGTCCTGGATACCAAGGATACTGACCATGGCTCCTCTTTAGGCGAAGGACCTAAAAATGAGCAGTTTAGGACGGATCTAGCCGGATGGAAAAAACTCACATCCAATATCGTGGCGATGATACATGTCACCAATGAGCAGAACTTTATGATGCCATTCCCTAATCTGACTGCTATGCAGCAATCATTCCAATATCTTGAAAGCCAGGGAGTTAAAGGGGTGATTATTACCGGAAGTTCGCAGAGAGGTACTGCACTCACCGATCTCAAATTTTATGTTGCCTCCAATCTGGCCTATAATGCTCATCAAAATCTTGACTCCCTGATTTGGCAGTATTGTGACAATACCTATGCTCAAGGTGCTAAATCGATGCTGGGGTATGTACAGGCTCTGGAGAAAGCTTACCAGGGAAGTAAATCGCCCTTGCCTATGGATGCGAGTCCAGCAGAAGCCTACAGATCCTGGCTTGCCCCGACCAATATCAATCAGCTCTATTCTTATTTTAATTCTGTGATCAATGCTGCTCAGAATAACTCTGATCTCAAAGAGAAAGTAGATCGGGATCGTCTGTCGCTAATCTATGCTCAGCTGCAGGTAGCTAAAAGTATGGGCACCAGGACTTTTGGTTATTTTATGAATATAGGTGCATTATCCCAACTTATAAAAGCGGACCAGCCCAATGTAGTGGCAAAGAGCGAAACAGAGTTATCTAACCGAAGACCTGAGTGGGGACCTATTCAGGGCATGAAAGACCTGGTCAATCAATTTGTCACTGATTGCGATCGAATGGGCATCCGGGTGATCGATCGGGATGGCACTACTCCAGCTGATTTTCGCGACCAGATATTGCAATACATAAGTCAAAAAGTACAGACCCACCTTGGCTTTAAACAAGGCACTTTTAGTTTTAATGCCTCCCCCGATCCGGAGTTTGGCGACGGCGATGCTGCTATGCTGAATGATGGAGTGATCGGTCTGCCCGAAGACCCCAGGTCCAATTGGGTTTCTTTGTCCGGGGGCGAAGGAGAAGTCACCTGGGACAAAGGCAAAGACACCCTCATGTCCAGTGTGGAAGTACGTTTTCTACAAAATAAAGCTGCGAGGGCTTGGTTGCCCACCCAAGCATCACTGCTCATCTCTGTGGATGGTCAGAACTTTAAGGAGGTCAAAAAAATATCCATTCCGGGCACCTCAGCAGCTAGCCAGGTTTATGCTGCTAATTTTAATTTTGGCCGGCAATCCGTTAGATCTATCAAGGTAAAGACTGTCGGCCGGGCTGTTTGCCCTACCGACCATAAACTGAGTGGATCACCAGCTGTAATCTTGATCGACGAAGTTGTAATAAAATAATCAGCAATTTTTACAAGTCCATATAGTGTGATCAAATAATTCTCTATATTTGCCCCTCTTTAAAAGGGAGTTTAGCTCAGCTGGTTCACCTACCTGGCGGCAGGCAGTGAGCATCACAGAGCGGATTTCAAAAATATAATGGTCAAAGCATAAGCGTTTTGCCTCGAAAATAAAAAATAGGGAGTTTAGCTCAGCTGGTTCAGAGCATCTGCCTTACAAGCAGAGGGTCGGCGGTTCG
>OCTV010000747.1_pt1 | contig 12411 bp, 9 predicted proteins | sample 1539101 | NCBI WGS metagenome assembly OCTV01 (sample SAMEA3991422, study PRJEB22521) | metagenome | biome: anthropogenic terrestrial biome; feature: sewage plant; material: sludge | place: Sweden | collected 2012-09-26 | reverse complement strand
TACCATTAGAGCTCATTGACTTAATAAATTGTTACAATAGAATAGCATTAGTTTAATCCAATGTTAACAATCTGGTAAATATCATGAAAAAACTCGGTTTAGCCACTGCTTTATTATTAGCCATGACCGGTGCTCAAGCATACCAATTCGAAGTACAAGGTCAATCTGAATACATCGATGCATCTGATGCAAATGACAAAGATTTTACTGGCGGTTTACAAGGTACTTTCTACTTTAAAGATGTTGATTCATCTAAAGGTCCTTTAGCTGAAGCTGCTTTTTTAAACCAAGCTTCAAATGTTTCTTTGGCATATAACTATGCTGAATTAGGCACTGACGGTACTGATTTCATCGCACACAACTACGGCGCTAAAGCTGAAGCGTATATTCCTACTAAATTCGTTCCAGCATATGCAAGTGCGTCTTATAGCCACACGCATTTCGATGGTAAAAACAGCGAAACTCCTGATGACAATGGCGACCGTTATGCACTTGAAGTGGGTGCTTTAGCTGCGCCAAACTTCTTGGTTGCTGTCGGTTATACTAGCGTTGCTGACACAACTGCGCTTGATGCATTCAACGTAATGGGCAATGGTGTTGTTAAAGCTGTTGGTGAAGCAGCGACTATTGCTGACGATCAAGACGCGGTTACTGCACGTACTAAATACGTAGGTAACATCGACGGTACAAACATGGCGCTCGGCTTAGAAGCTGGTCTTGTTTACGGTGAAGACACCGCTTACCAACTTAAAACTGACCTTTACTTAACTCCTGCGTTAAGTGTTGGCGCTTCTTATGTTGAATCAAGCTTTGCTGGTACTCCAGATTCAGCTTGGGGTGCAAACGTTAACTACTTCATCACTCCAGCAGTTGCTGTAGGCGCAAGCTATGTAAACGCTAACGCTAAAGAAGTTGTAAATCTTGATACTCAAACTGTTGGCGTAAATGCCAAATTCCGTTTCTAATTCAATTTAGAAATTGAGTACTAAAAAAGGACGCTTGAAGCGTCCTTTTTTTAGTTTGTGGCTCTGACTAAATTTAAGAAATGTAAATGACGCTCATATTGGTCAATAATATCTTGTAATAGATCATCTAAAGTCCAATCCATCACATCATAATTCTGCCCACCTTCTCTTAAGAAAACTTCAGCTTGATAAAACTGCTGTTCCTCCAGTCGATCTGCCATAAAACTGGGTGGCTGGGTTTCACGGGCAACCACCTGATAGATGAAGTTAATTTCATTATGGTGATCTACGCGTAACTGCAAGCCATGCTCAATCGGTTGAATGGTCACATCTAGCTGACGGCGCTGAAATTCCTTTTGCACCGCTGAAAATGCATGTTGTACTTGCTGACCAATGAATTCTTCAACCTCAGACTGGGTATGTGGATAATGCATAATCAGACCTAGACGCTGTTGCCAACTGCGTGGATTTTGAATCGCACGTGGCGTGATTCGCGCATCTTGTAGTGCACGCATTTTGGTGACATCCAAACGCAGTGCTTTCATTAAACCCCAACAGACCAGTAACATAATCAAAGTAAAGGGTAAGGCACTCATAATTGTGGCCGATTGTAAGGCCGAAAGTCCGCCTGCCATCAGTAAGATAATCGACAGTAACGCAATCAAAATGGTCCAAAATAGCCTTTGCCATAAGGGTGAATTTTCTGTTTCTGCGGTTAAGTAATCAATCACCAATGAGCCTGAGTCGGCTGAAGTCACAAAGAATAGCACCACCAGAACGGTCGCAATCAGGCTCGATATTTGAGAGAAAGGTAAATGGGTCAAAAATTCAAACAGTGCGACGGATGAATCTTGTTGTACCGCTGAGATTAACGAAGTGTGCCCATCTTGAATAATACTGAACAGCGCTGCATTCCCCATGAAGCCCATCCAAATTAGGGTAAAGCCTGTAGGAATGAACAACACCCCGACAATGAACTCGCGAATGGTTCGACCTTTAGACACTCGGGCAATAAACATTCCAACAAAAGGCGACCACGAAATCCACCAGGCCCAATACATAATGGTCCAACCACCAATCCAACCATTGGGTTGATAGGCATAGAGGTTGAAAGTCATCGTGAACAGATTGGATACGTATTGCCCTGCATTTTGAATGCTGGTTTGTAAGATATAAATGGAAGAACTGGCAAAAAACACAAATAACAGTAAAACCACTGCCAGCACCAAGTTCAATTCAGACAGCCGTTTAATGCCTTTGTCCAAACCAAACCCGACTGAGAGCGAAGCTAAAAAAGTGACAAAAATGATTAGCCCGACCTGAATACCAATACTTTGCTGGATACCAAAAAGATAATTCAGTCCCGAATTAATTTGGGTCACCCCAAAACCAAGTGTGGTCGCAACCCCGAAAATGGTGCCTAAGGTTGCAAAGGTATCAACCGCATCTCCCGTTGCACCATAGATTTTTTTGCCCACCAAAGGATATAAAGCAGAGCGAACTTTTAAAGGCAAATTATGTCGGAAAGAGAAATAGGCCAGTGACAATCCCACAAGCGCATAAATGGCCCATGCATGTAATCCCCAGTGGAAAAAGGTGATCCGCATCGCTTGTTGTGCGGCATCTACGGTTTGCCCGTCTCCCGTGGGCGGGTTGACATAGTGCATCACGGGTTCAGCGACACCGAAGAACATCAAACCAATCCCCATCCCTGCGGTAAACAGCATGGCGAACCAAGAACCACTGCTATATTCAGGCAGACTATGATCAGGACCGAGTTTGATTTTCCCCATATCGGAGAGTGCAATAAAGATCAGTAAGATCAGAAATAACGCGACAGATAAAACGTAAAACCAGCTAAATGAGTCAATAATCCATTGATTTAAATGTTTGGTTAAAGCCTCAAAACCACTTGGGTCAAAAAGAATCAAGGCCAGAAAAAGCACCAGAATCACGACAGTGCTGAGAAATACATTCCGTTTGATGTTTGCAAACAGCGATGGCTTTATGGAAGGCATAATTCCCCCAGAAAATTATTTTTAGTACAAAGATATAACCAAAATGGTTAATTAGACGAGTCTAATAAAGAGTGAAGAATGAATAGCTTAAAATTTAACGATTCTGTTCCATCATAATTTATGTTTAAAAATAAGGCAGTGCGAATCCTGTAACAGTTTAATTTTCTTTATGATCATTGGGTCGGTGCTGAATATACTGCAAGGCAATCAAGCGTGAGACGACTAAAGCCAAATACATCACCCCACAAAACATCTGTAACATCGCAATCATACGAGCCAGCGGTGTCAGTGGCATTAAATCGGACAAACCTGTCGCCGACTGCAAACTAAAGCTTAAAAAAAGTAAATCGAGCCATGACTGTGCGCCCACCACATTGGGATTTAAAAAGCTATTGGGTTCTAAAATCTGGCAAATGCTATATAAAAAGGCAAAACCCCATGCAATAAGCGTAAACACTGCCCCTGCAGCAAATAGCTCATCTTTGGTCAAATAACGGTCTGCAAACATATAGCGCAGCAAGCCATAGGCCGCAATAAAATAGGCCATCGCCTCAAAGGCATGACTAATCACCAACAGCATTGGATCTCGCGCACCCAGCAAAATCAGTAAGGAAAAGAACAATGCCCCACCGACAAAACTCAAGCCAAGGATGGTAAACACGGGGGTTTGACGAATGACCTTGGCAATGAGTAATAGGACCAAAACACCTAAGCCCCAAACCAATACACGTAAGGACAAGCTATGGCCGCTCAACAGCGCCAAAATCAGCATAATAAATTGCAACAGCAGTAACCATGCTGAAGGCAGTAGACGGAAGCCTTTCCAAAATTCGACAAATACTTGCATATGCAGCCTGTTGTTTTTAAATCCAAGTTTGATTGGTTCTTGTTCTCGCTTTTTAAACTTAGCATGAATGTCCACTGAAACCGATGCTTTTTATTCGTGTCAGTCGATTCATTTTGCCCAATAATTTGAGTACTGCTTGAGTACTGAATATCACAATCTAGGTCTTTCAGCATTCAAAGCCAACACAGTTAAGAGAATCAACACCATAAAAAAAGCCCCGATGAAGGGGCTTTTTTTAGTTCAGGTTCAGATTAGTGATCTGAAGCACCTGAGATACCAATACCTGTTTGTGAACGTACATACTGCGCATCAAATGCTTTACGTTCTGCTTGTGCACGTGCTGAGTTATCAGTCACAGAGAACAACCAGCAGCAGAAGAACGCCAATGGCATTGCAAAGATTGCTGGACCATTGAATGGATTCACTGGCGTTTCAGAAATGCCCAATGTATCGACCCAAACGGCTTTAGATAAGATAATTAGTGTTACTGCAGTCACTAGACCAATCACACCACCAATCACCGCACCACGTGTGGTTAAACCTTTCCAGAACATTGACAGTACAAGCACTGGGAAGTTGGCACATGCTGCTACAGAGAATGCTAAACCGACCATGAAGGCAACGTTTTGTTTCTCGAACAGAATCCCTAAAATCATTGCAAAAATAGCAAGACCTAAAGTCGCGATTTTAGACATACGAAGTTCAGATTCAGGAGTCGTTTGACCTTTCTTGAATACGTTTGCGTACAAGTCATGCGAGATTGCTGAAGCACCTGACAAGGTCAGACCTGCAACAACAGCAAGAATCGTTGCGAACGCCACTGCTGAAATGAAGCCCATGAACAAGTCACCGCCCAATGCATCAGACAAGTGAACCGCTGCCATGTTGTTACCACCAACAAGCTCTAGCTTGCCAGTTACTGCCATTTTCGCGACATCAATGAACTGTGGATTGTTCGATACATAAAGGATCGCACCAAAACCAATGATGAAGGTTAAAAGGTAGAAGTAACCAATGAAACCTGTTGCTACAACCACTGATTTACGTGCTTCTTTAGCATCTTTAACGGTAAAGAAACGCATTAAGATGTGTGGTAAACCCGCTGTACCGAACATTAAAGCCAAACCTAAAGAAATGGCATCAATTGGGTTCGCTGCAAGTTTACCTGGGCCCATGATATTGCCCGCTTCTGCTAAAGAAATGTCATGTACTTTAGAGAAAACTTGAATTGACTGGGTGAACATTTCAGAGAAGCTGAAGCCCACGCCTTTCATCACCATGAAAGCCATGAATGTCGCGCCAGACAAAAGCATCACAGCTTTAATAATCTGTACCCAAGTTGTTGCCAACATTCCACCGAAGATCACGTAAGCCATCATCAGAAGGCCGACAATTACTACAGCAATGTTATAGTTCAAACCAAATAACAGTTTGATCAGCTGACCTGCACCCACCATCTGAGCGATCAGATAGAATGCAACGACAACCAATGAACTCACTGCTGCAAGCGTACGCACTGGTTTTTCCGCTAAACGGAATGACACTACGTCAGATAAGTTGAACTTACCTAAGTTACGTAGACGTTCAGCCACCAAGAACAATACGATTGGCCAACCGACCATGAAACCCAATGAATACAGCAAGCCGTCGAAGCCTGAACTGAAAACCATTGCGGAAATACCCAAGAATGACGCTGCGGACATATAGTCACCCGCAATCGCTAAACCATTTTGGAAACCTGAGATCCCGCCACCTGCTGTGTAGAAGTCAGCAGTGTTGGTGGTTTGTTTTGCTGCCCATTTGGTGATGAGCAAAGTAAATCCGACAAAGATACCAAACATGATAATGGCATGCCAGTTTGTCGCTTGCTGTTGAGCCTCACCCAAATCTGGGCCTGCAAGTGCTAGGCTCGAAGCCAACAGTGCTGTAGCAGCGACTGTAAGCGCTTTCAATGAATTCCATTTCATTAGTGCTGTCCTTTCTCTTGCGCAATGGCTTCAACTTCACGCATTGCTTCTTCATTTAATGCGTCGAGTTTGTTATTCGAGATATACGAATAAACACCACACAAAACAAAAGACAATACAATAATGCTTAGACCCAATGGCATGCCAATCGTGGTCACCCCACCACTGACTGAAGTCATTAAAAATTCTTTGTTGTAGCCGACCAACAACATGAAACCAACGTATACAACCAACATAATAGTTGTCAGTGTCCAGCTCAGTTTACTTTTACGACTAACCATTTCCTTGAATTTGGGATTTTGTAGAATCTGTTCTACTTGTCTCTCATCCATAACCATACTCCTGTCTGTATCCAACCGTAGATACAATTTTTTAATTCGAATTATTACATTTGCTAAAGTAGCAAGCTTCTGTATGGGTTGTAATTTAGACTTTGGTCTGTAAATTTTAAACAAGCTCAGCAGCCTCTATCCCAGATGCGCTATGATGGCCGAGATGAAGGAAAAACTTTAGGTAAAATGAACAGCTGGCTCATTATCGGGGTATTGGCCCTCTATATCGTCTTACTCTTTATCTGCGCCTTTTTTGGTGAGAAACACGCCAGCCGCCTGAGCACGCGTGGGCGCATGCTATTGTTTAGTTTAACTTTAGGGGTCTACTGTTCATCTTGGACCTTTTATGGCGCAACAGGTGCAGCGGTTCGTGAAGGCATTATCTTTCTGCCGATCTACCTTGGCCCACTACTCTTCGTCGCACTGGGCTATGACATTTGGCGTCGTTTAGGCCGCGTCCGTCAGCACCATGCTATTTCATCAATTGCCGATTTTGTCGCTGCACGCTATGGTAAAAGTGGGCCTTTGGCCTCAATGGTGACTATCCTCGCCGTCATTGCGATTATTCCTTACTTAGCCCTGCAGTTACGCGCTATTGCCCTCAGTGCTGCGGTGATTTTAGAACCCACCGCAGGCAGCATCGCCTCAACCACCAACGGTGTACTGTTCCTCACGGGTATCTTGGCTATTTTAGCCATGATTTTCGGGACCAGACAGATTGCCAATACAGAACAACATGGCGGTCTGATGTTGGCGGTTGCCTTCGAATCTTTTGTCAAATTGTTCGCCTTGCTGTGTGTCGCAATCTTTTTTGTGTTTGCTGCACCCGAAAACATCCATCAAATCTCTAAGGATGTCGCAGAAACTTTCCATCAAGTACAACTGATTGGTGTGCCCGATACATTTTGGATTCAAACCTTATTGGCTGGACTCGCGATCATTTGCTTACCGCGTCAGTTCCACGTCGCTGTGGTCGAATTGCGTGATGAAAAGCATATTCGCGGGGCACGGCGCTGGTTCGCAGTTTATTTAGTTTTAACCATCATTGCCATTATCCCGATTGCCAGTTGGGCGCTGCATGCAACGCCAGGTTACTTAGCGATCCCCGATGTCGCAGTTTTGTCTTTACCCCTAAGTTATGGCCAAGACTGGTTAACCCTATTGGCCTTTTTAGGTGGATTTTCTGCCTCTACGGGTATGCTGTTGGTGTCTTCAGTGGCCCTGTCGATCATGCTCAGTAATGACTTGATCATGCCCGCCTTATGGCGTACCAATTTACTGTCCCGCCACGATAAGCGCTTACCCTTGGTACTTAAATTTACCCGTCGGGTCTGTATTTTAGCCGTCATGTTATTGGGCTTTTTGTTCTTCCATTTTTTCAATGATATTGACCAACTTTCAGTCTTTGGCTTATTGGCCTTTAGTGCGGTGGCTCAGTTCTCACCTGCCCTCATAGGTGGTCTGTACTGGCGTGGCGGCAGTAAACAAGGCGTCTATGCAGGTTTATTGGCCGGTTTTGGTATGTGGGCCTACACCCTGCTGTTACCCACTGTACTGCGTAGTTTACCTGCTGAATATTCACACTTTACCGAAAGTTTTCTTAATGTCGGGCCAATGGGGATTAACTGGTTACGCCCTGAAGCCCTGCTCGGTTTTGAATCCTTTGCCGCACTCACTCATGGGGTGGTATGGGCGCTCGGTCTGAATATTATTTTATACATTTGGATTTCCCGAATTTTCCGCCCCAGCGTGGCCGAACAAATTCAAGCAGAAAGCTTTTTCTATTATGAAACTAAGCCACTGCCGACACAGAGCACGTCTACAGACATCAATTACATTCATCACGATGTTGCACGTTTAAAAGTTGGTGATTTAATTACCTTAGCCAAACGGATTACAGGCGATGGCGCAACCATGCGCGCTTTCCAACAGTTCTGTGACCAAAACAATGTGGTGCTGAATGAAAACAGCAATGCCAACGGTATGTGGTGGCGCTTTACCGAACAATATTTGGCAGGCACCATTGGCGCTGCATCGGCACGTACCCTGCTCACCACCGCAATGGTCAACAATGGCCTCGCTTTGGGGCAAGTGGCAAACATTCTAGACCAAGCCTCACAGTGGCAACGTTTTAATCAAAACCTGATCATGACCATGATTGACCACATGACCCAAGGGGTGAGTGTGGTCGATGAAAATATGTGTTTGGTGGCATGGAATAACCAATATTTAAAACTGTTTGATTATCCAAAAGACATTGTCTATGTCGGTTGTCCGATTTCCGATTTGATTCGGTATAACGCAGAGCGCGGCGAATGTGGCCCAGGTTCAGTCGAAGAACATGTGCGTAAACGGATGCACTGGATGCAAGTCGGTAGTGCGCACGAGTTTGAACGCATTCGTAAAGATGGTCGTGTCATTCAAATGCGCGGTAACCCGATTGAAGGCGGTGGCTTTGTCACCACCTTTGCCGACATTACCGCCTTCCGTGAAAATGAAGCCATGCTGGAGGCGCGTGTCCAAGACCGAACTCAACAGCTAGCAGATGCATTAACTGAACAACAACTAGCACGTGAGCAAGCCGATAAAGCCAATATGTCGAAAAGCCGCTTTATTGCCGCGGCCAGTCATGACTTATTGCAACCCATGCATGCCGCGCGTCTGTTCAGTACGGCTTTAGAACAAAGCGTACAAAGTGAAGAAGACCGTAAAACCTTACAACAGCTTGATCGTGCCTTACACGGTGCAGAAAGTATGTTGTCTGCCCTACTGGATATTGCCCGTCTTGAAGGTGGCACCATTCAACCCAACCGTCAGGCTTATCCGCTGCATGATTTACTCAGTGACCTCGAATTGCAGTTTAAATCCATTGCAGCACAGCGCAGTATTCGTTTCAGCGTACATGATGCTCAGTTCTGGATTGATACCGACCCACAATGGATTCGCCGTATTATTCAGAACTTTGTCAGTAATGCCCTACGCTACACTGCCAAAGGCAAAGTGGTGGTGGGTGTACTCCGCTCTACGGACAAACCACGCCATATTCGAATTGGAGTGTGGGATACTGGACCCGGCATTGCAGAAGAACAACGGATTAAACTATTCCAAGAGTTTGAGCGCTGTGGCCATACCTCACCGTGGGGTGAGCAAGGGCTTGGCTTGGGCTTAGCCATCGTACAACGGATGACCAGCCTGCTCGACTACCCAGTGCATGTCTATTCAGAGTATGGCAAAGGTTCATGCTTTATGATTGAAGTACCAATCATTGACCCACCAAAAGTCGTGGCAGCGCCTGTACAAGCGGTTCCACTCAAAACCAAAGCCTATAAAATTTTGTGCTTGGACAATGATGAAACCATTTTAGAAGGGATGTCGACTCTCCTGACCAAATGGGGTTATCAAGTGTTTAAGGCAACCGAACCTGAGCAAGCTTTTGAGATGATTCAACAAGAAAACATTCAGGTCTGGTTGGTCGATCAGCACTTAAATCATGACAAAATTGGTTTGGACTTTATTTTGGCCAATCGCCAAGAAAATGTCCCTGTCGCTTTGATTACCGCAGACTCAGATCCTGAACTGCCACAACGGGTCAAAGATATGAATATCGTGCTTTTGAAAAAACCATTAAAACCTGCTTCTTTACGAGCATGGTTATCGGGTTTAAAAATTTCAAATCCTGAATAAATTCACTACATTTACTCACAAAACCCAAGTCATCTGACTTGGGTTTTGTCTTTTTTAGGCCCTGTATATACGGCAAACTGACTAAAGTTTTAACGGTTTCGACCAAAGTGCTCATTTCCAGCTCTTTGAAGCCCCACAGTATTGACTAAAAATTACACATCTATTTTTACTATGGCAAAATACACCACTTACATTAGTGAACACTTGTATACTTAGTTACAATTTTTCAAGTATTTGTTTTATTTAAACTAAATATGCATAAAAACACAAACTACGACTTTAGTCGTATTCATCTCCACAGGGGATTGGCAGATAACTAGGACTAAGAAAAGATCAGTTTTTCTACCTATATACCCCTTCCTTCGCTGAAGAAACTGATCATCCTTCTCTTGGAGTTTTATGATGAACATTTCTAAAGCAATGCCACATGGCTCAGATCAGTCACAACAATTTTTGCGCCAGTATAGTGCCAATGCCTTTTTACCCAGTATTGACTGGGTCGAACTCTTTAAACAAAGTAGACTCAACGAGACTCATGTTCAGGCCTTAGATACGCTGTATCACACCGCTATTCCCCTCGCATTACAAGTGTTTGAACAACTCGACTTTGATGTGTTTCGCCCCGCGGCTTACCAACCGCAAGGTTTAGGTCTATTTGAAAAACTTCAGCAACAAGAAGACCCGTTCTTGCTGGCATTGGAAGCCGAATCCAGCGGACTCAGTGAAGATGTGCGCCATCAAATTTGGAGCATGCTCCTTCGCGGCGGTGCAGTTTTGGTGTTTAAAGCATGGCTCGGTAAAGTCAAAACCGATCAGGATCAACTCGACACCACCCAGTTTGACCAATTGTCGGATCTGCTCTTTATTAAAACACCACCGCAAGTCTTGGCGGATCGCTTAAGTATTGATGCGCAAGGAACACAAGACCATATTTTCCTCATGTATGACAACGAAATCTACTTAGACCGTTTCAACAGCTTGGAAACGGCGGCTTTATTTGTCGATCTTGGCGTGTATGATGCGGCCTTTTTAAGTCTGCGTGATGACCGCGTTGCCGCTTATTTGAAACAACAGGGCTATGTCTCTGAAGAGCAAATTGATGACTTGCAATGTGCTTTAAATCCTTTATTTTGTACCGATGTCACCAGCAAACAAAACTGCTTGGCTTAAACTCAAAACCGAAAAAAAGCGCTGATGATTCAGCGCTTTTTTTAATTCAATAGATCAGCTTACATGCGTTTTTCTTCAATATTTAAAGCATTGATCGCAAGGACCGCTTGAGTTCGGTTTTGTACCCCGAGCTTACGGAAAATCGCAGTCACGTGCGCTTTAATCGTCGCTTCTGAAACATCAAGTTCATAAGCAATCTGCTTATTCAGCAAACCTTCTGCCACCATCATCAAAACACGGAACTGCTGCGGTGTTAAGGATTGAATTCGCTCAGCCAGTGCAGTTTCATCGGCAGCACGTGGGTCAAAGTTCATGTTAGCGGGTAAATTTGGCGGCAACCAAATTTCACCATCTAAGACTTCGCGAATTGCTTCGCCAATATGACTTGGATGTGCCGACTTTGGAATATACCCCATCGCTCCATGCGCAATTGAACGCTGAATGATCGACGTCTCTTCATGCGCTGAAACGACAATGATCGGTAATGATGGATACTGGGCACGAACGTGTACCAATGCAGAAAAACCTGAAGCACCTGGTAAGTTTAAGTCCAATAGCACCAAATCAGGTTCAGGACCTTTTTCAAGGCGTTCATAAAACTCGTTTACTGCGGCTGTTTCATGAATTTGAGCTTGCGGTAAGCTATAACGAACAGCTTGGATTAACGCATGGCGAAACAGCGGATGGTCATCAACGATTAATATATTCATAAGCAACGACAGATTTCGAGTGCACTAGTCTTGACTATTCTAACCATACAAGTGCCGATAAGGATATGCAAAGTCTAACTTTTTTTCACTTTATCACGCTTTATTCAGAAAAATAGCCTCAATTCCAAGTCGATCTTGAAATATAAATAACTAATCACATTTTGATATAAAATTTATCAGCACATCGAAAAAGGTTATTTATTTTAAATATATATATAAAATACAACCATTTAATAAAAATTTAAGCAGCCTTTTTCAAGTTCAACAGATATATCTTAAAATCAGATAACTTAACGCTATTTCTTTATTTTACAGACCAAATGCAAATATTAGATAAATAAGCCCATTCCGAGATACAACACTTTAGGGCTGTCCTTATGTCTACTTTACTGCAAAAACCACTCAATATTGTCGCTGTGTCAGGCGGTTTAAATACTCCGTCTAAAACTGAGGCGCTAGTACAAGAAATATTAAATGAACTGGGCGATGCAACCCCAATCAATGTACATTTCATTAAATTCAGCGAAATTGGCCATTTACTCGGTGGCGCGATTTACCGCAACCAACTGCCACAACGTGTGCAAGATGACTTAGCCGCGGTCGAAGCTGCCGATGCTTTGATTGTTGGAACGCCTGTTTACCGTGCTTCATTTACCGGTTTATTCAAACACTTTTTCGACTTTGTTGAGCAAACGGCGCTGGTCGATGTACCGGTACT
>OCTV010000746.1_pt1 | contig 12414 bp, 9 predicted proteins | sample 1539101 | NCBI WGS metagenome assembly OCTV01 (sample SAMEA3991422, study PRJEB22521) | metagenome | biome: anthropogenic terrestrial biome; feature: sewage plant; material: sludge | place: Sweden | collected 2012-09-26 | reverse complement strand
ATTTAATTTTAATTCTGTTTTTATTTTTTCACTGATGGTAACAATGTTGTTTTTTATCAGATATAACCTGGTTCAGTTTGCTGATCTTTCATTATCTGAAAGTTTTTCAACAATCATAGCCTTTATTGTAACATCACTTCTTCCTGTATTTGCTTCGTGTATGGGAGTGTTTCTTTTATGGAAACTGCTTTCTTTAATTACACGTATAAGGAGATGATATTATGAACATAGGTATTGATTTAGGAACCACAAATACAGTAGTAGGTTGGATGAACCTGTTTGGAAATATTGAGTTTCTTGAGTTTGATGAAAATCAGATAACACTGCCTTCCTGTATTTATTATGACAGGGGAAACATTATTGTCGGTCGTAATGCAATAAAAATGTCAGAGGATAATCCTTCAGCATTTATTTGTAATTCTAAAATATTTATGGATGACCGAAGTAAATGCTGGACTATTGAAGGGCGACGCTTTAAAGCAGAAGATGTCGCTTTTGAAATACTTAAAACAGTCCGGAAAACACTCAAAGAACGTTTCCCGGACGAAAAGATTTTTAACGCAGTTATAACAGTACCGGCTAAATTCGGTGAAGATCAGATCAAAAGAACGGTATCAGCACTTAAACGCGCCGGAATAGGACTTATTGAGGTTCTGAAGGAACCTGTGGCAGCTGTACTCGCATATAACGATGATATATTCAAAGTAAATGATAGGGTTTATGTAGTGGATTTCGGGGGAGGCACCATTGATGTGGCTGTTATCGAACTTAGCGGAAACGGATGTGTAACAGACTTTAATGTTTTGTCAGCAGACGGGAACAGACATCTTGGTGGCAGTGACCTTGACAATGTACTTAGCCAGATTATATTTGAACAATTTAAAGAATGTTCCGGACAGAATATATCTGATGAAGAAACCACATGGGGAATTTCAAGAAAACAGATCCGCCGTAAAATTCAAAAAGCTGCTCAGGCTGCAAAAAAATCCCTTTATTATAAAAATACATCAGCAAATGAAGAAATAATCATATCGGAGCCTGAGGCATGTTCAATATGTGAAAAAAAAGATATATGTGAAAGCAGTAATGGATTCAGTATTTCCGTTTCATATGATGACTATCTTACAGCAGCAGATGATATTTACGATAAGGTAAAAGAATTGATTGTCAATAAAAGAGTAATGACATCCGATATACAGCATGTTATATTTGCAGGAGGAATGTGCACTGATCCATACATGAGACAGTTTATTGAAAGCAGTTTTCCTGAAAGTAATATTATATATGCTTCCGATACAAATACAGACGAAAAATATCTCACTGTAATTGCAAGGGGAGCTGCAATAAAAGCGTGTGATGAGAACATTCGTATAGTAAATAAACTTCTTAATTCACTCGGAATCATATGCGTTGATTCAAACGGCCGACACTATATGGATCCTATAATATCTGAAGGTACCGATATAGATAGACATTTTGAGTCAAGACATGTTTACACAAACAATGGCAGATTCGATACTGAAATGACCTTTGAAATTTATGAATACAATGGTGATCCGAATGATTTCAATAACCTTGAATACAGAAAAATAGGTTCATTTACATTTAATGATATTACTCCTATGGATATAGGAAAACAGAGAATAGAAACTGTATTTTCATTTGATTCCAGAGGAATTCTTTCAGTTATGGCAGTTGATCTTAATGACAATAAAAGAAACATAGAAGTATTTTTTCAAATTTAACCGGAGGTGATACATATGAGCATGCATCAAAAAATTAATGTATTTTCAAGACTTATTGAGGACAGAGAAGTACCTTTACAGTATAAGGACCCTCAGGAATTTATTAATCTTGAAGAAAGGAATGAGGCATCTGATGTTTATTCATTTGGAATGATTTTATTCAGGATACTTTCAGGATGTGATTATTTTGAATATATAGGTATTCCTGCCGATGAATATTTTATGACGATAGATTTCAGTTTATCAGGCTCAGTTATTGAAAGAAAGTATATTTCTGATAAATACATGGATTTCTCAGAAATTCTTGAAGGAATGACAGTAATTAAAAGAGAAAAAAGATTGTCTTTCTCCAATGTTTCACAGCTGATAAATAAGCTTGACCATATATATGGAACTGTTCCTGAAGAAACTGAGTATAACGATAACAAAGATTATACAAATAAATCTGACATTAAATTCTGGATGCCTGAATCGGGGTATGATTATGGGATAATTTTAAATAATAAAAGAATAGGCAGAATAGAATTCAGAAAATTATTTGACAGTATTTCAGGAAGTACAGGTGAATTTGATATTCCTGTTGATGAAAGTAATAACTTCAGAATAGCAGTTTCAAAAAGACATAGCAGCAATAAAAATATATCTAATCCATCAAGCGTATATGGTGATAGTATTGTGCCTGTAGGAATACTTGAGGCAAATGTAGGTGACTGTAATAAAGTAAAAATAATATTTAATGCTGAAAATGAAAATGTAAATGTCGCAATGTACGGACTTAATTTAAATGATGAGGACCTTTATGAAATTGTACAACAGCAGATCAGATTTACAAGAGTTCAGTAAAACAATAAAAATAAGTCATTATGTCAGATGTACAGAATTATTAGGTCCGTATAATCGTTTTGTATTATGGGTACAGGGATGCTGCTTTAGATGTAAAGGATGTATTGCAGAGAGTATGCAATCAGTTGAGGGCGGGTATGATGCTGATATTGATGAGATTGCAGAAATTATTGGGAAGCAGAGAAATATAGAAGGTATTACCATCAGTGGCGGTGAACCATTTCTACAGGCTGAAGCATTAAACGTCCTTATTTCTGCTGTTAAAAAAAAGCGTGAAGATTTCGGAGTAATAATTTATAGCGGATTTACATATGAAGAGCTCATTATAAATTCGGCTGATAATAAAGCAGTACGGTCACTTCTTGAGCTTACAGATATACTTATAGACGGAAGATATGATATCTTACTTGACAATGGTGAATTTGCAAAAGGTTCATTAAATCAGAAAATAGTATATCTGAGTGACAGATATAAAAAATGCGGAATACAGTATTATAGTCAGAAAAAAAGAAAAGCTGAAATAGTATTTTATAAAAATAAAAGTATTCTTACGGGTGTACCATCACATACTGCTCTGGAAATATGGGAAAGAATAATTAAGTGAGGTGAAAAGTGATGGTGATAGATTTTGACTGTATAATAATATTAAATAACTCTGTGTGTCAGGATTTTCTCAATAACGATACTGATTTTGAAATTGTTCAGTGCATAAAACCTGTTGAACCAAAGGCAAATTGCTTTATTCAGACGTCATCAGTTATCCAGTGTATTAATCCATCATTAAGTGATAATGATGGCAAACTTAAATTATCAGTAGTATATAAACCTTCACCACTGTACAGACTTGAATATGCAGCAATTTTATTTAATAAAAAAATAAACTGTTGTCTTGAAGTAAGAAGAAAAAATGAGATAACACACAGTACAGACTTTAGCGGTTCAGCACTTATAATCACTTCTTCCGATGATGACGGAAAACTTGATATGAATTTTGCAGATAAATCAGACAAATGTTCAGAGATCTCAAAGATGATCTCTGAATTTGATTATAACAATGATCAGACAAAAGCTGAAATACAGATGCTTGAGGATAGATTGTGTGAAGCACAGCAAAAAAACACACAGCTTTCAGAAAGAAAAGAAGATATTATCAATGAAATTAACATGGCCGAAAATGAAATTAAAAATATAAATCTGAAGCTTGATGAATTAAATGATATAACAGCACAGAAGGAACTACTTAAAAAAAATTATCAGAATAACTATGAAAATTCACAAAAGGTTGAAAAATTAAAGAATGAGCTTTCATATTACAGTGAGATACTAAGTAATTATAAGGACGATGATGGTTATATTACAGCTTCACAAAAACTTGATAATATTATGAATCAAATAAATGATATTCAGTCACATATATCAATTCTCGCACAGAAAAGAGCGGATGAGATAAACAGAATTACAGACGAACTTAATATTTAGCTTATTGCCAGATAGGGGATGATGAAAATGAGCGTAGAAACAGCAATGCTTAATAAAAAGCTGGAAAGTCTTCGCAGACAATACCAGAGTAATATAGAAAATATGGACTTGATGCGCTCTGAATATGAATCTTCAGTAAATAAAAAGCTTGAAAAAACCCAGCAGGATATGATAAATACAGTAATAGAACATGATAATCAGTTACGTACTGAGTATGAAAAAGAATTCAACAGTTATTCTGATAAGATAAATAATCAGCTGAACGAAAAAATTGAGGAAATGAATGCTGATTATATGAGACTGAAAAATGAGAATGATAATATGCATCTTCAGATGCTGAAAATAGAAACGGAACTAACTTCTCAGCTTCATAATATAAATAAAAAAATTACTGATAAGGATACCATTCAGAAAAATGAAGCTCAAAAAAGAATGGAGAAAGCATATAATCAATTCCATGATTTCTCTGTAAAATATCCACATGAATTTTTTGAACCAAACGCTGCAAATGCATTACTTATGCAGATGGAATCTACCAAGGTCGATTTTAACTCAGGATTTTATGAGGCTTGTATGGCCAACTCATCAAATATAGAATTTCAACTAGTACTGTTTGAAGAAAGAATTAAGAAAAGTCTTGAACAATGGAGCAGATATTTTAATCAGCTTCAGTCATATACACGTCAGGTCAGTGAATTTGTTACGTCAGCTGATTTCAGAGTAATAAAGAATGATTACTTTGAGAAGGAGCTTATGGTTGATTCAACCCGAAATACTGATACTCTTGATTTCTGGTCGTTTAACGAATATCATAAAATGACTGAAGAGATTTCATTATTGCAAAATTTTTCTGATTCAGTTTTTGAATGTGACGGGAACACAAAAGACGAGAAAATAGTAAACTTCCTTAAAAAACAAAGGAAAAACGGTATCAATATATCATTTGAAGAGCTTTCTGAAAAAACAGATCGTATTACTGAACTTCATAAAAATGCATGCAATATGAGAATTTATATTCATTCCGGATTTACAGCGTCATACATGCGTGCATCCGTTATCGCAAGAAAATTAATACAGATATTACGTGATGAAAGAAACGGATATATTTTAAAAAATGAATTTAAAGATAATGATATAAGAAATGAATTTTTTATTCATTCCGAAGAGTCGGATAAAAAAATCAGCGTTGTGATTTTTCCCGTGTCTCCTGATAAAATATATGTAGTAAACTGCATAGGAATATATGTTGAACATGTAGGATGCGGAACTCCTGAAAATTTAAAAGCAACAGAAGAAAATATTAAATCGTCTATAATCAATATTGCCGACAATGTTTCCATTATATTCGAAAGCAACTGTAATCAGGATATCAGTCAGGAAAATGCTATAAATATAATTAAAAGCAAAGCAATAGAGAAAAGAAAAAAGGAACTATCAATGAAAAGGGCGGTGAGATAATATGAGTGGTATAAGTTCAGGTTCAATATTTTTTACACCGGCTGTAATGATCCTTGCAGCTGCAAATGCTGCTGATAAAATGCTGACAACAACAGCAAAATGTGTGTTTGCTGGAGCAATAGCTGTACATAATTACAAGAAAAAAAAAGATACGATCAAAATTAAAAAAATGAGCGGTGAAATAGGAGAATTAAACGACTCTGTTAAAAAATATCTGTTTTCTCAAACAGGTGCATTTGAAGACAGTACTGAAAAAATGATAGAGAATATCAAGAATATGCATACTATTGTTTCTCAGAGTATGAGTAACGGAAATATAGATGAATTTAAAAAGTTACTTCATGAAACGGAAAAAAACACACTTCAGTGCATAGAAAAAACAAATACAGAGTTTCAAAAAAAATATACCGAAACTGTTAACAGAAGTAATGCAGAAATAGCTCAGGGTCTGTCTGCACTTCGTGAAAATATATTTAATCAGATAAAGCACATTGATCAGGAGCTTACATCAAAAGATATTCTTGCAAAGCAAAGAGCGGAGGAACTTGTTACAAATGCAAAAGAGCTCCTTGATTCATCATATTCAGAAGCTGCCCGGAATCATATTCACAATGCGCAAAAGGATATTCAAAGCGGTAATTATCAGACAGCTATCAGTATGGCAGCATCTGCAATCACAGAAATTTATATGAATATATATAAAAATGATGCAGATGAAAAGGAATATGAATTTTATCATCAAAGCTACATATTTCTGATTGCTGAAATAAAAGAGTATCTTGAAAATCTAAAGGAAACAGAATACAGGACTGATGAAAATTCAGATGATATTATGATTATTGATCTAACTCAGTTTATGGATGGACAATACGAAAAATATCTTGATTGCATTGAGAAAACTGAAAAAAAAATTACTGAGGAGTCGTCTTCTTTTACATTACACGAAATTAAAAAGGAAATCGAACTGCTTAACCATTTATACGCTGATATAACAGAATCTGTTGTAGATGCATTTTATCTTATGACATATAATCTTAGCAGAATGGGTGTGGAAAAAGAAATTTACACTGTTCTTAAAGAAAAGGGATTTACGCTTACAAAATCATTGTATTCAAATGGTGATCCTTCTAAAGCCAGTGAGAGAACATATAAATGTAATCTTACAGATGAAGAACTGACTATTTCTATAGTACCATACACAGACTGTGACAATGAGATAAAAACAGATATAATTATTAAAAGTAACGATACTGACTGTTCAGAAGACAGCCGTGAACAATACAGAAAAAACATAATAAATAATATTAAGGAAAATTGCAGTCAGGTAGACAGTGTACATATCAGATGTCATGAAAATACCAGAAATAAAAATGCTTCTGATGTTGATACATCATCATTTGGAATTGCCAATCCTCAACAGCAGAAACAAAATCAGCAGGGGTGATGTACTTTGGAAAAATCTATTTTTGAGTATTCATCATACAGGATATTCTGCATATCAGGAAATATAATGGACTCATTCTGCACTCCTGATTTACAGATCGTAAGCTTTGAATATTATTTATGCAGATATCTTAAAAATATCGGATATGAATGTGTTATATTTTATTCCGGAAGTGGTATGGGATTATATTTTCGTGACAGACAGAGTGCTGAAAATTATTCAGAAAGTATCAATCAGTCGGCAAAAAAGGAAAAGGAAAAAACTGAGGATACGGATGATATATTCAATATTTTTGGTGTAAAGGAAAAGAAAGAAAATCCGGAAAAAAAAGAAACACACAAACAGAACAAAAATATTAAAATGCGTTATCCAATGGAAAGCGATGCCGATTTTATACACAAAGCAGAGGCTCTGATGAAAAACAAAAAAAAGAGAACTGCAATTATTTTTACAAGTCTCGATGATTTCGTTAACAGAACAGACAGCGTAAGCCGACGTAATTATAACAGGTTATTTGAGAACTGGAAGTCAATGACTAATGATAACAAAAATATATGCATATTTCTCTCAAAGGGACTGGGAACAAAAGAAATACAGCAAATGCTTTCAAATAACAGCGAACTCTCAATGTCATCATTATTTATTTCTGAAGATAGTGAAAATAAACGCACTTTTAATTCAGATACATGCCTTATTGTAAAACAGCCAAGCAGTGATGAAATAAGAAATCTTTTATTTTATTGGGCAATATCCGGATGCAGGTTTAAAGGTGATCGTGTTAAAAAACTTTCTTTTGAGTGGAATGAAGAAAATATAGGCGACATAGTAAATACGATGCTTTTTTACTGTAATGAATCAGAGGGCGGACTCAATACATTCAAGGATCGCATAGAATTATTTATCCGTGATTATCCTGAAGATTATGTACCGTTTTCGTCACAGACTGTCAAGGAGATTTATGCACAGAAAAATATCAGATATTCTCTTGAAGATCCTGAAAAGCTTCTTGAAGAACGTAGAGAGAGTGGTTGGGAAAACGCTTACAATGTCATAAAAAGAAATATTGCAGAATTTGAAAATTATGTAAAATACAGCGGACATACAGTAAAAAAAATAAGCAATAATATTTTCAGCCTTGAAAGATTTGAAAATCTTAATTATGACAATAATGCATTCAAAGTTCCTAATTTCGTTATTCAAGGAAATCCCGGTGTCGGAAAGACAGAAATAGCAAAGCTTATCGGACGAATTCTATACAAGCATAAAATTTTAAAATCCGGACATACAATATGTGCTTCACGTGATAATCTTGTCGGACAATATGTTGGTTCATCAGCTATAAATACTGTCAATGCAATTGAGCGTGCTCAGGAAGGTGTTCTTTTTATAGACGAAGTTTATTCACTTGTAAATCTCAGTGATGGCAGCAGTTCAGGAGGAGAAAATTACTGTGCAGAGGTTGTAAATACTCTTGTTGCAGCAATGACAAATACCAAGTATCATTTTTGCGTTGTTATTGCAGGATATCGTTCAAAAATGAATGATTTCTTTAAAATGAATGAAGGTCTCCCATCAAGGTTTAATATGAGAAATATCATTACAATAGATGATTATAAGCCGCCTGTTCTTGAAAAAATATTCCGTGAATACATAATAAAAAATAATCTCTCATTAGATAAAGAAGCAGATGATAAACTGAGCTGTTATTTTGTAAACTATTATAAAGAACGTGACCGAAAGAATTTCGGAAATGCAAGAGACGTTATTAACCTTGCCAAAACAGTAGTCAGTAATGCCCAGATGCGTGAGGGAACAATTTCACCTGCAATAGTTGTTAAAGATTTTATCGGAAGTGAACACTTATTTAATGGCTTTGGTGCATCAACAAGATCTGAAGCATACAAAGAATTAAAACAATATATCGGTATGGAATTTTTAGAACAGATGTTTGATGATCAATGCAATTTGTATGACGAATGTATTGACAAAGGAATACAATATCCGGGACCAGAACACATGATATGGGTAGGTAATCCTGGAACAGGTAAATCAACAGCTGCAAAGCTTGTAGCTCAGCTTTATTATGCAACAGGAATTCTTGGGGGCCGTAATCCTGTTATTGTTGACGCATCAGGAATTATAGGTACTCATATAGGTGATTCACAGAAAATTATTAATGAAAAAATGGATGAGGCTAAACAGAATAATACTGTATTAGTTATTGAAGAAGCGTATCAGCTTTCAAAGGACAAGCAATACGGACATGCTGCACTCAATGCCATGATGAACAGAATGGTTGACGAGCGTAAGAATTTTAATGTCATATTTGTTGTGTACAGCACGGAGTACGAATCATTTGTTTCCGCAAACGCCGGAATATTATCAAGATGTACAAGATATGATTTTAAAGATTATACGCCTGATCAGCTTACTGAAATATTCAAAAAAATGTGCAGAGATTCAAAGGATTTTTATGATCAGAAGGCAATTGATAAAATACACATATATTTTGAAGTACTATATAAAAACCGTACTGATAAGACAGGTAATGCCAGAGCAGTACAAAAATTGATTACTGAGATGCGTAAAAGAAGATATCCAAGAATAAAAGGGATTAAAAATGCCTCTCCACAAGATAAGTATTGTTTTATTGAAACCGATGTTCCTGATTATGAATGAAGTTAAGTAATTCAGATAACAGGAGAATAAAATAACAGGAAAGGACTAAAAAAATGAACGAAATTAAAATTTCAATGCTCGGAATAAGTGGTTCGGGAAAGACTGCATTTCTTTCAGGGATATGTGATACTTTTATTTCAGGAAATATTGAAGTGATTGATAAAAAAAATAATAATGATAGTCATCTGTTTAAAATACTGCCATACTACGCAGATAATTTATCAGAAACAAGTGTAGGTGATATACGTCGTTATTCAATAAGAAATAATAGAGGTTTTACTTCAGTCAGTACAGAAAACACTAAAAAATATATGCTCAATATACATGATGATTGTTATGATACATCCAACCCCCTGTGTACAATAAGTTTTATTGATTATAAAGGTGGATTTATTGAGAAGCTTGTAAATGAACATTCAGACGATGATGTAAAAGATGTACGAAATGAACTTCTTAAAAGTAATGTTATTCTTATTTTTGTAGATGCAATAAGATTGAGCAGCTGTACAAATGCAGGACAATACAGTCAATCTCTGGGAAACGATGATATAAACACCTTTTTTAATACAAATAAATTTGATAATAAAAAAATGACTATATTATTTGTACTTACAAAAGATGATTCACCTGATGTTTCAACTGATGATGAAATACTTATTGACAGACTTATGCATGCATTTGAAACATCAGTTAAAATAATAGAGAGAAACAAATGGAATCTCGGAATAGTAAGAACATCAGCAGTAGGAAGAAATGTAATTAATCGCGAAAACAATAAAATAAATCCTGATGCGGAAATAAAGCCATATGGCATAGACACTGTTTTATTTTACAGTATCTACAGAACAATAAGTGAAGAAGTAACGGATATATGCCTTAAAATCAATGATATGGAAAAAGCAAATGTTATTACTAAAATGTCCAAAGAATATAAAAATAAAATGAAGATATTCAGACTTCAGATGGAACAAACTGATGAAGTATTAAAGTACATAAAAATACCATACAATTCATTGCGTATTTCACAAAACCTTATCTGGGAACAGAAAAAGGGGACAACCGGAATCAGTGCTGTAAATGAATCATAATCGGGAGGAAATTTAATATGGAATTCGATGTTTTTTTATATGGCAGGACAAAAACATATGATTATTGTGATATGTATATGCCATCATGGCTTACGGTTGATTCCGAAGAATATAATGATTACAGAAAAATCATCAGTCATTTATTCAGGATAAGGGATATCCTGAATGAAAGTGAATCTGAAATTCTAGAAATGACTGCTGACAGTTTCTATTTTTATAAAACACAGAATATCAGTATTCTTTGCAGATGCTGCCATACCGTGGGTAAGGATGAGTACGGAAGGACTATCTGTTCTACAGAAGGTTTTGTATGTAAAAATGAAAACGAAAAAGATTTCTGGTATCACGTTCCCGATATGATAATTGATTTGATCTCCGGAGAAAAAACATTTTATGATGATTACATGGATAAGTATTATGATACTTCAAAGCCTCCTCAGATTGTACTAAGTAAAAATATAGATAATGCGATTAAATTTGTATCAGAAGCAAATTATTCTGATAATACAGAACTCTGTATAAGACGTGCAAATATACAGAACCAGTTCAAGTCACTTATTTGTGGCATGCGTAAACGTATTATGCCTTTTAATTTTGTAATAGGAAAGCATGAAAAAAGAATTTATGAATATCAACATCCAAAGACTGTACCGGATATAGAAATGTTTTTTGCTAATGATGAATGTACAGAATTATCGGATAATCTGTCATGGAATCATAAGTATAAATCTCTTTCGTTAGAAAATAAAGTGAGTAATTATCATGTATATCTGGATATTAAAAAATCTTTACAGGAAAAAATAAGATACAGGCTTGTTACAGGAAATAAACCGGATTCCGAAAATGTAGTTACAGATGTGCCGTTTGTCACCTATGAGGTAGAATCGGATACAGCAATAAATATTTCTGAATTAATTAATATGTATGAAACTATGAGGGAGTATCTTCTGGACTTGGGATGGTGTAAGAGTCCGCAAAACAAATATATATTTGAAAAGTGGTGATACTAATGACTGATACCATATTTTTTCATCCTATAAATGTGACAATAAACCAGAAAGAAATCCGTTACAGAATACCTGTAGAAGTAAAAAGTTCAGAACCAACAATAAAATACTTTTTTCACAATCTTACAAAAAATTCTGAATTAAAAGAACACGATATTTATTATTTTATATGTCAGAGTGATTGTGTTCTACTGTTTAAAACAGAAAAAGAAAATGGTCTGACCGGTATGGTGTTTAAATCTGAAATGATTATGAAAGTATGGTCAGATTTGTTGACTCTGATTAATTATCTTAGTGATATTGAATATAAAGATATAGCTTATGAGAGGTCTGTCAGATTGTGTGATATTAATACAAGCAATCAGATAAATTCAGATATGATAAATTCTATAAAAAAAGAGTTTAAAAATACATATATACCTTGTTCGTTTATTACTGGAAAATTTCCTTATTCATTTTACGGGTTAAATGCAGGAAGTGTAATTTTCCCTGAATCAGAAATTAATCTTCAGAATTTAAAAAATAATAGTAAAGCTCAAAAAGAATGCATTCCATATGATAAAAAAATTAAAAGTCCTGATTTGAAAAATAATGCAGTAATTGAATATAAATTACCGACTAATGCTAAAAAAAATATATTTAAGATAATTAAAGATAAAATACAACGGGAA
>OCTV010000744.1_pt1 | contig 12429 bp, 9 predicted proteins | sample 1539101 | NCBI WGS metagenome assembly OCTV01 (sample SAMEA3991422, study PRJEB22521) | metagenome | biome: anthropogenic terrestrial biome; feature: sewage plant; material: sludge | place: Sweden | collected 2012-09-26 | reverse complement strand
GTGTGCTCTTCCGATCTCACGTATGAACTATAACAGCGATACAAAAATCGCGACCTTTGGTTTTTGCGATGAGCAGGCTGGCGACGCCGATATTCAAGAAGCACTCGAGTCGGCTGGATTTAAGGTTAAGCTGGCGCAGAAGGCACAGGCCCCGCAAGCCGCAACCGGCGAGTAATGCCATACTGAATGCAAGATCTTGGGTAGTATAATCGAGAGTAGCAAAGGCTACTCTCGATTTTTTATGTTAGGAGCATTATGTTTGCAACATATGCGTTAGGTATTGATGTTGGCGGCAGCAAGATTTCTGCGGGTCTCATTGATGCAAAAGGTAGAGTGTTGCGCGATGTAACGATTTCAACCCCTCTCGACAAAGGCCCGTTTGGTATTGTGGACGCGCTTGTCCATGCAGGCAAAGAAGTAACACAATCAATTACGAAAAATGAATTAGCAGGTGTGGGCATTGGCCTGCCTGCTCAAATAGATTTTGCGCGGCAAGAAATTGAATTTTGCACAAATCTTCCGCTTGCCGGTGTTGATGTATGCTCGCTCGTTGAAAGCACTTTCCGTGTGCCATCCACTATTGATAATGACGGGCATCTCGCGACGCTTGGTGAGTGCCGTTATGGCGTTGGAAAGAAAGTCTCAGATTTTTTGATGATGACGTTGGGCACGGGTGTCGGCGGCGGCATTTGCATTAACGGCGAACTCTATCGTGGCTCACGTGGACTGGGCTCTGAGTTCGGTCATGTGGTCATCGATATCAATGGTCCCACCTGTCCCTGTGGGGGAGCAGGGCATCTTGAGTCGTATCTTGGTGCTCCGGCGCTTAGCGCTTTAGCGCGTGAGGCGGCCAAAAAGCCGAGTGGGAAGGCTATCTACGATGCCGCGGGCAACGTGCTGCAAAACGTTTCAGCTCAGTCTCTCATTATTGCGGCAGCGGGCGGCGATAAGTTTGCGTGTTCAATTCTTGAAGAGCGCGGTGAGATTTTGGGCGAAGCTCTCGTTGGCCTGGTCAACATTTTTAATCCGCGCGTTATTTGCATTGGTGGTGGAGTTGGCGAGTCAGCAAAAACCTTGGTGGACTCCGCAGCCAAGGTTGTGCACTCGCGCGCCATGGCGGGACGCAAAGATGTCGAAATCGTTCAGGCTACGCTTGGAAATGATGCAGGAATTTTGGGTGCCGCGGCCCTTGCGTTCGACGAATACGAAACGCGAGAAGGTTTCTGTCTGTAGGTTATTCTTGTATACTGTTCATACTTTTTTATAGGGAAATGTTAAGAGGTCGGAATGTTTGAAAACGAGCACAACTTAGAAGAGCGCGTGATTATTCTGCGCGACAAAGCTGCGCGAGAGAGTATCGATATTGCCGATGATGTCATTGATTTCATCGCGCAAAAGTACAGTGTTCCTCAGGCGCTTAAAGGTGCTCTTATTAATGTATCGGCGTATGCGGCACGTCGTCAGATGCCCATAACCATAGAGCTTGCTCGCCACGTTCTGGATGGTACGCGCCTTGCGCATTTGAATACTTCAGAAATTCCGGTTAGCCAGGTTGCGCCTAGCCAAGGGGCAAGTCAAGGCCAAGAGGCAGGGGCTGATGAATCAGTTTCTGAGCCTATTCAGGAAACGCGCGAATACGATTCACGCGCAACTTTTGCTGAGCCAGAACTTGACGTGACCCCGAGCACGCAACAGTTCGATGCGCCTTCGTTTGCGCAAAATGCTGAGCCAGCCATTTCGTTGACCGTTGATGAAGTTGCGGGAACGCTTTTTGAAATTGCACCCTCAGAAGAAGAGTCCTATGAAGAAATTCTGGGAGTAGACGCGGCAAAGACTCAGCCAGCGCAGCAGGAATCTATTTTTGCGGGCGAAAAGGATGAGGGCATCCTCGGTTCCAACTTTGAGCCGGCAACGGTATGGTTTGTTCCTATGCGCACCCAGCGGAAAAAATCACTTATCGAGCGTGTGGGTACTGCTGTTGAGCGGTCTGGTCTCACGGCAGTCATCGATGAGGGCGATAAAGTAGCAATTAAAGTTCATTTTGGTGAAAAGGGTAATACAGGCTTTGTGAGCCCTCTCTATATTCGAGAAATTGTGCGCCTAGTTAAAGAAGCGGGCGGTAAGCCGTTCTTGACTGATGCCAATACGTTGTATTCCGGTATGCGCGATAATGCCGTCGACCATCTAACCTGCGCGATTCAGAATGGTTTTTCGTACGCAACAGTTGAGGCTCCTCTCATTATTGCTGATGGCCTGAGCGGCCGCGAGGGCGAAGATATCGAGATTTCAGGCACGAAGCACTTTGAGAGCGTGCGCATCGGTTCAGCCGCTGTGCATGCGGATGCCATGATTGTGGTAAGCCACGTTAAAGGGCACGGTGAGGCCGGCTTTGGCGGTGCGTTTAAAAATGTTGGCATGGGCCTAGGAACGCGCAGCGCAAAACAGCGTATGCATTCAGCGATAAAACCGCGTGTTGATCAAGAAAAGTGCACGCGCTGCAAGCGGTGCTCCCAATGGTGTCCTGCTCACTGTATTGAAATGGGCGCTATTCATAATGGCAAAGCCTTTATTCTCGAGGAAGAGTGCATTGGTTGCGGCGAATGCGTCGCGGCATGCGCCTATGGCGCAATCAAAGTGAATTGGGATACCGATAGTTCTGAATTCCAAGAAAAAATTGTTGAACATACGCTCGGAGCGCTTAAGGGCAAAGAGCGTAAAACGATCTACGTTAACTTCTTGACCAATATTACGCCCGAGTGCGACTGCTGGTCGTTTAGCGATGCTGCTATCGTGCCTGATATTGGCATTCTCGCAAGTCGTGACATTGTGGCCATCGATCAAGCGTCATACGACAAGGTCACCAAGGCAACGGGTAACGCTCTAAGCGTTGCTGAGGGCATGGGCGCAGGAACTGACAAGTTCATGGCAATGCACAACGTTGATGTCAATGTAACGATGGAGTATGCGGAAAAACTAGGCATGGGGACGCGTCAGTACGTCATCAAAGAGATTGGCTAGCGTGAAACCAGCGTCAGGCATACTTTATTTGGTGGCAACTCCCATTGGGAATTTGGGAGATATGACGCCCCGAGCAATCGAAACGCTCAAGAACGCTGACGCAATCCTAGCTGAAGATACACGCGTGACACGAAAGTTATGCAATTACTTTGAGATTGAAACACCGCTTGTGCGGTTTGATGAAAACACGTCACAACGCAAAATACCCGAAATGATTGCCCTTCTTGAGAGTGGCGAGACACTTGCGCTCGTGTCTGACGCGGGCACTCCTTGCGTCTCTGATCCTGGCAATAATTTGGCTGCCGCCGCGCGCGATGCTGGTTTAGAGGTCATCGCGATTCCTGGCGCAAGCGCCGCGCTTGTGGCACTGAGCGCAAGTGGAATCATCGGTTCAACCTTTTACTTCGGTGGGTTTGTCCCTCGGAAAATGAGCGAGCAGAAAGCATTTTTTCAGCGCGCGGGACAGATGGACTGCCCCTGCATATTTTTTGAATCACCGCATCGCGTGGTTGCGACTCTCGCGACGCTTGCCGATATGTTCCCTCAGAGAGAGGGAGCCTTTGCGCGTGAACTGACTAAGTTGCACGAAGAAATTGTGCGACTACCGCTTCCTGAACTGGCTGCTGAGATTGCGCGTCGTGACACTATTAAGGGTGAGTTTGTCTTAATCTTGGGGGCTTCCTCGGACGCCGAAAAGGCGCATGAAAATCAATGGGATGACGAGGCCATCAAAGAACTTTTGCGTACAAAAATCGAGCAAGGCCTATCGAAGTCGCAAGCAGTTAAGCAAGCGGTCCTCGAAACAGGACTTGCTCGAAACGACGTGTACGCATGCGCGCTTGAACTGTAGCCATCGTCCGTTAACCGTGAGCAATGGTTTCTGCGCACGTATGGCAGATATGCTTGCTGTTGAGCTCAAGGGAATCTTTGAGATTCTCATTGCCGCAGATGATGCAAGCATCGGTATATTTCTCCATAATAACTCGGCTACCTTCAACCGATATGGATAGAGGGTCTTTGATAGCGATGCCAAGCGTTTTGCGCAATTCGATCGGAATGACGACACGACCCAAATCGTCTACCCGTCTCACGATACCTGTCTTGGCCATAACGTCCTCTTTTCGCTGGAACAAATAATTGGTGTGCCGTATACTTATAGTTCGCAAGCAATGAAATAAAAGTCATTTCATGGAAAGTTTTACCCATATCTTGGAGCGCTATCACCTATGCAAAAAAAATCCTTTTACCTTACTACTCCCATTTATTACGTCAATTCTGTGCCTCATTTGGGTACCGCCTACACTACACTTGCTGCTGACGCGCTAGCGCGTTTCCGTCGCATGGCGGGCGATGACGTACTGTTTCTTACAGGTTTGGATGAGCATGGCCAAAAGGTTGAAGAGGCCGCCCTCGCGCATGATATGGAGCCAAAAGCTTGGGTTGATTCGCTCGCGAAAGAGTTTTTAGATACGTGGGAGATGCTCGATATCTCAAACGATAAGTTCATTCGAACAACCGATGAGTATCATGAGCACGCGGTACAGCATCTCGCTCAGACGCTCTATGATAATGGCGACATTTATAAAGGCACCTATGAAGGCTGGTACTGTGTGCCTGACGAGACGTATTGGGCTTCATCGGATATTGATGAGGACCATATTTGTCCTGACTGTGGCCGCGCGCTTCAGTTTGTCAAAGAAGAAAACTACTTTTTCAAGCTTTCTGCGTACCAAGATAAACTCCTTGAATACTTTGATGCTCACCCCGATTTTATTGGCCCCGATGCGCGCAAAAATGAGGTTCTCTCATTTGTTAAAGGCGGACTTAAGGACCTCTCGATTTCTCGCTCAAATATTAAGTGGGGAGTTGAGCTTCCGTGGGACAGCTCGCATACGATGTACGTATGGTTTGATGCGCTCATCAATTACCTTTCCGCCGCTGGTTATGGCCAAGAGGGCGGAGAGGCTGAGTTCGCTCACCGTTGGCCGGCGCAAGTTCACTTCGTGGGCAAAGATATCATTCGTTTCCACTGCGTCATTTGGCCGGCGATGTTGATGGCCGCAGGAATTGAACTCCCTGAGCGCATCTATGCTCATGGCTTCTTGCTCACCAAGGGTGAGAAAATGAGCAAGAGTAAGGGTAATGCTCAAACGCCCGCAAGCCTTGTCGAGACGTTTGGCGTTGATGGTTACCGCTATTATTTCTTGCGTGACGTTGCCTTCGGGCAGGACGGCTCAATTTCAATGGAGTCGATGGTCCAGCGCTATAATGGCGACCTCGCCAATGACTGGGGCAATCTCTGTAGCCGCCTTTTTAACATGATTGGGAAATATTTTGAGGGCAGTGTCCCTGACCCAAGCGGTTGCGTTGACGCCGATGAAGGCAAAGAGCTCAAGACCATAGCGGCTGGCCTGTTTGATGCGTATGAATCGCGCATGGCCGCCTTTGACTTTGCGGGTGCGCTTGATAAGACCTGGGACCTCATTAAAGAGGCCAATAAATATATTGAGTTGAGTGCCCCTTGGGCGCTCGCCAAGGACGAAGCGCAAAGTGGTCGTTTGGCTGCAGTGCTCTATAATGCTCTCGAGGCTGTGCGTATAGCGGCTATGTACACCGCTCCCGTTATGCCCAACACTTCTGCTGAAGTATGGCATCGCCTTGGCTTGGGAGATATCTCAACCGTTGACGATATCGCCGCGCTCACAGAGTGGGGGCAATTGGCTGTTGGCAACACCGTAGAGAAAGGCGACCCGCTTTTCCCGCGTATGGTAGATGAGAAGTAAGTGATGAGTTTTTCAACCTTTCTGAACGCAAAGAAAAAAGAAGTTGAGTTGCCTGATTTTGAAGGCGCTCTCATAGCCGATACGCACGCGCACCTCGATATGCTTGAGGACCCAGCGCGTGCTTTAGCTCGTAGTGGTCTTGCGCACCTTGGTCTTGTGGTCACGGTAGCAAGCGTGCACGAGAATGCGCGCACCATATGCGACTCTCTTGAGGGTTGGCGCCAAAGCGCTCGCGCAATGCTCGATGCGGCAGGCTTTGTTGATATAGAGGTGCCTGAAGTGCGCGTCATTGTGGGAGGACACCCCCAAGACGCCTCAAAGATGACTGATGAAGGGCGGGCGCTCATTCGGGAAGTCGCACGTGACAAGCGTGTGGTGGGTATAGGTGAGACAGGTCTCGACTACTTTTATGAAACATCACCGCGCGCAGTTCAGAAAGTTCAGTTTGCTGAAGAGCTCGCGCTTGCTGATGAGCTTGATATTGTTGCGTGCTTGCATATTCGGGATGCTCACGATGACGCGCTTGAAGTATTGCGCTCAACGGGTATGCCACGGGCGGGCGCGATTTTACACTGCTATAACATGGGGCCCGAAACACTAGCGCCCTTTCTTGAGCTGGGATGCATGGTTAGTTTTGCGGGTCCGCTGACGTTTAGAAAAGCGCACGATGTGCGCGAGGCGGCGGCGCTTGTTCCTCATGAGCGCCTGCTCACTGAAACCGACTGCCCCTTTATGGCGCCAGAGCCCTGCCGGGGTCAGACAAACGAGCCTGCTTATACAGCGTTTACCGCGGGTATGCTTGCTGAAGCCACGGGGCTGAGCTTGCGTGAATGCGCTGAAGTCACGTACTCTAATGCACGGAAACTGTTTGGATGTGATAAGTGATGAAACCATCTTTATTGTTCATCTGCGGGAGCCCGCGTGCTTACGGTAACTGTATGACGCTCGCCGAAGACCTCGTTTCTCGCGCGACACTTGCGGGATGCGAATGTACGGTGGCAGCCCCTCTCAAGACGCTTGGTTTTGACGAGACGAGTGCTGCTTTTACTTCATTTAGGGGCATGGAGGGTTGTCGCTCATGCGGCGGCTGCAAGAAAACAGGCACCTGCGTTATTGACGATGCCATGCGCAGCATTTATCCAACGCTTGAGCGCGTTGATGGGGTTGTCTGGATTTCTCCTACCTATTTTGGTTCAGTTTCTTCGCAACTGAAGGCGGTTATTGACCGCTTTCAAGCCCTCTATTCTCGTCGTTTGCTTGGCCTTGTTGAGGTGGGCGCTTTGCGCAAGCCGGTGCTTTCAATTGTGCTGGGCGGCGGAGAAGACCCTTATGGCAATGAGGCGGCATTTATTCCCCTCGAAAGTGGGTCGCACATGTTCGAGGGCCACGTTATTGAGCGTCTCTCAATAACTGGTGTCGACCAAGCGGGCGAGATAAATGAAAGCGCGCATAGCGAAGCGCGCCAAAGCGCGTATGAAATGCTCGATACCCTTGTTGCTCAGGCTCAAGTATTTGCTGAGCAGCGCACAAAGAGCGAGTAGGGAGTTCTCGTGCATTCTTTTCTCGCTTCACCGAAAGCGACCATTGAAGTGCTGCAACAGTTTGGACTGTATACCAAGAAAAAACTTGGTCAGCACTTTCTTATTGATGATAATGTTATCGCGCATATTTTAGAGCTTGCCGACATTCATCCCGAAGATATTGTGGTTGAGGTAGGGCCGGGCATCGGAACGATGACTACGGCGCTCGTTGAAACCCCCGCAAAAATCGTTGCGGTTGAATTTGATAAAGAATTGCCGCGTGTATTGAAACGCACTGTCGTGCAACGCCATGCGACTGAAGATGGCGAGCTACAAAATTTTGCGCTCGTACTGGGTGATGCTGCGGCGTTGCCGGCAAGTGCAATTGCTGCCCCTTTTGGTGAGCCCACTTGTCTTGTCTCTAATTTGCCTTATCAAGTTGCCGCAACCGTGGTGCTTCGTTACTTTGAGATTTTTGAGAGTATGCAATCGGCCACGGTCATGGTGCAAGCCGAGGTTGCTCAACGCATGGCAGCAACACCCGGCAATAAAAATTATGGGGCCTATACCGTGAAGCTGAACCTGCTGGCACGCGCCAGCAAGATGTTTGCGGTCTCTCGTCAAAGTTTTCTGCCGCCTCCACGTGTTGAGTCAACAGTTATCCGTCTCGACCGCTGTACGCTTGTGCCTTCGCGCGAGGAGTACGATCGCATCGCTCTCGTTATTGATGGCGCGTTTGCTCAGCGTCGCAAGACGTTGCGCAATAATTTGAAGACTTCTCTGAGCCTTTCTTCTGAGGTAGTAGAGGCGGCATGCGCTGCGGTTGGTATTGATCCGAGCGTACGCGCGGAGATGCTTACCGTCGAGCAATTTATCGCGCTTGCTGACGCGCTTCAGGAGTAACAGAAGAAATCTTTATCCAGCAAGAATGATAAAAATAAAGTATTGACTTCAACTAAAAATTTTTCGTATAATAATCTACTGCTGTTTTAGTCCATCCTCGATTTATGAAGGAGGAATCCCCTAGTGCCAAGAGCTATTGGTTCCCCTATCCAAACTGGGACCGTGCGTGACCGACGCACATTTGCAAAGAACCCAGAAATCTTGTCCGTTCCTAATCTAATCGGCATCCAACGCGACTCTTTCGAGTGGTTTATGAAAGAGGGCCTCGCAGAGGTGCTCAAAGACGCTTCACCTATTTCCGACCGTGATGACCGTTTTCACGTTGTCTTTGGTGATTACATCTTTAGCCCACCAAAGCACAGTGTTGACGAGTGCAAAGAAAAGGGACTCACGTATCAGCGCTCTCTTCTCACCAATGTTTCTGTTATCAATCGTGAAACAGGCGAAGAGTTGCGTAAAAACCTCATTTACATGGGAGATTTTCCTGTAATGACTGAGCGCGCTACCTTTGTTATCAATGGTTCAGAGCGCGTTATCGTATCGCTGCTTCAGCGTTCACCTGGCGTTTATTTCTCGGTCGAAGAGCGCCGCAACAAAGAACAGTACTTCACTGCAGAGTTGAAGCCACACCGTGGTGCTCCTCTCGCATTTGAGTTTGATAAGACGGGCGCGATTCTCGTCAACGCAAACCGTAGCCGCAAAGTGCCTGTTACGATGTTTATTCGTGCCATGGGTCTTGCGGAAACTGACAAAGAAATCCTCGCTCTTTTTGATGATTCAGAGGCAATCAAAAATACGCTCATGAAGGACCGTACTGAGACGCGCGATGAGGCTCTTATCGAGCTTTACAAGCACTTGCGTCCTGGTGACCTTCCTAGTGTTGAGACCGCTTCTGCATGGATTACGAGCCTGTATTATTCAGAAGGCCGTTATGACCTCGCTCGCGTAGGTCGCTATCAGATTAACAAGAAGTTCGCGGATATCGCTGCTGAGTACAATATGGAGCTTGCTGACGAGTTGTCAACCGCTCTTACTCCAGAAGATATCATCGCAACCCTTCGCTATCTCTTGGCTCTTGGTGAGGGCCGCGATGGCTTTACTATTGACGATGTTGACCACTTGGGTAACCGTCGTATTAGTACCGCTGGCGAACTTATTCAGAACCGTTTCCGCATCGGTATTTCTCGTATGCGCCGTACCGTTTCTGACCGCCTTGCGACACTCAACCCAGATGAGATTGCACCAGAGAACCTCATTAATATTCGCCCAATCAGCGCGTCTATTAAAGAGTTCTTCGGCTCATCACAGCTTTCACAGTTTATGGACCAGACCAATCCTGTCGCGGGCCTCGCTCACAAGCGTCGTCTTTCAGCAATTGGACCAGGCGGTATCCGTTCTGCTCGTGAAGCAAAGATTGAAGTGCGAGACGTTCACCCAAGCCACTATGGTCGTATCTGTCCTATTGAGACGCCAGAAGGTATGAACATTGGTCTTATCGGTTCTCTCGCAACTTATGCGCATGTAAACAAATTCGGATTTATCGAGACTCCTTACCGCGTTGTAAAAGACGGCAAAGTAACCGATGAAATCCACTACATTACTGCTGACAAAGAAGAGAAGCACGTTATCGCTCAGGCGAGCGAGCCTTTTGACCCCGAGACAGGCGAGTTTGAGAACGAGCGCGTTCTCTGCCGTGTTAAGGGTTCTGGTCCTGACGGACAGTTCGGCGAGCCTGATGAGCGCACGCCACAAGACGTCGACTACATGGACGTTTCTCCTCGTCAGATGGTTTCAGCGGTAACAGCGCTTATCCCATTCCTCGAGCACGACGACGCAAACCGCGCGTTGATGGGCGCGAACATGCAGCGTCAGGCAGTGCCTTTGATGAAGCCAGCTGCTCCACTTGTTGGAACTGGTCTTGAGGGTACGGTTGCTGTTGACTCTGGTGAGGTGTTCGTTGCTAAGCGTGGCGGCGTAGTTGAAGAAGTTGACGCTGATCACGTAAGCATTCGCACCAAAGAGGGCGAGCTTGACACCTACAAGATGCCTAAGTTCCGCCGCTCAAATCAGAGCACCTGCATCAACCATCGCCCCATTGTTGTTGAAGGCGAAGTTATCGAAGAGGGCGCACCTATCGCCGATGGTCCTTCAACCGAAAGCGCAGAGCTTGCTTTGGGTCAAAACCTCCTTGTTGCGTTCATGCCATGGGAAGGTTACAACTACGAAGACGCAATCATCCTTTCAGAGCGTTGTGTTCGTGATGACTTGCTCACTTCAATTCATATTAAAGAGTACGAAATTGAGGCTCGTGATACGAAGGTGCGCGCTGACCGCGACACCACACCACGTGCCGAAGAGATTACTCGTGAAATTCCAAATACGAGCGAAGATATGCTCGCTAACCTCGATGAAGGCGGTATCATTCGCATCGGTACCGAGGTTCATCCGGGCGACATCCTCGTCGGTAAAGTAACGCCAAAGGGCGGTTCATCAGGAGCAACTGCAGAGCAGCGTCTTCTTGAGCAAATCTTTGGTACCAAGGTTGATCCTGTACGTGACTCTTCACTGCGTGTACCTCACGGAGTAAGCGGTCGTGTTATTGATGTTCAGCACATTCGTGGTAACGAGGATGGCGTTGAACTCAAGCGCGGCGTTAATGAGCTTGTTCGCGTATTCATCGCTCAGAAGCGTAAGATTCAGGTCGGCGACAAGTTGGCAGGTCGTCACGGTAACAAGGGTGTTATCTCAAAGATTCTGCCTATCGAAGATATGCCATTCCTCGCGGACGGTACCCCAGTTGACATTATCCTCAACCCTATGGGTGTACCAAGCCGTATGAACGTCGGACAGCTCCTCGAGACACACCTCGGATTTGCTGCAGGCTTTGGATTTAGCGACGATGAGGAGCCAGCAAAATCAGTTCCTGCTCGTCGTCATGTTTCGACGCCAGTATTCGACGGTGCAAAAGAGGGCGAGATTTCTAACGTCCTCGATAAGGCTAACCTCAACCTTGAGCTCAAGGCGCAAGAGCGTTTTGGTGATAAGGCAAAGGCTGAGTTTATTCCTAAGATTTCTCGCTTCGGTAAAATTCGCCTCATGAACGGCCGCACTGGCGAGCCATTCCACGAGGATGTAACCGTTGGTCAAATCTACATCTTGAAGTTGCACCACTTGGTTGACGACAAGATTCACGCTCGTTCAACAGGACCATACTCACTTGTTACCCAACAGCCATTGGGTGGTAAGGCGCAGTTCGGTGGACAGCGCTTCGGTGAAATGGAAGTTTGGGCTCTCTACGCTTACGGCGCGGCGTATCTCCTCCGCGAGATTCTCACCGTTAAGTCAGACGACCTCAAGGGCCGCATCAAAGCCTACGAGGCAATCGTTAAGGGAGAAAATATTCCTGAGCCAGGTATGCCAGAATCATTCAATGTTTTGGTGCGCGAACTTGGTTCGCTTGGCCTTAAGGTTGATGCTTTCACTGATGATGGTAGTCACATTAACCTTATGCAGTCACGAGTTGAGCGTTCAAGCATCGCTCGTGAAGCAACAAAGAGTGAAATTTCTGAAGAGATGGTCGATGAAGATACCGCTAAGCTTATGAGCGACACCGGTCTCGACATGGACATCGAAGCTCTCATCGGAGAGGGCTCTGACGATGCTTTCAGCCTCGACTCAGTAGTGCTCGAAGAGGATACCGACAACTCTAACCTTTCTGAAGAGGAGGAATAAACGTGCCGGATGTTGATGTAAGCAGTTTTGAACATTTAAAAATCACGCTCGCAAGCCCTGAGCAGATGCGCGCGTGGTCTTATGGTGAAGTTAAAAAGGCAGAAACCATAAACTACCGCACCCAGAAGCCCGACCGCGACGGTCTCTTCTGCGAGAAAATCTTCGGTCCAACGAAGGACTGGGAGTGCGCTTGCGGTAAGTATCGTCGTGTACGCTTTAAGGGTATCAAGTGCGAGAACTGCGGTGTTGAAGTAACTAAGGCTAACGTTCGTCGTGAGCGTATGGGCCACATTGAGCTTGCTTCTCCTGTTGCACACGTATGGTACTCACAGGGCGTCGCAAAACATATGAGCACGTTGCTCGATATTAAATATCGTGACCTTGAGAAGGTACTCTACTTCATCAGCCCTATCGTCACCTCAGTTGACGAAGAGCGCCGTGAAGAAGATTATCCTATGCTTCGCACTGAACTC
>OCTV010000741.1_pt1 | contig 12445 bp, 9 predicted proteins | sample 1539101 | NCBI WGS metagenome assembly OCTV01 (sample SAMEA3991422, study PRJEB22521) | metagenome | biome: anthropogenic terrestrial biome; feature: sewage plant; material: sludge | place: Sweden | collected 2012-09-26 | reverse complement strand
TGGACTGGGTGTCGCTGCTGATAGCTTGTACGTAATGGCCAATACTCCCGGGGTCATCTTTAAAAATAATATCATCATGGGATCCCGGGTGTCCGAGGGTCCTGATGCCGCCCCGGGATACATCAGAGCTTATGATGCCCTGACCGGCAAATTGGTCTGGGTTTTTCATACCATCCCTCATCCTGGCGAACCCGGTTATGAGACCTGGCCGGCTGATGCATGGAAAAAAGTAGGTGCAGCCAACAGTTGGTCGGGCATGTCTTTGGATCCGGATCGGGGAGTAGTCTATGTACCTACCGGGTCTGCCGCTTTTGATTTTTATGGCGGCAATAGAAAGGGGCAAAATTTATATGCAAATTGCGTTTTGGCTCTTGATGCTGCAACGGGAAAACTTAAATGGTATTATCAAACGACACATCATGATATCCTGGATCGTGATCTGCCGGCTCCGCCGGTCTTGATTCAAGTGAAGAAAGATGGCAAGACTATCGATGCTTTGGCCCAGGCCACCAAACAAGGATATTTGTTTGTACTTGATCGGGATACGGGTCTGCCTGTTTTTCCTGTCGATGAAGTCCCGATGCCCAAGTCAGATTTGCCCGGTGAAGAATCCTGGCCCACACAACCTGTACCTACCTTACCCAAACCCTATGCCAGGCAAAACTTTGACGCAAGCATGGTCAACGATCTGCATGCAGATTCATACGACTACTTAATGAAGCAATTTAATACAGTCAGGTCTGGCGGACCTTATCTGCCACCCGGGTTAAAAACAGGGATTGTATATCCCGGGTATGATGGCGGAGCAGAATGGGGTGGTCAATCCTATGATCCCAATACAGGAATATTGTACCTGAATAGCAATGAAATGCCCTGGCTGCTCACGATGGTCGACCTCACTCCTGACAAATCGATGGACAATGCCAAAAATTATGCCAGAGGATTGTTTCTGCGTAATTGTGCTATTTGCCACGGGGCCGATCGAAAAGGTGACGGCGGCAAAGTATACCCGGCTATAGACCAAACGCAAAAAAAATATTCTATTCCTCAATTACGAGCCTTGTTGCATGAAGGGCGGCGATTGATGCCTTCATTTAAATACATTGACTCCACTGATCTTGATGCCATCATGACCTATATACGGGATGAACCTGTCAAACCTTTGAAGGGCGCTTCAAAATTTACACCCGAAATACCTTATAGTATGACGGGATATATCCGGTTTACTGATCACCATGGATTTCCGGCAGTCAAACCACCCTGGGGCACGCTCAACGCCATCAACCTAAATACCGGTCAATATGAGTGGACGGTGCCTTTAGGCGAGATCGATTCTTTGACCCGCAAAGGCATCCCCATCACAGGCACAGAAAACTATGGTGGACTATTGAATACCGCAGGAGGACTGATATTTATCGGGGCCACCAAAGATGAAAGATTCAGAGCTTTTGATAAAAAAACCGGCAAAATGCTTTGGCAATATGATCTTCCAGCGGGTGGATATGCTGCTCCGGCTACTTACAGTGTCAGCGGTAAACAATATGTCGTGATCGCTTGTGGAGGTGGTAAAATGGGCACCAGGAGTGGGGATCAGTACCTTGCTTTTGCATTGCCGTGATTTCGATTGCCTCCAAATTCAATTTAATTGCAATAATTTAATTACTTCGTTTCTATACAGTTTCCCAATAGGTATTTCTTTATTGCCTATTCCAATGGTCTCTGGTGTAAATGTTTTTACCTGGTGCAGAGCAACGATAAAAGATCTGTGGACCCGTATGAATTTTGATTCCGGCAGCATGTCTTCTACGGAGCTTATTGATTGCCTGGTGACGATCAGACCGGTGGTGGTATATACTTTGATATAGTCTTTCATACTTTCGATATAAAGCATGTCTGCAAGCATGACCTTGACCATTTTACGATCTGCTCTAAAATAAACAAAGGGTTCGTTTTTAAAGACTTCTTCCCGAATGAATTCTGTAGGGATAACTTCTTTTGTAGGGAATGATTTATTAATAGCTTTGAGAAATCTGTCAAATGCAATCGGTTTTAGCAGATAATCCGTGATATCGAGTTCATACCCTTCCAGGGCATATTCCTGAAAAGCTGTGGTGATGATGGTTTTTGGAGGTTTTTTTAATGTTTTTAGAAAGTCATTGCCATTCAATTGGGGCATTCGGATGTCGAGAAACATCAGGTCCACTTCATGTTGATGTAGAAAGGCCAAAGCTTCCAGTGCATTGGCGCAGGACCCGATTATTTCGAGCGTAGGGACTTGCGAGATATATTGACGCAGCACCTCTCTCGCTCTGGGTTCATCATCCACTACCAGGCATTGGACTTTTTTAGATTCTATCATAGACCATTTCTGTGGTTTGTGTAGATAAAGGTTGTTCTAAATTATTGGGTTGAAGTTCTATTCTGAGATTGACTATAAATACATCAGCTTCATTCGTAAAAGTTAGTTCATGACGCCCAGGATAAATTAGGGATAATCTTTTAATGACATTTTCTATGCCGATACCCTGGGTCAGTGATTTGGGCTCTGGCTCAAATGCTTTGCCGTTGATCAATTTCATTTTCATTTGCTGTCCTTTTAATTGTATGGAGAGGCTGATCCATGGATGATCAATTAATTGGCTGGTACCGTGTTTGAAGCAGTTTTCTATCAACGGCAATAAAAGTAAGGGTGCGATGTAAAGATCGTTGGTGAGATCTGGCAGGTCTATCTGAAGATCCAGTTTATTGCCATACCTGATTTCTTCCAGTTCGATATAGTCTTTGACCAATTTTAATTCTTTTTCGAGGGAGACGACAGTTTGATCGCTTTCATATAAGATAAATCGCAACAGGTCTGACAGGCTGGTGATCATTTTAGCGGCTACCGGCGATGTAGTTTGAGTATAAGAATATATATTGTTCAAAGTGTTAAATAGAAAATGAGGATGTACCTGTGCTTTAAGTAATTGTAACTGGGCAGCCGTATTTTCGTTTTGCAACTGCATATTGCGTTGGTTCTTAATATACCAATGTTTCATCAGTTTGATTGCCGCCGCCAAGCCACCTATGGTGATGCCCCCTCTCAATCCGGCCAGCAGGGACAGCAGAAAAGAAGTATTGATCGAATCCCATTTTTGAACATCAAATAAATGGTATCGTACTATTGGTAAAAAATATGTGCCGATGACCGCCGAAATGCATGCAGTCATAATAAATAATAACAGGATCCAACCTATAGCTTGTACATATAATCCTTTGATCACATATCGCGGAATGACAAAATACATCAAAGAATAGGTCAAAAACATGTGCGATGTGAGGAAAAATAAGGAATCAACCAACGCGATTGGAAGGCGATCCAGGCTGGGTAGAAAACTGAATTTTGCCGTGTAAGAGTATAGTATCCCAAAAAACAGCCACCAGAATATCCAGAATACCAAATGCCTTTGCCATCTGAATTTTTTTTCTTCGGAAAAGATGAATAAGTGTTGATCCATGACTTTGCGATAAAGTTAAGGGGTAAAGTGCTTAATTTTATTTCCTTGAAAGAGAAGCAGCTAGAAAGCCTGATTTCGTAGACTAAATGACTTCATCGCTAAAAAGATGTGCTAATTCCTTTTTTGTCCTTCCTTATTTTTTAAGGATGGCCGCTACGTAGTTTTTTCCCGGATTGTTTTTGGTTTGAAGCCCATAAGCTTTAATGACCTGGTCGAGAGCATATTCGAGTTTCAGCTTTACGGTTACATTTTTAATATTCAGTCTACGGCTGCCAAGGATTTCCGTATATATCAATTCACTGGTGGAATCATAAAATTTTATGACATTGCCCATCAAAGGTTGTTTATTATACTCTACTACCCAATAGCCGTTGGAAGATACATATGGGTGAGGCTTTTTTATTCCTTGCTGAGCCTGCATGGGTAGTGCTGATAAATAGAGGAAGAAAAGGATGACCGTTTTTTGAATTAATTTTTTCATATTTATTTTTATTTAAGGCAAACCTAGTCTCCTTGTAAAGCGGAAGTATTTCAAAAAGGCTCAAAGTGGATTGTAGAGAGACAGACAGGCTAAAAAAACAGACAAAGTCTTTTTGAAGTCAATAGGCCCTCCTTGTATTGATTAATGAACGTGCAGATAAGTGAGAAGCACCTCGATCATCTTGATTCAAATTCATTCAGGCAAGGCAGTTTATGGTGCCGCCAGGGTTGCCCTTACTTACTAATTACTAATTACTATATTTGACTTTATATGGTAAAACAGTTTTCAGTCATACTCCTGGTCGTTTTTCTCAGTGCATGTGGTTCTAAAAACTCAGCGGATGTAATCCTGATCAATGGTCATTTCTATACGATGGTCACGGAGGGTGATACGATAGCTGCACTGGCAATAAAAGCCGGGAAAATTATAGATCTGGGGAGTACTCAAAATATATTGAATTATAAAAACAGTGAGACCACGCTGATCGACCTGGAGGGTCATACAGTTCTACCCGGATTTACCGACTCGCACATCCACCCTATCAGTGGAGGCCTGGCCCTATTGGAGTGCGATCTGACAGACCTCAATACTGCCGACCAAATCATAGATAGTATCAGGAATTATGCAGCAAGGAATCCAAGCCATACCTGGATCAGGGGAGAAAGCATGTGGTTATCAGCTTTCAAACAGGGCAATCCACAAAAATCTGTTTTGGATTCGATCATTCCAGACCGGCCTGTATTTATCTCTTCTAGTGACGGTCACAATGCATGGGTCAATAGTAAAGCACTTGCGCTAGCCAATATCACCCGCGAGACACCGGACCCACTCAATGGTAGGATCGAAAGAGATCCGATCACACAGGAACCCAGCGGCACCTTGCGTGAGACTGCTCAGGACCTGGTCAGTCACCTGCTGCCAAAATATACCACAGAAGAAAGAAAACAAGCTTTGCTGGTAGCACTCCAACTGGCCAATCAATATGGTCTCACCAGCCTGGTAGAAGCCTCAGCCGGTCCGGAATACATTGAGACCTATCTCGAACTGGAAAAAGAAAATAAACTCACGGCCCATATCAATATTTCTATTTACGGTGATATCAGCAAGGGTATGTCGATGGTGGACGAAGTCATAGCCCTCAGAGCTAAATATGGACCCCTATCAAATGGGATCAATCTCAACCAAGTCAAGCTGTTTATGGATGGCGTCGTAGAAGGCAAAACTGCAGCTATGCTGACAGATTATGCCGATGATCATCACAAAGGCATAGCCAATACCTCGCCGGATACAGCTATGGCGGTGATAGCTGCCCTGGACAAAGCGGGATTTCAGATCCATGTACATTCGATCGGCGATGCAGCTACGCGCATGACCCTGGACGCTTTTGAGTATGCCCTGAAAACGAACGGACCCAGAGACAGCAGGCATCATATCGCACACTTGCATGTGATCCACCCGGATGATTATGATAGATTTAAATCCCTGGGAGTGATCGCTAATATTCAGGCATTGTGGGCGACCCTCGAAGACAGCTATATGACTGAATTAAATTTTCCTTACCTGGGCAAGGAGCGTATCGAATGGCAGTACCCTATCGGATCATTGAAGCGGGCAGGTGCCACCCTGGCATTTGGAAGTGACTGGAATGTGAGTACTCAAAATCCCTTTTATTGTATGCAGGTGGCAGTGACCCGCAGAGGACCTGACAGCATATCCCGCCCACCATGGACACCCCAGCACCTGATCGACCGATATAGTGTAGTGCATGGATATACGGCAAATGGGGCCTATCTCACCTTTAGAGAAAAAGAATCAGGCACTGTAGAAAAAGGGAAATGGGCAGATCTAATCGTATTGGATCAGGATCCACTGCTTTGTGACACCTTCTCCATCTTTAAAACCAAGGTGCTGAAGACTTATTTTAAAGGGCAGTTGGTGTATAAAGAGGACTAGAAGTATATTGCTCTCAGTCCCTGCTGGCACTCACCCGATCAAAATACTCTGCGGAGGGAAGGTTTTTGATGCATAAGGACTCCAGTTGTTGATAAGTGCCATTAAACGCATTGAAGTCAACTTCCTGCCGGATACCTTCTATCTTGCCACTGTTGGCATATTGCCAGAAATTCCATTGCCGGTTGTTGCCCAGTTCAGGCGCTTTATCGTTATACCGGGCTATCCAGATGGGGTAGTCCTCGAAGCGACCTGCTATAAACCTATAATAGGCCTTAAGATTGGTGTAGATGATTGGTTTAGTATTGAATGCAGTGGATATGATATCCAGCCAGATAGTCACATTTTTGACTAATTCTTCCGGGTCATCGTAATCTGTCACTTCCATGTCCAGCACCGGAGGGAGGTCACCATTTTGCATGCTTACATTCATCATAAAATTTTGTGCCTGCAGGGATGGATCGAGATTTGGCCGAAAAAAATGGTAAGCACCCCTTTTGACTCCTGCGAGCTTTAACGCCTTCCAGTTTGAATAGAACAGCGTGTCACAGTGTTCTTCTCCTTCAGTGGCTTTGATGAAAGCAAAAGAAACTCCCTGTTCTTTTACTGCTGACCAATCCACTTTGCCTTGAAAATGAGAGACATCTATGCCATGAATCTCGTAAGCCATAGGTCGATCATTGGAAACTCCACAGCCGACTATAAACAAAATGTTGGTGACAAAAAGAAACTTTAAAATCATGATTACCTAACCCTAACGTTAAGATGGCCTCTAAGTCACATATTTATTATGATATATTTATCAACATTCTGTTAATTTTCTGTATTATATGAGGTTATTTTTGCGGATATTCCAACCTAAGCATGACTTTAAGATCACAATACAATACTGCTATAGCTAAAACGAGTCCTTTTCCGCTAGGCCTGGAAATCACTTCAGCCCGGGGAGCAAACCTATATGGTATTGATGAAAAAAAATATCTGGATTTCATTTCTGGTATCGGGGTAAGCAATCTTGGACACCACCATCCGGACATTATACAAGCCATACATGACCAGGCAGACCTTTTTTTGCATACAATGGTTTATGGCGAGCATATCCAGGCCCCCCAGGTATTATTGGCTGATTTGTTGACAAGCCAGTTGCCACCTTCATTGAACCAGGTATACTTTCATTCATCAGGCACAGAAGCGATTGAGGCAGCGATGAAACTAGCAAGAAAACTTTCAGGTAGGCCGACCCTGATCTCTTGCACCAATGCCTATCATGGCAGCACCTACGGGGCGATGAGTTTGATGAGTGATGAGACCAAGACCAATCCTTATGGGCCCTTGGTGCCCGAGATCGAGCACATTGTATTTAATGATATCAGCTCCCTGGATGTGTTAAATGACCAAGTGGCAGCGGTGATCCTGGAGGTCGTGCAGGCTGAAGCCGGTATCTATGTGCCTACAGCGGAATTTTTAAAGGCGCTGCGGTCAAGTTGTGATACCTATGGCATCCTGCTGATCATCGACGAGATCCAATCCGCCATGGGCAGGACCGGCAGTTTATTTGCGTTTTCTTCTTATGACCTGGTACCGGATGTTTTAGTGTTGGGTAAAAGTTTTGGAGGTGGCTTACCATTGTCAGCGGTGATCGCAGACTATGAAAAAATGAGGTCACTCGCTGAAGACCCGCCTTTGACCCATATGACTACTTTTGGAGGTCACCCTCTATCTTGCGCTGCCGGGCTGGCTTCATTAAAAATATTGTTGGCGAGTGATATCATCCATCAAAGCCGGTTAAAAGCTGAGCGGTTTATCGAAAAAATAAATCACCCATTGATCAAAGAATTAAGACCCACTGGAGGATTGTGGATGGCTATTGATTTTCAGGATGCTGAACTGGTACAAAAATTGATTCCTCTTGCGCAGGAAGGGGGGCTATTGATCGATTGGTTCTTATTTAATGATAGTTCCATACGGATTGCCCCACCTTTGACCATCACTGATATGGAGCTGGATGAAGCTGCTGATATATTGATCAATGCATTGGATATGCTTGCAGTCAATCATTCTGTCCCTTTCGTTTAACCACAAATTGTCATTTTTTTTCAATTCAAGTCAGAGATTTTTGAGCATCCCTTTATATGCTGTCACAACCTGAGCCTGGCGCAGATTGGATTGTTTTATATTTGGGTATAATTCTATCTAAAACTATACGAATATGATTTCAGGAGATGCATTGGTATTTACATTAGGCCTGTTGGATCAGGGATTTGCCAAAACAGCCCATGGCCTGATAAGAGGTTCCGATCGATTCAAAGTGAGGGCAGTGGTAGATCCTGCTTTCGAAGGCAAAGATGCAGGTATTGTCATGGATGGCCACCACCGAGACATCCCAGTGCTTGGATCAGTGGATGAAGCGCTTCGGATATATCCTGAAATCAAATATGCTATCGTGGGCATTGCGCCCATTGGCGGTAAACTACCTGCTGAATTATTAGATCAGTTACTCTTCAGCGCCAGGAGAGGACTCTCCCTCGTCAGTGGTTTGCACGAATATGTCAGTGATCAGCGGGCCATTGCAGAAGCCGCCAATCAATTCGGTGGCACCATCACCGATATCCGAAAACCAAAACCTAAATCGGAACTGCATTTTTGGTCAGGCAAAATCTTTGAAGTTAAGTGTCCGATCATAGCAGTGATCGGCATGGATTGCGCCATTGGTAAAAGAAGTACTGTCCGATTTTTATTAGACGGATGTAAGGCAGCCGGCCTCAAAGCGGAAATGATTTTTACCGGGCAGACCGGATGGATGCAAAGCGGAAAGTATGGTTTTGTGCTCGACTCTACTTACAACGATTTTGTATCTGGTGAATTGGAACACGCCATCGTAGCTTGTTATGAGCATGAAAAACCGGATGTTATTTTTTTGGAAGGTCAGTCCTCCCTGCGGAATCCGAGTGGGCCATGCGGGTCGGAATTGCTGATATCAGGCAATGCCAAAAAAGTGATCTTGCTTCATGCTCCTAAGCGGATCTTTTTCGATGATGATCCTGCCTGGGGTAAAATACCTTCGGTACAGTCTGAAATCAATCTTATCAAAGCATATGGAGCTGAGGTCATCGGTCTGGCTTTAAATACCAATGGATGTACTGCGTCAGAAGCACTACAATTTAAACTGGAACTGGAAAATGAAATTCAATTGCCTGTGGCTTTGCCTTTGGAAGAAGGGGTTGATGCTCTCGTTTCTACTGTACAAAATTGCTTGTTAACTCTTAAATAGTATTTCATGTCCTCTAAACTGCTATTACGCCTGGCCGCTTTCACTATGTTTGTTTATTATATCTTACATTTTACATCCATCCCAAATAAAGGCATGCTGAATGACACTCTTCCAGATAGTTTGTCAACTCCTATGACCCAACTAAAAATAAATTATATCGGACGGGACACTGATTTTCAGATCTTCTATGAATCCAATATATATGCTTTCAGTATGGCCCTGGCACTCGTGTTTATCCTGTTATGGATGTTATCTGATCTGACTGAAAAATATAAAATCATTGCCGCGAGGCTATTGATCCCATTCATCTTTTTTTTAATATTACTGGGTGGAGAAGAGTTACTGTACGGGCATTCATTTGCTGGAGCCCTCAGCCTTATATCCGCTCTATTAACCGGAATTGCTTTCTTTAAGATGCGGGGACTATCCATTAAAATCAATTTGATCCCAGATGAGGACTGAGCCCTTGGATTTTATGCCGGAGTGCTACCAGGTTGGTATAAAGATCCTGAGAAATGGCTGGAGCTTCTTTCCACCATAGATCAATTCAAACAGTATAAGATTACTGGTAAGTACTTTATACAGTTTACCGGGTTTTATTTTATCGTGCAGGCTATAGTTTATCTGTTCTTCTGGCAGCTATTTGATTGGAACCGTCATCTTAAAAAAGTCAATGTGGCCAACCGGGCCATTTCGCACATCGCCAATATTCAAATAACAAATTTATTCCTATTGGTATCCAGGTTGTGTTTTTTATTTACGGTTGAGCTGCATCATACCGCCAATGGTAAGTTTTTTTAGGCGGCATGGCCGGATTCTGGTTGATGCGTAAGATACAACAATTTGTTTTTTCGCGCTTCCATAATCGGTTCGTTCACTTGCTGACCATGGTGTTTATCGCAGGAGTTTTATTATTTACCTTGCCGTGGTTTATAAAAATGTGATTAAGTCATATCTTAGTTTTTTCACAACTTAACTTCAATTAAAATGAACTCAACCTCCATCTTGAAAAATTCCAGAAGAGCCTTCATCAAAAAAACAGTGGCTGCTAGTTCCCTAGTGGCAGCCGGACGAGCATTGCCTGGATGGAGCGCAGCCAGTTACCGAAGGATCATAGGCGCCAACGAATTGTTCCGTGTTTCGATTATGGGAGTCAATTCGCGTGGTGCAGCATTGGGGGCGACTTTTGCAAATCAACCAAATTGCGACCTTATCCACGTGTGTGATGTAGATAGCCGGGCCCTGGCATCTTTTCGAAAGACTATCTCCGGGATACAAGCGGCGCCGACTAAAGGCTTTAAAGATTTTAGACTTTCGTTGGAGTCAAAAGATATAGATGCATTGGTGATATCGGCACCGGACCATTGGCATGCACCGGCAGCACTGATGGCTATGAAAGCAGGCAAACATGTATATCTTGAAAAACCATGCAGCCACAATCCCCACGAAGGCGAGATCATCGTCGAAGCAGCCACCAAATACAATAGAAAAGTACAAATGGGCAATCAGCGCCGTTCTTACCCTCATGTAGTGCAAGGTATAGAGGAACTCCAATCTGGAGCCATCGGCCGGGTGTATATTGGCAAAGGATGGTATACCAACAATCGGGCATCTATCGGGATTGGAAAAGAAACCGCTGTGCCAGACTGGTTGGATTGGAATCTCTGGCAGGGACCGGCTCCACGAAGCGCTTTTAAAGACAATGTCGTACATTATAATTGGCATTGGTTCTGGCACTGGGGTACTGGTGAAGCGTTAAACAATGGTACCCATATGATCGACTTACTGCGTTGGGGCATGAAAGCGGATTTTCCTGTCAAAGTCAGTTCAAACGGGGGAAGGTATCGATATAAGGATGATTGGCAGACCCCGGATACCCAGGTCATCAATCTTGATTTTAAAGAAGGCATGTCCATGACCTGGGAAGGCAGGTCCTGCAATGGCCGGTATATCGAAGGCAGCTCAGTCGGAGTCGAGTTTTATGGTGAAAAAGGAAGTCTGTTTATGGATGGAGGAGATAGCTATACCCTCTACGATTTAAACAATAAAGTGATCAAAGAAGTAAAGCCATCTCAGCAATCCGATCCACGCAATGTGGCCAATCCCTCAGAATACCTCGATGGATTACATGTGCAGAATTTTTTTCAAAGTATAAATGGCAAGGAATCTTTGCATTCGGATATCGACTCGGGGTATAAAAGTACGCTATTGATGCAATTGGGCAATATCGCCTATCGCATGGGTCACTCATTGGATATTGATCCCTTGAATGGTCATATTCTCAATGATTCGGCAGCTATGAAATTGTGGTCGAGAGCATATGAGCCCGGGTGGGAGATGAAATTATAAGGGGTAGAAAAATCTGTCAAAACTAGCTGATCCCAGTCGGCTTACAAAATATAGTACATGAGCTAATATAAGCTGTAAATTTTATCTACTTTAGACACGCGCTAATAACTTATTTATAGTTGACTTGAAGATTTAAAGCGTTATTTATGCTTTCATTTAAATCCAGGTTGTTAGAGCAGACCTTTATTCATTAATAATTTTTTGTATGAGTTCAAGACGATCATTTGTAAAAACAGTAGGAGCTGGTGCTGCATGGGCATCGGTAGCACCATTTGCCGTGGAAAAAATTATTGTTTCTCCGGTTTTATCTCCGCTGCGTATAGGGATCATCGGTGCTGAAAATTCGCACACGATTGGTTTTGGCAAAATGTTTAATATCGACAAAAAATTTCCGGAGGTTTCACTTACACATGTATGGGGAGAGACGGACACATTTGCACAGAAAGCAGCGGAGGGTGGGCACATACCCAATATCGTTAAAGATCCATCAGAAATGCTCGGCAAGATCGATGCCTTGATCGTAGATCATCGCCATGCTCAGTATCACCTGGCTGCTGCAACTCCTTTTGTCAAAGCCGGAATCCCTACTTTTATAGATAAACCATTTTGTTACCGGGTAGAAGAAGGTAAGGCTTTTTTGGAATTGGCCCGAGCTCATAAGACACCTGTGACCTCTTTTAGCACTGTGGCACACACTGCCGCCACTTACGATATCAAACAGCAGGTCTCTGAGATGAAAGATATCAATCATGTTATATGTCATGGACCTGTAGATCTTGGTTCTCCGTATGGGGGTATCTTTTTCTATGGGATTCATCTTGTCCAGCCCCTGATGTTCGTCTTTGGAGATGAAATCGCCAAGATCGGAAGAGCGTCGTGTAGGGAAAGAGTGTTCAG
>OCTV010000739.1_pt1 | contig 12456 bp, 11 predicted proteins | sample 1539101 | NCBI WGS metagenome assembly OCTV01 (sample SAMEA3991422, study PRJEB22521) | metagenome | biome: anthropogenic terrestrial biome; feature: sewage plant; material: sludge | place: Sweden | collected 2012-09-26 | reverse complement strand
TCTTCCGATCTCCGCAATCCTATGTATGTGGGCGTTATGCTCATTCTTCTGAGTGAATGCTTACTTTTTCAAAACCAACATTTATTAAATTATACTTTAACAGTCTTTATCTTGTTTAATATATTTATCATCTTTGTGGAAGAGCCTCGCCTGGTTCGAGAATTTGGCCATGAATATTCTAATTATTGTAAACAAGTCCGACGTTGGTTATGAACTATAAAATATGGAATTATAAAGCTTTCACTGCAATATTGTTCACTTTCTTAATATGCTCATGCAGCTCGCCAAAAAAGGCGATTTACGAAACTACAGCAAATGATGTAGCTCAAATTGAATTAGTTCTCCGTAAAAATCAGAAATTCGAATTATACTTCAAGGATCTGAGTGAACGTCCAGAGAAACGTTACAAATTTAAAGGGAGCTGGTCTGAACGCAAAGATCGGATCCAGTTAAATTTTCACCTTGATAAAAACGGTTTGCCTGATATCAAAGCGTTGTTTGACCCATCACTTACAGAGGTTAAATCGGTTCGAATCATTGATGCTAAAACCGTAGAATTCAAAAAAACTGATAAAATGATTTATATTTGGGGATTGTCTTGCCCAAAATCAGATCTGGATAAAAAATAAACCTCGCTTATGATAAAGATAAGCTGTCCACAATGCAAAAGCATTCTAACGTTTGAACAAGCAGATTCTGGTTCACAAAGATTTTGTTCATCTTGCGGACTCTCCTTAATCATTCCGATTATTGAAAACCAGGCTACTTCTACAGATTCGGAAACTGATTCAGAAAAAATTCAAACCATCAATGAGTCATTCCAAAACATCATTGAAAAGAGTTCGAAACAAGCACAAACGATCTTAAGGGATCTCCAACAAATTCCATTAAAACAGGAAATCATCCCTATTGATCACAGCAATATCAATTTGTTGCTTAAAGATTTCATCTTTTGGGCGGTAAGCTTTTTAGGAATTATTCCTTTGTTGATAATTACTGTCAATCAAGTCTCCACCCAACTGACCATGTTTGCTTTGTTTTTTGCATTTGTTTGGGGAGTGATCTTTAAAAGATTCATATTGAATGATTCCGGAACAAAACGCCTAGCTGTTCCTGCCTTGTTTTTTACCGGTATTATTGGAATTTGGTTATTGCTTTTTATCTACCGATTCCTTCCAGAATTTTATTTAAATTTAGCTGACAATTCCAATTTAATTGTTTCGTTGTTAGGGTATATTGTTCAGGTTGGAATTTGTGAAGAATTAATCAAAGCCTTACCAATTTATATAGCTATAAAATGGTTTCGCAAAGATTTAAACATACTTTCTCTGGTTACAATTGGGGTTTTTAGTGGCTTGGGATTTGCAGCTTTCGAAAATTTACATTATGGTGAAAATGCCGTTGGATCCGCATATACAAAAACAATAAACTACGGAGTCGAAGGCCTGGTTTCGGGAGTTCAAAATGCTATGGTTTTGGTGATGTTGCGATCGCTTTCATTGGTTTTTTGCCATGCGGTATTTTCAGGCATTGTGGGTTACTTTATTACTACAGCACTGATCCGTAAAGAAAAAAAGGGTGCACTGATTGTCATTGGATTTGCTACGGCTTCCATCTTACATGGAGTGTATGATTGGCTTGCCGGATTACAACCTACATTAGCTGCGCTGCTGGCAGGATTTTCATTTGCATTATTTTATGGGTATCTCATGAAATTAAAAAATTCAGACCGGCAGTTTGTACTCTAATCAGTTTGATGCTATTAATTCGATTACATTTAAGGCATTTTTAAAAGTACTTTGGACATTTTCCGATTCACACCCAAAATTTGAACAATGTATGCACCAGGCTTTATTGAGAAAGGCCAATTAAATGTATTTTGGGATTCTGATAAATTTGCAATATAAATGGTTTTGCCATCAGTGCTTAAAATTTTCAATTGCTTCTGTTCTTTTATTTCGTTATTCCAGAATATAATTTTACTTGATGAACCCAAAGAATTTTCCTTTTTATTATGAAATATTTCCGTTTCAGAAAGTAATGGTGCCCCAAATACTTTTCTGTAACCATCCAAAACATAATCCATTACAGTTGAATCAAACGTGTGATACTTCTCTAAAATTAATCGATTCGCTGCATCCCGATATCTTACATCTTTATAACTCATTAGTATTGTTTGATCGTCTTTGAAGATATTTCGAATCTTGTAGTCTAAGTATTCACCTTTATAGTAGTATTCTTCCTCATACAGTCTAAACCCTACTTTTGTTTGTTCATTGAATTGAGTCCATTGCATCTTGTATGGTTTGTTGTCATTCAGAAAGTATTGGCGATCATCTAGCGTGTCTCTTGATAAGTTGAGAACAACATTACGTTTATAAACATTAGACTTATTTGTAAAATATAAGTCTAAAAAATACCGAAGGGTGTCAAAAAATAATACATTGAATCTGATAAATGTATCAGAACGTGCATAAGGGATATAATCCATTTTAATAATCAATTTATTATTCTCGTCATAAACTAAATTTTCTCTATGCAAAATGGACTTGTCTGGATTTAAATAGGTTGAGGTAATATCTTTTGAATCTAATATTGAAGAATCTGGAATATTATAGAATTGAATTGAATCTTTAATTAAATTATTTGTTACACGATGATATTGCTTGTGAAATAGCAACCAACCGTTAATGAAAAAATCATGATAATAAGTTGATGAATCAGCATTGCTTACTTCTTGCCATTCATTTTGAGCCTTAGATTCAGGTTTGTATAATAAAATAAATATGAATGGTAAAGATAATTTTGTGATAAAATTGCTCATTGTAAATAAAGGTTTTCTCCTGAATTATAAATTTCACCACCATTCATTTGCAGGCTGTGGGTTGACCATAATTCGTTTGGTAAATAGCGCACTCTTTTTGATTGGGTAAATCTGTTAACTATTGTTACTTTATTTGCAAGGGTGCTAACATATGAATAGGGAACCGGCTGTAAAATACAGCATCCATTAATATTAAGCCAAACAGTGCCCTGTAGGCTTACACCAACATGAGTTTTCATCAAATTACTTACAATTTTACTAATTTCATTCAACAGTTATGGAATACAAACTTAATTAAATTTCTTTCAACTGACTAAAATCACCAATTCCAATGAGCAATATCAAATCCGAAGGTAGGCTGCTTATCGACTTTTGCATGCGAATCGCCTTATTCTGGAAAACAAAACACAAATCCAAACCCTTTGCTATCACTGCGGAAGTGAATGCCCAAATCAATCCATTGAATTGGGTGATCATTATTTTTGTTGCGAGGGATGTAAAACAGTTTTTCAGGTTTTAAATAACAATCAACTTTGCGACTATTATGCATACAATTCCCAACCGGGTATTAAACAAAGCAATTCGCAATGGGCTGAGCGGTATGCCTTTTTAGATAGACCGGAATACTGGGATGAATTCATAAGCTTCAAAGAAAAGGATCAATGCAGGGTCCAATTTTACATTCCCCAAATGCATTGCAGTTCGTGCATCTGGCTGTTAGAAAATTTGTTTAAACTCAATGATGGGATCATTAGCAATCGGGTTAATTTTTCCACCAAAGAATTGTTCTTAGTCTTTGATGCAAAAAAAATAAGTCTGAGGCAGTTGGTTGAATTGTTAACTTCCATTGGGTACGAGCCAAAATTAGAAATCCAGGATCTGAAAATGGGACTTCAACTTCCAAAAAGAAACCGGGTTTTGAAAATTGGAATCGCTGGTTTTTGCTTTGCCAACATTATGATGTTTTCGCTACCGGAATATTTTAATGGAGGGCAATTGGTCGAACAAGATCTCGCAATCCTATTTCGATTGTTTATTTTTCTGCTTTCTTTGCCCGTCTTGTTTTTTTGCTCAACTGAATTTTTTTCAGGCGCTTGGAATGGACTTAAGCTTAAAATGATCACCATCGACCTTCCCATCGCCTTGGCATTAATTTTAACATTTTCCAGAAGCATTTATGAAATGCAAAACGGAATTAGCAATGGATACCTCGATAGTTTTTCCGGTATCGTATTTTTTATGCTATTGGGTCGATTTATTCAAGACAAATCATTTACTTCGTTATCCTTTGACAGAAATTATAAATCATTTTTTCCAATTGCCGTAATGGCCATGAAAAAATCAAAATGGATATCTACACCAATAGAATCCATTGAAAAAAATGATCGCATCCTCATCCATAATGAAGAAATTATTCCAGTTGATGGCTTGTTATTGAATGGCAAGGCTTCCCTCGATTACAGTTTTGTAAGTGGCGAAAGCCAACTGAGTTTTCCAAACTGTGGGGAACGGGTTTATGCAGGCGCCCGTCAAACCGGCGAGGCCATTGAAATCAGTGTGATTAAACCCGTTTCGCAAAGTTATTTGACCAATCTTTGGAACAATGAAATTTTTAAAACAGAAAAATCTAAAACATTTAAGGAAATTGATCTAATTGCACAATATTTTACATTGGTTGTTATCGTTTTGGCTTTGGCTGCCGGCATCTTTTGGTATACAGAAAATCGTCAGGATCTGATGTGGAATGCGGTAACTACCATATTAATTGTTGCTTGTCCGTGCGCATTATTGTTGGCTGCAAGTTTTACCAATGGAAATTTGTTACGAATTCTTTCAAGAAATAAATTGTATTTAAAACATCCTTCTGTTTTGGATCAATTGAATCAAATTGATCATCTGGTTTTTGATAAAACGGGTACACTCACCAAAAATGGAAGTCTTAAAGTATTGTATTGTGGAACAAAACTGAGTCAAGAACAGGAAATTCGTTTTTATTCCTTAGCTAAACAATCCACACATCCTTTAAGTCATTCTGTGGCTCAGTTTATTCAAGCAAATCAAACGATTCCGGTACTCGAATTTAAACAAATCGCGGGAAAAGGAATTGAAACTTGGGTTCAGGAACATCATGTGATGTTGGGTTCTGCTGATTTTGTACATGCAATCGATCCAGAAAATGAAGATCATTCTACCGTCCATATCAAAGAAGATGGAAATTATCTCGGTTATTTTTCCATTGCTCAGGAGTTCAGATCAGGTCTTGATGCATTATTTGACAAACTGAAGTCAAAATACAAAATGTCGATGTTAACGGGAGATCAACCCGGAGCTACTAAAAAATTGCTTAGCTTATTTTACCATAAGAATGCCTTGCATTTTGGATTAAAACCCATTGATAAATTGGATTTCATTAGCAAACATCAACAAGTTCATGGTGAAAAAATACTCATGGTTGGCGATGGACTCAATGATTCCGGTGCATTGAAACAAAGTGATGTTGGGATTGCCGTTACAGAAAACCGCAATAATTTTACACCAGCCAGTGATGGCATCTTAGATGGAACTTCCTTGCAAAAATTGGCTGATATGCTCCTTTTTGTCAGGAATGGAAAACGTACCATTTATCTGATCTTTGTATATTCAATTCTTTACAATATAATAGGTGGCTATTTTGCTCTAAACGGAATCCTTTCCCCGCTCATTGCTGCTATATTAATGCCAATCAGTTCGATCTCAATTTTACTGCTTTCCTATGGAATAACTGCTTTTCTGGCCTGGCATCATAGACTTTCCTGATTGATTAAAATCATTTACCTGAATGACCATGGTCTAAGGGATGGCTTAGCCCTCCTTTTAATTTTGCTCATCAAATTATGAGCGTATTAATTATTTTAATTTGTGTCAGTATCTGTATTGCCGGAGCTTTTCTATTGGCATTTATATGGAGTTCAAATGACGGACAATTTGAGGATTTATACGCATCAGCCCATCGTATTTTATTTGAACGAAAAGAAAAAATCAAGAAAGAAGAATGAATGCACAATTAGAAACCGTTTACTATGACAATAAAATGCCAAGACTTTTTGCAATGGCAACAATTTTATGGGGTGCTGTTGGTATGTTGGTAGGAGTCCTGATTGCATTTCAACTTGTATTTCCAGCTCTAAACTTTGATTTATCCTTTACTACCTATGGCCGTTTAAGACCCTTGCATACCAATGCAGTGATTTTTGCCTTTGTAGGAAACGGTATTTTCACGGCTATCTATTATTCGTTGCCCAGATTACTAAAAACGTCTATGTGGAGCAGCAAATTAAGTAAAATTCATTTTTGGGGATGGCAATCCATCATTGTATTGGCAGCCATAACCTTGGTTTGCGGAATCACTACAGGTAAAGAATATGCAGAATTGGAATGGCCCATTGATATTTTAATCACTTTAATCTGGGTGGCCTTTGGTATCAACATGTTTGGAACCATTTTAACCAGAAGAGAACGGCACTTGTACGTTGCAATTTGGTTTTACATTGCCTCCTGGGTAACGGTTGCCATGCTTCATATTGTCAATTCCATGGAAATCCCAATCAGCTTGTTTAAATCTTACTCCTGGTATGCAGGGGTTCAAGACGCTTTGGTTCAATGGTGGTATGGTCACAATGCGGTTGCATTCTTTTTAACAACCCCGTACTTGGGTTTGATGTATTATTTCTTACCAAAAGCTGCCGATCGTCCGGTGTATTCTTACCGCTTAAGCATTGTGCATTTTTGGTCTTTAATTTTCATATATATCTGGGCCGGTCCGCACCACCTTTTATATACTGCATTGCCAGATTGGGCACAATCGCTGGGAACCGTTTTTTCAATCATGCTGATTTTACCAAGTTGGGGCGGAATGTTGAACGGGCTGTTCACTTTAAGGGGAGCCTGGGATAAAGTTCGTGAAGATCCGGTATTGAAATTCTTTGTAGTTGCAGTTACCTGTTACGGTATGTCAACATTTGAAGGACCTATGATGTCACTTAAAAATGTGAATGCAATTTCACATTACAGTGACTGGACAGTTGCCCACGTCCATATAGGAGCCTTAGGATGGAATGGATTTTTAACATTTGGAATGCTGTACTGGTTATTTCCAAAAATGTATAATGTCAAATTGTATTCTCAAAAATTAGCATCCACACACTTTTGGATTGGCACTTTAGGAATTATACTCTATGCAATTCCAATGTATTGGTCTGCATTCCGGAGTTATTTTATGATGAAAACATTTACACCAGAAGGTCAATTGCAATACCAGTTTATGGATGTTGTGCAAACTGTAATGCCCTTTTACTTATTGCGGGCATTGGGTGGAACCATATTTCTGATTGGTGTACTCATTATGGTTTACAATTTAGTAAAAACGGTACGCTCCGGAAAATTTATTGAAACTGAAACCATTGAAGCTGCACCTTTAAGTAAAAACTACCAGGCACCAAAATCCGCTTTCTGGCACAGTGTCATCGAACGCAAACCTGTATTATTGCTTACTTTGAGTTTAATTGTAGTCGGTATCGGAGGTTTAGTAGAATTGGTTCCAACATTTTTAGTAAAATCTAATGTACCTACCATATCAAGTGTAAAACCATACACCCCTCTGGAATTGCAAGGTCGGGATATTTATATCCGCGAAGGTTGTTATAATTGTCACTCACAGATGATCCGACCTTTCCGATATGAAGTAATGCGATATGGGGACTATTCAAAAGCAGGTGAATTTGTATATGATCATCCATTTCAATGGGGAAGTAAACGTACAGGCCCGGATCTCGCACGAGTAGGTGGAAAATATCCTAACAGTTGGCATTTTAATCACATGCTGGATCCTCAATCGGTTTCACCAGGCTCCAATATGCCAAGCTATGTTTGGCTGTTTGGAAACGATTTAAATACCTCTACTACCCCATCAAAAATTCATGCCATGCGCAAAATGGGTGTACCCTATCCGGCAGGATTTGAAACTACGGCCAATGAGGATTTGAAAAAACAGGCTGAACAAATATCAAACAACTTGCGTGAAGATAAAATCGGCATACCTGCAGAAAAAGAAATTGTTGCACTCATTGCATACTTGCAACGCTTAGGAAAAGATACACGTGTAAATTCAAAACGCTAAAAATTATGAAATTCAATAATTATTTAGAAAAAATTACCGGAATTGAAATTTATCCAATGATTTCATTACTGGTCTTCATTCTTTTTTTTATAGCTGTTACCATTTATGCATTTAAAGCAAACAGTGAAATGATTCGTACCATGGAAGAATTGCCATTAGATAAATCTGATACTAAGACTTTATGAAAGCATTACACTTTATAATTAGACCCTTTTTATTCCTATTTATATCGATAGGATTCGTTTTACCAATTGATGCTCAGGGAACCACTGCCGTTGCAACACAAGCACCTTCAACTGGAAGTGGATTTCACCTGGATTTAGATACTGCACTTTTTGCTATAGCATTTACATTAGCAATCGTTATTATTGCCCTTTTAGGTGTGTTGCGCTCATCGATTCGTTTTTATATAGATAAAAACAACAACACGTTAAAAGCAATATTATGGATTGTTATGATTTTCTATAGCAGTCAGGAGGCATTTGCTCAACAAGCCAATGCCGTTGCAGGCAATCCACAAAATTTTACTTTCTTATTAAGCGTTCAAGGTTGGCTTATGCTAATCATAATTGCTGTTGAAATCTATGCGCTGATATTAATTAGAAAATGGATTCGTTTTTATACGGGAATTGAGAAATTTGAAACCCGAACTGTAGAAATCAAACCAAGTTGGTGGGATCGCATCAATGCCTTTAAATCAATTGACAGCGAAAGCGATCTAGATACCGGTCATAATTATGATGGAATCCGCGAACTGGATAACATTACACCTCCTTGGTTTACTGCTGCATTTCTTGGAACCATTCTATTTGCTGCAATTTATTTGTATCGGTACCACATCGCTGAATCTGCACCGCTCCAATTAAAAGAATATCAAAATGCCATGAAAATTGCAGAACAAGAACAAGCACTCTATTTAAGTGAAAAAGGAGATCAGATTGATGAAAATAATGTAGAATTATTACCTGCAGGCCAATATGAAGAGGGTAAAACCATCTTTAAAGCTACTTGTGCAGTTTGTCATGGAGACAAAGGACAAGGATTGGTTGGACCAAATTTGACTGATGATTATTGGATTCATGGTGGCTCTGTAAAAGAAATTTTTACGGTAATAAAATATGGTGTGATGGATAAAGGCATGCGAAACTGGAAAGATGAATACGGTCCAAATCAAATTGCACAATTGTCGAGTTATATAAAATCTTTAAAAGGAACGAATCCTCCCGGTGCTAAAGCTGCTCAAGGAACTTTATATACAGAAGCAACACCTGGTAATACGGATGCAAAACAAGATACTTTGAAAACTACTAAGTAGATGAACCTCGATGATCTACAGGAAGGATCCGGATTTAGAGACAGAATCAGTTCGGTTGACGAGCAAGGCGACCGAAAATGGATCTTTGCCAGTAAGGTCAATGGACGATTTTACAATTACAGAAATTACAGTTCGTTTGTATATCTGATTCTCTTTTTTACAATTCCATTTATTTGGGTACACAATCAACCTTTGGTATTATTCAATATACTTGAAGGAAAGTTTATATTATTTAGTAAGATATTTTGGCCAAATGACTTTTTCATTTTTGCAGTGGCCATGATCACTTTTATCATTTTTATTGCATTATTTACAGTTATTTACGGTCGTTTGTTTTGCGGTTGGGCTTGTCCACAAACCATTTTTATGGAAATGGTTTTCCGAAAAATTGAATGGCTGATTGAAGGTTCACCCGGACAACAAAAACTGCTGCAGTCAAAAGCATGGACGAGCGAATGGTGGCTTAAAAAATCTTTGAAACATTTTATTTTTTTGGCATTTTCCTTTCTTATAGCCAATACGTTTTTAGCTTATATCATTGGAGTGGATCAGTTATATAAAATTATACTGAAACCCATTTCAGAAAACATTGGCCTCTTAAGTGGATTAATTGTATTTACGCTCTTATTTTATGGAGTGTTTGCATTTGTCCGTGATATTATTTGCACCACCGTTTGTCCCTACGGACGCCTTCAGAGTGTGCTTTTTGATAAAGACACCATGCAAATTTCATACGATTACACGAGAGGCGAACCAAGAGAACGCATCCATAAAAATCAACAACGAACTCAAGGCGATTGCGTGGACTGTATGAAATGCGTTCAGGTTTGTCCAACAGGCATTGACATTCGCAATGGGGTGCAAATGGAATGTGTTGGTTGCACTGCATGCATAGATGCCTGCGATGAAGTAATGGATAAGGTAGGTTTCAATAGAGGGTTAATCCGATATGCATCCGAAAATGAAGTGTCTGGAAAAACCCGCTTTAAATTCAATAACCGCATGAAGGCCTATACGGCCTTACTCAGTATTTTAATCCTTGCGATGGTCGTTTTAATTGCAACTCGAAATACCATTGATGCCTATGTTCAACGCGTTCCCGGACAATTATATCAGGAGGTTAGTGAATCCCAGATCACAAATTTATACACTATAAAGTTTATAAATAAAAGCAGGGACACACAAAAAATGGATATCAAATTAGCTAATCAGAACGGAAGCATTCAACTCATAGGAAATCACGAAATTAAAATTAACCCTGAATCTGTTTCTGAATATGAATTCTTTATTGGCTTATCAAAAGATCAAGTGCTTAAAAGAAGCAATGAAATCAAATTAAACATTTTCCAAGGGAGTGATTTGATCCATACATTAAAAACTAATTTTCTAGGACCATTTAAATAATCATTATGAGTTGGGGATATAAAATTTTAATAGCTTATGCATTATTCTTTGTAATGATAATCAGTTTCTTATATATAGCATCTCAACAAACCAATGAGATGCTGGAAACGAATTACTATGAAAAAGAAATTCAATTTCAAAAAATTCTCACCGGATCAGATAATCTCAATGTTTTGAATGAGACTATCAATCTAAAGTTATCCAGTGAGCATCTTGAAATCAACTTCCCAAAAGAAGGCATAAAAGACCAGCCCCTTATTCATTTGGAATTTATTAAAATGTCGGATCAAAGCAAAGATTTTAACTTAGATATCAAGACAAATGAAAACGGTAAAATTATAATTCCCACCGAAAAATTCAGTAAAGGCTATTACAGACTTCAGATGCAATGGGAATCAAATGGAAAACCCTATGTGTATAGGGACCAATTTAAATTTTTAGAAGCATGAACATTTACGAAGCACTGGTAGCCGGTTTTTTAATGGGCTTAATGGGAAGCTTACATTGCATCGGGATGTGCGGTCCATTGGCTTTAGGTGTTGTCGGGTTGCAAACAAATCCGAAGAAAAAACTCCGGACGGCCTTAGAATATAATTTTGGTCGGGCTGTTTCATATACAGCAATGGGTGCAATCCTTGGTTTAATTGGTAATCAGGTTTCAATGGCAGGATTTCAACAATATCTTTCCATCGGGTGTGGACTTTTTATTTTGCTACTTTTTCTTTTGCCCTATATTTCAAAAAATAAATCCAGTATACTTCAATCCTGGAATCATAAAATCCAAAACTTGCTTAATGTACAATTTACCAAAAAACAAAGTCCCCTATTCCATTTTGAATTAGGCCTTATCAATGCCTGGTTGCCTTGTGGGCTGGTATATCTCGCATTGGCAGCTGCTTTAGCTTCGGGAACGTTTATTGCCTCCTGTACCATCATGTTTTTGTTTGGATTGGGCACCATTCCTTTGATGTTAAGTTTGCAACTTTTAGGAAATTACATTAACCAGCAATGGCGTCAAAAATTAACGAAAGCAATTCCGGTATTCATAATAGTGTCTTCCTCTTTATTAATACTACGAGGCATGAATCTCGGAATTCCTCTTATTAGTCCGGTTGTTGAAACATCTGGAACCTGCATTAAACACTGTTGCAAACATTAATTAAATCTAAAAATATACATCATGATAGAAATATTAAAAGAAACAAAAGTAGGCGAAGTAGTCGCTTCTAATTTTAAAGTAGCTGAAGTCTTTGAAAAATACGGCATTGATTTTTGCTGTAAAGGAGGTATGAGCCTGGATGCAGCTTGCCAAAGTAAAAACATCGATTCAGAAACGTTTATCAAAGATTTGAAATATACCTTATCAATTAAATCCGATTCAACACAAAATTTTTTGGATTGGCCACTGGATTTATTGGCGGATTACATTGAAAAAAAACACCATAGATACATTCGTGAGAAAACGCCTATGATCCAAACGTATTTGACCAAATTGGTAAATGCACATGGAAGTCGTTACCCTCAATTGATAGAGGTTCAAGAACTCTTCGATCAATCTGTTCTAGATATGCATGTCCATATGCGAAAAGAGGAAATGATCTTATTTCCATATATTCGTAATAAAGTACAGACCATTGTAAATTCAGGATCAGACAATGTGTTTTCCAGCATACAAACACCTGTGAATATTCTTATGCAAGACCATGAAATAGAAGGATCCCGTTTTGAAAAAATTTCTAATCTTACCAATCACTACGA
>OCTV010000737.1_pt1 | contig 12478 bp, 13 predicted proteins | sample 1539101 | NCBI WGS metagenome assembly OCTV01 (sample SAMEA3991422, study PRJEB22521) | metagenome | biome: anthropogenic terrestrial biome; feature: sewage plant; material: sludge | place: Sweden | collected 2012-09-26 | reverse complement strand
CTTCCGATCTCAATTAAAACTTTTTTGAACATAATATCTCCTTACGTTCTTTATATTTTCAATATTTAAAAATTAAAATCTATTTCGCGACAATATGTTCCAATTACCCAACTGCGAGCGACTACACAATATGTCTGCAGGGGGCACCATACCGCTATTTTAGAGCAAAAGTAATTTCTGCTGAAACTGCTTTTTCACCATTAACCGAAGCAATGCCTTTTCCGATACCTATTGATCCTCTGTTCTTGATAATTTCAATTTCAAGCGTCAATGTGTCGCCCGGCAGAACCTGTCTGCGGATTTTCACATCATTAACGCCGGCCAACAGTCCAATTTTGCCCTTGTTTTGTTCAAGGCTAAGTATACATACCGCACCTGCCTGCGCCAGCATTTCAATCATCAGAACGCCAGGGGTAACAGGATATTCAGGGAAATGTCCCTTGAACCAAAATTCGTCCTCTTTAATGTGCTTTACAGCAACAATACGAACACCAGGCTCCATTTCTAAAACCTCATCTATCAAAAGGAAAGGGTCGCGGTGAGGAATAATTTCCTTAATCTGCTCTTGATTTAATAAAACTCCCATAGCTTCTCCTTTATTTTACACAGTAAATTTATTTAGCGGCTAAAATTGCCTGACGCACTATTCAATTCTCATTAGCGGTTGGTCAAATTCAACTGCTGTTCCGGTTGACACCATTATTTCTGCAATTGTTCCGTCATAGTCACTGGTGATTTCGTTCATCAGCTTCATAGATTCAATAATCATTAGAATGTCACCTTTTTTAACCTTTTGACCAACAGTTACAAAAGGGTCCTTATCAGGTGCAGGGGCATTATAGTATGTCCCTACGATCGGGGACTTAATAATTTTTCCGCATACTGTCGGTTGTGCTGTAACAGCAGCTGCTTGTGCAACAGGTACGGCAGCAGTTGGAACGCATACACTTTGTGCAGTAGGTGTTTCAAGTATTATTTCAAAATCCTGATTGGAATATGATAGCTTTGAAATTCCCTTTGCAAGCATTTTATCCATTAATTCTTCGATACATTCCATTGTGTTTTCTATTTTAGCCATTTGGTTTTCTCCTTATTATGTTACAACATTATTTTAATCTTTAAACTTCTTCAAGCAAATTGTTGCATTATGTCCGCCAAAGCCCAGCGAATTTGAAAGTGCTGCATTGACTTCCATATTTTTGTTTCCGTCTGTACAATAGTTAAGGTCACATTCAGGGTCAAAGGTTTCAAAGCCTACTGTTTTGTGTACAAAATCATTCTTGATTGAAAGTGCTGTAACAATTGCTTCAACACCGCCTGCCGCACCCAAAAGGTGTCCGACCATTGATTTTGTGGAGTTAATTACAACCTTGTCTGCGTGTTCACCTAATGCAATCTTAATTGCAGTAGTTTCATACTTGTCATTAAGTCCTGTTGAAGTTCCGTGGGAGTTGATATAATTAATATCACTTGGTTTTAAACCTGCTTCCGTGAAAGCAAGCTCCATGCCCTTTGCTGCGGCTTCGCCGGTTGGTGACGGGGAAGTCATATGATAAGCATCACAAGTAGCACCATACCCGACAATTTCAGCGTAAATCTTTGCACCGCGAGCCTTAGCATGCTCAAGCTCCTCTATGATAAGCATACCGCTGCCCTCGCCTAATACAAAGCCCTGACGATTCAAATCAAACGGAGTGGACGCCTTGTCAAGCTCTGTTGCTTTTGATAATGCTTTCATATTATTAAAGCCGCCGAGTGCAAATTCAGTAATACAGCTTTCAGTTCCGCCACAGACACAAGCGTCAAGATAACCGTCCTTGACTTTTCTGAAAGCCTCACCGATAGCGTGTGTACCTGAAGCGCAGGCTGTAACTGTTGCAAAATTTGCACCCTTGAAGCCTGTACGCATAGATACTGTTCCTGCTGCCATATTTGAAATCATCATAGGAACATAGAAAACGGAAATCCTGTCAGGACCTTTTTCTAAATACTTCGCATGTTCGCTTTGTGTCAATTCAAGTCCGCCGATACCACAGCCAACGATAACGCCGACACGATAAGGGTCAAGGTCTTTAAGGTCTGTTCCCGAATCCTCAAGAGCATCAAGTGCCGCAACTGTTGCAAATTGTGAAAAGCGGTCAATTCTCCTTGATTCTTTTTTCTCTATATATTTGCTTGAGTCGAAATCCTTAACCGATGCAACAATCTTTACATCAAAATTAGATGCATCAAACTGGTCTATAAAAGAAAATCCAAGCTTGTTTGCAACAATATTATCCCAAAATTCATTTATGTTAGTTCCCAATGGGTTAACGGTTCCCATTCCAGTAATAACTACTCGTTTCATTTATTTCCTCCTGAAATTGATTTAATAAATACATGATTTTTAAAATCCGTGTCATGCGTGCAAAAGGCACCCTGCTACATTGACAGTCCGCCTGAAATTTCAATTGTTTGTCCTGTAATATAGCTGGCGCTGTCTGACACTAAGAACGAAACGACTGACGCAATTTCATCAACTTGTCCGTATCGCTTCAGTGCAACCTGTGCAAGCATAGCTTTCTTTTGTTCATCTGTCAGAACATCTGTCATTGGGGTTTGAATAAAGCCCGGTGCAATTGCATTAACATTGATGTTTCTGCTCCCCAATTCCTTTGCTGCCGACATTGTCATGCCTATTATTGCTGCCTTTGATGCAGAATAATTGACTTGTCCAGGATTGCCGTAAAGCCCTGCAACTGAGGACATATTAACAATCTTGCCGCTTTTTTGCTTTATCATAACTAAAGATACAAACTTCATCATATTAAAAATGCTCTTTTGGTTCACCGCAATTACCATGTCATAGCTTTCCTCTGACATTCTTGCAAGCAAGCCGTCACGAGTAATTCCTGCATTATTGACAAGAGCGTCAATTGTAGAAAAACGTTCCTTGACTGCCTTAACCATTTCCTCACAGTCACCATGCTTTGAAACGTCAGCAATAAAGCATTCTGCTTCAACGCCGTATGCACGACATTCTTCTGCTACCTGCTTACCTCCGTTTTCAACCTCAACCTCACTGCGACAATTTATTGCCATATTATATCCGTCTTTTGCAAGTCTTTTTGCGATACAAGCGCCTATTCCTTGTGATGCGCCTGTTACTAATGCTGTTTTTGCCATTAAATCAATCCTTTCGTTAATTCTTTTAGCTCATTTCTCTCATATCCTCAATATATTCTTTATCAAAATATTCTTCTAAAAAGTCAACAACCTTTCGAGTAACAATCTTTTTATTAATTTTACCGTTCAATTTATAGAAATTCACCATGTTTACAGGTCCATTTTTTGTTGCTACGGTGCAAAATATTATCTTTTGAATTGATGCCCGTTCAATAACAGCTCCATCAATAAAAAGTGTAGTATCATTAATTACCAGAATGCCCTTTCTGATAAAAAACTGCGGAATTAAATTAAGAATAAGTAAACATATAAATGTTCCGGACTTAATTTTATGAAAATGATAAACTAAACAAATTACAGTAAAAACCAAAACCCAAAGTGCCATAAATTCAAGCCGTCTTTTCCCCATGCTGCCAAGGACATTCACTGACTCACGATTGATTTTCCTTATCGGCAGGAAATACCTAAAAATTATTAGAGCATAAAGTGCAGCAACGATGAGATATATAAACCACACGTTTGCAAGATAATATTCTTCTTCCATCTGTTTCTCCCCTTAGGTGTCATTAATTACCTGCCAAGTAGCTTTTCAGCCTCACTGAACATTTCCTCAACAATTTCTTTAGCAGGCTGAACTTTATTAACCATCCCTGCAATTGCACCGCACAAGAAAGTCCCCTCGTCAATATTCCCGTCAACAGCGGCTTTTCTTAGTGAACCTACTGTGATTTTCTCAAATTCTTCTGGAGAGCCGCCCTCTTTTTCAAAGGTCAATAAGCTTTTAGCGAACTTAGTCTTGACACCACGGCAAGGGTGACCTGTGAAACGTCCTGTGACGATGCTGTCTGTATCCTTTGCTTCTAAAACTAATTTTTTGTAATTTTCATGAATTTTACACTCTTCGGCGGCTAAGAAACGTGTCCCGACTTGAACACCCTCTGCGCCAAGCATAAAGCTAGCTGCAATTCCTCTGCCGTCAGCAATGCCGCCTGCGGCAATAACAGGGATTGAAACAGCGTCAACAACCTGCGGAACAAGGCACATGGTTGTAATTTCTCCGATATGTCCGCCGGATTCTGAGCCTTCAGCAACAACAGCATCTGCCCCGGCACGTTCCATTCTTTTAGCAAGAGCAACAGATGGGATTACAGGAATAACGATAATGCCGGCGGCTTTCCATGCTTCCATGAATTTACCTGGATTTCCTGCTCCTGTTACAACGATAGGAACTTTTTCATCAATTACAAGCTGTGCAAGCTCCTCTGCATTAGGGCTCATAAGCATAATATTAACTCCGAAAGGCTTGTCAGTCATGCTCTTTGCCTTTCTGATCTGATCTCTTAAATATTCAATAGGAGCGGCTCCTCCTGCGATAAGTCCGACGCCTCCTGCATTTGAAACTGATGCTGCAAGTGTGCTTTCAGCAATCCAAGCCATTCCGCCTTGTATAATAGGATATTTAACGCCTAAAAGCTCTGTAATTCTATTTTGCATTTATTTTAACCTCCGTTGTATTTATAATTTGTTTCTAGTATTCAAATATAACTGAACCATAAACAAGTCCAAAACCAAAGCCAACAAGGCAAACTTTATCTCCGCGTTTGATTTTCCCTGCTTTGACTGCCTCATTTAGGGCGATAGGAATACTTGCACTTGAAGTGTTTCCGTATTTTTCAATATTAATATAAAATTTTTCTATTGGCAGCTTCATATTCTGCACAGCTGTTTCAATAATACGGTAATTTGCCTGATGAGGAATTATTAAGTCAATATCTTCGATATTTAAACCAATCTTTTCAGCGGCGGAATTCACACAGTTAGGCAGAGCCTTGATTGCGAACTTATAAACCTCTTTGCCGTCTTGAAATAGATAATGACCATTACATTCGCGAATACCATCAGGATATTCCTCTCTGTGTTCAGGCATAAATGCATTGTCAGGAGGAAAAGAACGTGCTGCACCATATTTTGAACCGGTACCGTCTGCTCCCAGAAAACTCGTATATAAGCTATCCTTGGATAGCTCAAGAACGCAAGCCGCCGAACCGTCACCGAACAAAACACAGGTTGACCTGTCGGAGTAATCCGCTAATTTTGTTAAATTTTCAGAAGCAACAACAACAGCATACTTTAAATTATCATCAGTTGAAAGATATCGTCTTGCCATATCAAAAGCATAAACAAAGCCTGCACATGCACAGCAAATGTCCAATGCCATACAGCCGATTGCACCTATTTCACGCTGAATTATGCAAGCCATGGATGGTGTGACAAAGTCTGAAGTTGCCGTTGAGCAAATAATTAAGCCTATGTCGCTGACATCAATTCCAGCACTCTTTATCGCATCTTCGACAGCTTTTGTCCCCATATACCATGTCGGCTGTCCCTCAGAAATATGTCGCTCACTCATACCTGTACGAGTTTTTATCCATTCGTCAGAGGTTTCCACTATTTTTGTGAAGTCCTCATTTCTTACTATTTTTGGCGGAACATATGAGCCTGTACCTACAATTTTTATTCCTGACAATTAGTTTTCCTCCTTAAAATATTGTTTTCTGTAAAATTCTATGTTATATTTATAATAGCGTATTAAAATTGTGCTATTTCAAACATTATAAAAGAATATATATCATTAAATTTTCCCTTTAATAGCCAAACGTTTGCACACCTATATATTGTAGTATATTTCATCCCCATTTGTCAATGATTTTTATTAACACAAGACGCCTAACTTGAAAAATATGGCAATATTTAACAAGAAAAGCAGCGGCAGAATAATAATTTTAAGGAGATCGGTATGAGTACAGTATTTTTATTTTCAGGACAAGGTTCACAGTACCCAGGAATGGGCAGGGCTTTAGTAGAGGCATATCCAAAGCTCGCAGAAATATATACAATGGCAAGCTCAATAGTCGGCTTTGATATAAGGGAATATTGCTTTGTCGGCACGGCTGAAGACCTTTCACAGACTATTATTTCACAGCCTTGTATTATGGCAACATCACTTATAGCTTTTGAAGCGGCAAAGCACAACGGAATTACCGCAACAGCTGTCGCAGGACATTCTCTCGGCGAGTATGCGGCTATGGTTGCAAGCGGTATGCTGAGCTTTGAGGACGGCTTTAAAGTCATTAAAGCCCGTTCTAGAATTATGCAGGAGGTTGCTGAGGCAAACCCTGGCTCAATGTGCGCAATTATCGGTAAAACCGCTGAAGAAGTTGATGAAATTTGTTCAACCCTTACCGAATATGCCGCTCCTGTGAATTACAATTCACCGTCACAAACAGTTATTGCCGGGACAGACGAGGGGATTGATGAAGCCATCAAGGCTTTCACAGAAAAGGGTGCAAAGGCAATTAAGCTGAATGTCAATGCGGCTTTCCATTCAAAAATGATGAAGCCTGCGGCAGAGGATTTCTATAATGAAATCCGTGATGTCCATTTTGAAGTACCTGAATGTCAATTTTTTTCAAATTTATACGGGGATGAATTGACAGATTTTTCGGATATGCCTGAAATATTGTCCAGACACATCATGTCACCTGTTAAGTTCACTTCTGAATTAGAAAAGCTTTCTGCTGCGGGTTATGATAAATTCGTTGAATGTGGTCCGGGTAAAGTTCTCACAGGTCTTGTGAAGAAAACTTTGAAGGGGGCTACTGCTCTTAACATTGAGGACTTTGAAACACTTAAAAAAGCTATGGAAACCATAAACGCTTAGTATATATTGAAAGGAATTTTAAAAATGTCTAGAAAATTTGCTATTCTTGGTCACCCATTAAAGCATACCATGTCACCGCCCATTCATGCAAAGCTTTTTGAAATGGCGGGACTTGACGGCGAATATATAATCAAAGACGTTCCGCATGAAGAACTAAAAAACAATATTGCAGAGCTTAATTCCTTAACAGGCTACAACATTACAATTCCCCATAAAGTGTCAATTATTCCTTATTTAGACAAGCTTGACGCTTCTGCTTTGCGTTATGGTGCTGTCAATTGTGTTTTGACTAAAGACGGCGTTTCTGTTGGTCATAATACTGATTGTTATGGCTTTTTGCGTGCTTTACAGCTTGGCGGTGCAAACCTTAAGGGGAAAGTTTTACAGTTAGGCTGCGGCGGTGTCGGGAGAATGATGGCTATTGAAACTGCCTTGCAGGGCGGAGAACTGACAATTGCTGTCCGTGTGGGCTTTGAACACGAAACTATCCCTGTTTTAGACGAAATTGCAAAATTTGCTCCTGATACAAAGGTTACTGTCACTACTCTTGACAAAATTAAGGGCGAATTTGATTTACTCATAAATTCAACGCCTGTGGGAATGTTCCCTAATGTTGACGCATCACCTGTTGAAGACGAAATAATTAAGAATTGTGCCTGCGTTTTTGATGCGGTTTATAACCCTGTCAAAACCCTTTTAATGAAAAAAGCTGAAAGCTTTGGCAAGAAAACTATCGGCGGAATGGCAATGCTTGTATGGCAGGCTGTTGTTGCTCACGAAATATGGGACAACTCGGTCTATGACAAAGACAAAATTGCACAATTGATTTCTGAAATGGAAAAACAAGTAACGGAGAATTTCAAATGACAATTTTTTTATGCGGCTTTATGGGCTGCGGGAAAAGCACCGTCGGAAAAGCACTCGCTAAAAAGCTGAATATTGATTTCTTTGACCTTGATGAATATATTGTTAAAAAAGAGGGCAAGACAATACCTGTTATTTTTGAGGAGAACGGTGAGCCGTATTTTCGTCAGGCTGAAGCTGACAGTATCAGTGAAATATCAAGGCAAGGCGGAATTATCGCAACAGGTGGTGGGGCAATGCTGAATCCCAAAACCGCTGAATTTTCACGCGGGTGCGGTAAGGTCATTTATCTTGACGTTCCTTTTCAAACCTGCTTCAATAGAATAAGCGGCGACACAAACCGTCCTCTTGTCATGAATAACACAAAGGGACAGCTCCTTGAGCTTTACAAAAAGCGAAAAACTGTATACAGCGAAAATTCCACACACACAATTAATGCCAATGGTTCAGTTGAAAAAATCGTTAATAAAATAATTGAAATTGTAAATTAATAAAAGGAGCGTTTGTAATGGGCAGAGGCAGACCAAGGAAAAATCCTATCGTTGAAGAAAATACTATAAAGGTTGTTTCAAAGGCGAAGCCTGCTATGTCGGATGAAACAAAAAAACGCGGCAGACCTAAAAAATCTATTAAGTCCGAACCAACTCATACAAATAAAATCCGTCAGGGCGAACTAATTTTCTCCCTTGATATAGGGACACGCACCGTTGTCGGAATTGTCGGGCAGAAAAATGAGGACGTTTTCGAAATCCTTGATTCCGCTGTTGTTGCGCATACAAAGCGTGCAATGATTGACGGACAAATTGAAGACATTGACGAAGTTGCAAAGGTTGTTAAAAAAGTTAAAGAACAGCTTGAAAGCCGGCTGAAGCTAAAGCTTACAAAGGTTGCAATTGCTGCCGCCGGACGTGCCCTTAAAACTCAGCACGTCAAGGTCAATATTGATGTTGACGGTAAAGATTCAATTACCGAGGAAATGGTGAAATCATTTGAGCTTGAAGCAATTTCGCAGGCTCAAATTCAGCTTGACGATGCACAAAAAGACGATACGACTTCTTTTTATTGTGTAGGTCACAGCGTTGTAAACTACTTCCTTGACGATTATCCAATAAAAAGCTTTGTCGGACATAAGGGTAAAACCGCTACTGTTGATATGATTGCGGCTTTTTTGCCAAGCATTGTTGTTGAAAGTCTTTATGCGGTTATGGACAAAAACAAGCTTGAGGTTGCAAGTCTGACGCTTGAGCCTATTGCCGCTATGAACGTTATAATCCCTCCCGAAGTACGACTCATTAACATTGCCCTTGTGGATATTGGTGCAGGCACGTCTGATATTGCTGTTTCAAAGAACGGGAGTATTGTTGCTTATGCTATGGCAACAATCGCTGGCGACGAAATTACCGAGGAAATAATCAAGCGTTATCTGGTTGACTTTGAAACTGCCGAAAACATGAAAATGGATTCACACTCCGAAAAAATCGGTTATAAAGATATTCTTGGCTATGAGCATACAATTACAAATGAAGAATTCTTCAAATCTTTGTTTCCTGCTGTTGATTTATTGGCTGACACTATTGTTAAAAATATTCTTGAAGTCAACGGAGAATCTCCGTCAGCAATATTCCTAGTCGGTGGGGGAAGCTTAGTACCCGATTTGACCAAAATGGTTGCAAAGAAGCTTAATATACCTGAAACAAGGGTTGCTGTCGGCGGACATAATGTTATTAAGAATGTCTCTCTGGGGAAAACAAAGCTGACCGGTCCTGAATTTGTAACACCAATCGGTATCGGCGTCACCGCCACTTTAGAAAAAGGTTATGACTTCTCAGTTGTTACTCTCAACAAGAAAAAGGTTAGGGTATTCAACACCAAGGAAATCACAATCCTTGATTTATTGACTATTTCCGGCTATAAATCCGCTAATATTATTGGGCGTTCTGGCAGGACACTTACATTCACACTTAACGGTGAACAGCAGGTATTCAAGGGCGAAATTGCTATCCCTGCAATTATTACCGTCAACGATATTCCTGCAAACATCAATACTTCAATCAAGCAAGGCGATAATATTGTGGTTATCCCTGCTGTCAACGGAATTTCGGCAGATATTACAATTTCAGACCTTGCAGGGGACGTTGCCCCTAAAAAAGTATTCATTGAGGGAATGGCATATACTTTCGGAACTGTTGCCTCTGTTAACGGTGAAAAGGTTGACGAGTCCTATAAAATCCAAAGCTTTGACGATGTTAAAATCACAAGTGTATCCAGCTTGGGGGATTTGCTTCAAACTCTCCCTTTCCCGTCAGAAAAGCTTATTTTCTTTAAGGGGAAACGCAGGCTGTCATTGGATTATTTCCTTTGTGACGGCGATGAAATTTCCGTTGAGGAAAAGCCTGAACCTATCGCAGCAGCTCCTATTGAAAAGCCTTTTTCTGCACCTGCTGAAAAAGTCATTTCTGTTCAACAGCCTGTTGCCGAAGTAATCCCCGAGCCTGAGGTTATCTCGAAAGCAGAGTCTATTCCTCAACCTAAGCCAATTGAAAAGGGAATAACAATCACCTTGAACGGACATTTTGTCACACTTGATAAAAAAGACGACGGTATGCCACATTTATTCCTTGAGCTTACAGCGCTCGCAAACCTTGACACCACAAAACCGCAGGGGACAGGAGATATCATTTTAACCTTGAACGGTAAAGTGGCAAACTACATGGACCCTATTTTTGAGGGCGATACCGCTGTTATTGCGTGGGCAAAATAAGATATAATTATAATTTAATATAAAAAGGCTGGAACGTAAATTCCAGCCTTTTTTATATTAAAGATTACTTCAAATTTTCTTTAGCAGTCGAAAGCATAAGCTTAATTCTGTTTTCTTGATTGACACGGGTTGCACCTGGGTCATAATCTATTGCTACAATATTTGCAGTCGAGTGCGTTTCACGGATTTTTCTTATCATGCCTTTCCCGACAATGTGGTTTGGAAGACACCCAAATGGCTGCGCACAAACGATATTTTCAACGCCTGAATGAATAAGCTCAAGCATTTCGGCGGTCAATAGCCAGCCCTCGCCCATTTTATTTGCAGGAGAAACATAGGGTGCTGAAAGCTCTTTAGTTTTTGCAAAGTGCTGCGGAGGATTAAATTTGCTGTCTGAAATTGTTGAAATAATCTTATTCTGCATACTAATCAAAAACTTTTTAAGCGTTGCTGACGCAAGATATTTTTTGTATCTCACATGATAAATCTGAGTATCGACAATATGGTGGTCACACATGAAAATAATAAAATCCAGAAGTCCAGGTATTACTACCTCAACGCCCTCACTTCGCAAAAATTCTTCAAGGCAATTATTGCCGAGAGGTGCATATTTAATATAAATTTCACCGACAATGCCAACCTTTATTTTAGGTACTTTCTCTATTGGAATTGCTTCAAAATCCTTAATAATTGCCCTTGCCTTTTTGCTGAAGTCCGAAACTCCTATATTGGAATTAACGAGTATTTCTACCCACTTGTCTATAAGCTTGTCCGTTTCGCCTTTATTAATCTCATACGGGCGGACCTGATTCCCTAGCCACATAAGCACATCGCCATAGCAAATAGCCGATACAAGCTGGTATAAAAGCTTTATTGAAAGCTTAAAACCAGGATTTTTCTCCATGCTTGACATATTTAAGGACACGACAGGGACATGTCCGAAACCGTTTTTCTTCAAAGCTTTCCTAAGGAGGTTAATGTAATTAGATGCTCGGCAGCCGCCGCCTGTCTGTGTAATCATCAAGGCTGTTTTGTTTATATCATACTCGCCGGATTTAAGGGCATCCATCATTTGACCAATAACTAAAAGGGCAGGGTAGCAGGTATCATTATGGACATTCCTTAAACCCTCATCAACAATTTGACGATGATTTGTTTTAAGGAGTTTTACCTTATAACCATGGAGATTAAAGATTTTTTCTAAAAGCGTAAAATGTATGGGAAGCATCATTGGAATTAAAATTGTATACTCCTCACGCATTTCCTCTGTGAAAAGTAAACGCCCATGCTCATTATAAACCAACTCTGCCATATAAATCCCCTCTCAAATAATAATATTTTCATTATAGCACTTTTATTAAAAAATAACAACAAAAAAAGGACAGCCTTTTTTCGGTGTCCTCACAATCTTTTGCAAAAAGATTAAAAACTATAACAAACAACCGAATCGGCAAATCCCCTCGAAAAGTATTTATGTGACATAATGAGAGGGCAGAATAAAGACTGCCCTCTCACAATGTTAATTTATTAAAAATCACTTTGCTCTTCCCATCCCCATTTTTTCACATCCGGAGCTCTGCTTCTTAGTAAGAAATCTTCTAATATATTTTCTACTTCATATATATTTTTAGTCTTATAACCGTATTTTTCAAAATCAAATTTAACTTCAACTTTGTAAAATAGATTTTTAAATTCCACACGGATATAAGAGCATCCATCAACCGGTTCAATATCACTTGCCGTTAAAATCATATAATTATAATCAGAACCTTGCTTTGAAAATCCCCTTAAAATTTCCAATAATTTTTCACGCTTAACATTAGTTATTGCGCTATTTACTTTCCCGCCCATTGACAAAATAAATGATCCCATATTTTCTCCTTTCTGTAAAATTAATACTATTTTCGTACGTTTACATTATTACATATATTGCATATTTTGTCAACAACATTTTAACAAAATTTAGA
>OCTV010000734.1_pt1 | contig 12493 bp, 15 predicted proteins | sample 1539101 | NCBI WGS metagenome assembly OCTV01 (sample SAMEA3991422, study PRJEB22521) | metagenome | biome: anthropogenic terrestrial biome; feature: sewage plant; material: sludge | place: Sweden | collected 2012-09-26 | reverse complement strand
TTAAAAACGTCTTTAAATGCTGTTGCTGTGCTGTATATTGACCCTTGTCAGGGTTATGTGCTATAATGTTAGAATGAAAAAGAAATTAGCGATTGACGCAATGGGTGGCGATTTTGCCCCCAAATCTGTTGTCGAGGGGTGTCTTTTGGCGCGAGCCGAATTTCCAGACACTGAGTTTATTTTATTTGGTGATGAAACGAAAATTCGCCCATTATTGAGCGATGAGACTAACATTACCATTGTCCATACGACTGAAAAGATTGATTCTGGTGAAGCTGACCCTGTCAAGGCGATTCGTCGTAAGAAGACAGCAAGCATGGTTTTAGCTGCGACAGCGGTTAAAAATGGCGAGGCAGATGCGCTTGTTTCTGCAGGCAATACAGGTGCTTTGCTTGCAAGTGGTATCTTTACAGTTGGCCGGATCAAGCAAGTTGATCGACCTGGTTTGTTGTCAACCCTACCGACTTTGGATGGTAAAGGGTTTGATATGTTAGACCTCGGTGCCAATGCTGAGAATACGGCGCACCATCTCTATAACTTTGCCATTCTTGGGTCCTTTTACGCTTCCAACGTCAGAGGCGTGACGTCTCCACGTATCGGACTTTTGAACAACGGCTCTGAAGCTAGTAAGGGTGCACCATTGCAAAAAGAGACTTATGACCTGCTTGCAGCAGATGAGAGCCTGAACTTTATCGGTAATGTCGAAGCGCGTGATTTGATGAGTGGTGTGGCTGATGTTGTCGTCGTGGATGGTTTCACTGGCAATGCTGTCCTCAAATCAATTGAAGGTACAGCATCAAGCTTGATGAAATTACTGAAAACATCTATTAAAGATGGCGGTATTGCATCAAAACTTGGTGCCTTGCTGATGAAAAAATCTTTATACAGTTTAAAAGATGCGCTAGATTATGAGAAAGCAGGCGGTGCTGTCTTGTTTGGCTTGAAAGCACCTGTTATCAAAAGCCACGGCTCCTCAAATGCAGACGCGATTTTTGCGACACTTAAACAAACGCATAAAATGCTAGAAACTGACGTGGTTGGAAAATTAGTGCAACATTATCAGGAGGACAAATAAATGGCGATCAGTAAAGAAGATCTTTTTGCTAAGATAAAAGAAAATTTGGTGGAGACGTTAGAGCTTGATGCAGATCATGTCACGCTAGAAACTAATATTGTTGAAGATTTAGGCGCAGATTCAATTAGCTTGATGGAGTTCACCCTGGCTTTAGAAGATGAATTTGGCATTGAAATCTCTGATGAAGATGCAGAGCACATCTTAACTTTGGGTCAAGTTGTGGACTACGTTTCGAATAAAATTAATTAAGTTTTTAAATTAATTCAGACGCAATACAAAAACACATGTTTTAGCTTATCCGCTAGAACATGTGTTTTTTCTATTCTTTATAATTCAAATCGGTGCCTTTAAGCTGAAAAATGCGTGTGGCTTATCAGTATCTCCTTGTTTTTCAGTATTGACAGGAATCATATACATCTCACGATAGCGGGCGATTTGCTCACTTATTTTTCGTCCGCTAAACTGTTTAGCGATTGTCTCGACTGCTTGCCAGCTAAAAACTGGCGGCAGCAGATTGAGCCATTTAGGTTTGACTTCAAAACTTTCCTGAATGACTTGACTAGCCTTTTTGAGAATTTCAGCATGATCAAAGGCGAGCAACTGATCAGGCACACCACTAATGTGCAGCTCAAGCGTCTCAGGATCTACCGAGAAATCAAACCACTGCGTACGCGCAGCATCATCTCCTGCCTGAGTCTCAGGAAAGTTAGGGAGATAGGTTAAATGTGCCACAGTAATCACCCAACCTCTAGGATCACGACCAGGCGTTGCGACCGTCTCCAACTGATCCACGCGTTTAGGGTCAATCTTAAGATGTGTTTCCTCAAAAACTTCACGGATAGCCGCTTGCGTTGTATCTTCAGTTTTATCTAGAAAACCGCCAGGCAGCGCCCAATGATGTAAATCAGGATGCGCCTTGCGTTGGATTAACAAAAGATTAACCCGATGCGTATCAGGATTGTAGGCCAAGATGACATTGTCAACAGTGACGCTAGGTGTTTCATAAGTTGGTCGATCTTGTTTGGCATACCAAGTCAAGAACTCCTGTTCACTTGCCTCTTGTTCATAGTAGTTTTTTTCTGCTGCTTTGCTCGCAAATGTTTGCATGAGACTCCTTTTTTGGATCTGTTTTTTATGTATCTTAAGTTTAACTTAGGTTATCAAGCCTGTCAAATTTATTCTATCAACATTTTTTATTCGTTTAATTTAACATAATACGATTTTTATTAGATATAAGATATAAGTTGATTTAATATGATAAATAAGTTAAAATAAAAATAAAGAACTGAAAACGTTTTAGCGTCATAAAACGTCATATGAGATGTGTGAGGGACACGAAAGAGAGGATTAAATGAAAAAAAATTGCGGTGGGGAATAGGTGTTATTTTACTGTTGATGCCAGCTTTAATTGCTAGCTCAGGCTGTCAGAAAAAGACGAAGGAATCTGAAGCGGAAGAAAAAAAAGTTCAACTGATGAAAGAACCTTATAAAAATGAGGAATTTGCAGCAGGTACTTATGCTCAAGTCTTAATTTATGATAAAGGACATGGAGATGCGGACTTTGACGTTGTCAAAAATCAGCTCAATGAATTAGCAGCAAAATTTGAGGTTTATGAGCAAGGTGAAAGTGAATTCGATAGAATTAATGCACAAGCAGGGATTAAGCCGGTTAAAGTTTCAAAAGTTACTTTTGAGCTAGCAGAAGCTTTGCAAAAGTATGGCAAAAGTTCTGATGGTTATTATAATCCCACTGTTGGTGTCATGACACAACTCTGGCATATTGGCTTTTCGAGTGGACAAGTGCCATCAGATGAGTTGGTCAAAGCAACTTTAGATAAAGTGAATATTGACGATATTGTTCTAAATGCCAAAGATCAAACTGTTTTTCTCAAGAAAAAAGGGATGATGATTGAAGCCGATGGCATTGGCAAAGGTTTTATTGCGGAAAGATTATTGAAAACACTTAAAGATCAGGGTGTGACAACCGCAGTTGTCAACCTAGGTGGTCATGCCTATACCATGGGTAAAAATCCAAATCATAAAAATGGTAAATGGGAAGTGGGTATTGCCAATCCACAATTAGGTGAGAATCAAGATAGCCCGTTAGTCGGCGTCCTGACCAGCAGACACACGAGATTTGATACAACAAACTATTATGGACGATACTTAAAGGCTGGAGATAAAATTTATTCCCATTTATTTGACACAAAAACTGGTTATCCGATGGAGACTGATCTATTAAGCGTTACCATGGTTGGGGATAATCCTACCTATGATGATGCATATAGTAATGTACTGATGAATATGGGGTTAGAAAAAGGCATGAAGTTTGTGAATGATCACGATGAAATAGATGCTGTATTTGTTACCAAAAGTAAAGAAGTGCATATCTCTGAACATATTCCAGGGGAATTTGAGCTATTAGATAAGTCATTTAAAGTGGTAGAAGGTGTTGCGAAAAAATAAAAGGATAATTGATGAAAGCTTGTGGTAATGATATGAAGAATAAAAAAATGTTAAAGATAATAACGCTCTCCCTTACGTTTTGGGCTAGTTTTGTCGTTTCGACGCAGACTTTAGCAAGAGAAAAAGGTGATCCTAAAAACGATAAGGAAACTAGGAAAGTTGACATTGATTTGCGTTTCAATCAACGATTCACAGATGAAAAAAATCCTGTTAAGGTAGAAACAAATGAAGCCACTGTACCAAAACTGGTAGAGCCTGCAATGCAAGCAGCCCCTGCTCCTGCTCCAACACCTGCTCCAACACCCGAGCCCACCCCTGCTCCAGCCCCTGCACCCGCACCAGTAACGGCAGATGTTCTATCTATGATAGGTAACAGTATTCCTTTTCAAAATGGTGGTATGGGTAGTGGTCAGGCCATTATTGATGCCAATCCAAATGGGATGTCATCGACTTGGGGTGGTGCGACACCGTACTCTGGTACAGATGGTCTTAATACACACTTCATTGGTCACCACTGGGGTGCCTTTGATCCAGTGATGAGCCTAAGTAATGGTGGGACAGTGACAGTCTTTGATGCAAATGGCCAGGCTTTTAACTACAGTATTTACAAAATTGTTGTGGTTGATACCTATGGTAATGATGTCAACACAGGTGCCTCAATGTATGGGGAAATTACCTCAACAGGTGGTGGCGAGAGAATTGTTTTGCAAACTTGTATTGATGAGACGACAAGACGTATTGTTTTTGCTTCAGCTTAAATCTTATAGTTAATAAAAACATGCCTTAAAAGTTGGAAACATCTAACTTTTAAGGCATGTTTATTAGTTTAATCAGTCAAGACCACCTTGAAAATCAGTGTCAATATCTTGTACGTATGCTTTGTAATAATTGACCAAGCTACTTTTGAATTCTTGGTAATCATCTTCGCTATAGTCGCGATTCTCATCGATTTGTGCTTTAAAATGTGGTAAGTTTAGTTCTGTTCGGATGCGTCGTTCTAATTCTTCTCTAGTCATCAGTTTAGTTCTCCATTTTATTTTCGTTCTTAGGCGGGATGGGGGAGTCAAAATGCCAAGTGATATGACCAATATTTGATTTATCCATCGTGGGTTGTAACTCCATAATAAATGGAGGCTTTTCGATTGCAGGTCGTTTTTCGAATGGCAAGCTAGTATCATAATCGGCATTAGTTACCTGCTGATCATCGGATAAATTATCCATTCCTTCATAATCAGGCAAGGGGTGATTGAGGAACTGCATCAGAAAATCAATGTTCTCTGGAGGTATCTCAGTTTGATTAGCTGGCTCGAGTTCACCAAGTAAAGGTATTTTTCTCTCACGTAAGATGCGCGCATAATCGTAATTTGCACTATCAAATTCAAGTTTAGTCGCATCGTAAACAGCTTGCGCTTGAACAACAGTATAAAATGCAGCCTGACTGATTGACTCCTGTTCATGCTTGATACCTTGTGCAGCATCATATTCTTTCTTTGTGACATCAAGGTCGTGATTGGCTGCAGTGAGCGATTTTTCTGATAAATAGGGTTGTACCTCTAAATTACTGGCATTTTGAATGGCAAGAGAGTAATTCAAGGTTTTGATTTCAAAATTCCTTTGGGCTTCAGACCGATCTTTTTGAGCTACTTCTAGCTGAGTCATCGCCAGAGTAAGTGATGAATCAGCTTCTTGATAGGCAAGCTCTGCTGCTAGGAGTCGGTCTTTGGCTTGTAAAAGTAGATCAGTCATTTGCCTCCTTTATCTGTTGATTGATGGTAGTGGTAGATGTACTTTGATAAAAAGTGACATCATTTACTTACTTGCTTTTGTGTCGATTAATTTCTTCCTGCCTCAGTTGTAAGGCGCGCTCGTATTTGCCTAAACCATCAGAATGGAAATAGTCAGCATGTTTTAACTTGTCGGGTAGATACTGTTGATCGACCCAATGGCCTGGAAAATTATGGGGATACTGGTAATGTTCAGCCCGTCCAAGCTTTTTAGCGCCAGCATAATGGCCATCTTGTAGATGAGGTGGAATGGGTAGCGCACCGTATTTATGTAGATCAGCGATGGCTGAATCCATAGCTGTGTAGGCTGCGTTGGATTTAGGGGATAAGGCTAGATCAACCACGACATTAGCCAGTGGAATCCGGGCTTCTGGAAACCCAAGTCGTTCAGCTGCCGTAACAGCTGTCACGGTACGAGCGCCCGCATCTGGGTTAGCTAGACCGATATCCTCGTAGGCGATAACCATGAGCCGTCTGGAGATACTTTGCAAGTCGCCGCCTTCAATCAAACGTGCCGCATAATGCAGGCTCGCATTGACATCTGATCCGCGAATTGATTTTTGAAGCGCAGATAAGAGGTCATAGTGGGCATCACCATCTTTATCAAAGGTCGCAGCAGATTTTTGTAGGGAATTTGCCATATCATCTAAAGTAACATGGTGTTCAGAACTTGATAAAACAGCAAGCTCTAGCGAATTCAAAGCGGATCTAACATCACCATTTGTCGAATGGCTCAAAAACTGTTTGGCATCGTCATCTAGTGTGACGTCAAAATCAAACCCACGGTCAGAATCAGCGATGGCACGATCAACTGCGAGTGCAATATCCTCAGGCATTAGAGGTTTCAGCTCAAAAATTTGAACTCGGCTCCGAATGGCTGGCACCACACTGAAATAAGGATTCTCGGTCGTCGCCCCAATCAAGATAATTTCACCATTTTCGAGTAAGGGCAGTAAAAAATCTTGCTTGGGTTTATCGAGACGATGGATTTCATCCAAAAGGAGGACGAGTTGCCCGGAAAATTGGGCTTCTGCTGCAATTTCTTGCAACTTTGTTTTTTTGTCAGAGGTGGCATTAAAAGTTCGAAAGGCCATATCTGCAGTCCCTGCAATGGCGGAGGCAATCGAGGTCTTTCCAATCCCTGGAGGACCGTAGAGGATCATTGAACTGAGTAGCTTAGTTTCAACCATTCGTCGGATAATTTTGCCTTCGCCTACAAGATGGCGCTGGCCGATAATTTCATCTATCGTTCGCGGTCTCAAACGTCGCGCCAAATTTGCTTGCATCTTTTAGGCTCCTAGTCAATATATGATAAGTATATTATAGCATTTTATTGGTATTTAGCCTTTATAAAGAGGGGATTTTCGCGCTAGAAAAATGATTAATGGACTAAATAATAAGGTGTCTCAGTTTAGAAATTGGGACACCTTATTTTTATTTGTTAAAGTTTGCAATTTATTAAATAGAGGATTACACTAGAGTTATAGAGGTCGTTTCTCTAAAAAATAAAGAAAGAGGTATCTGTATGTTGACGTCAAAAAAAAGGTTTAATTTAGTACATTTTATTTTAGGGTTAGTGTTGTTTGTTACAGGGGTAGTCTCAATTTTTAATCCCTTGAGTAGTTTAATCGCAATCGTTGTTGTTTTTGCAATTTCTGCGATTTTTGAAGGGATTATTCAACTTGTATTCCGAAGTCGTTTACATGAGTATACTGGTTATAAAGCAAATTCAGTTTTAGTATTAGGGATTTTAGATATTCTGATTGGGTTATTTCTTTTATTTAATATGACTGTCGGTATACTCGCCTTACCTTACATTTTTTCAGTTTGGTTCATTATTGACTCGATAGGCGAACTGATTGTTTCGGATATTTTCAAGTCAATTAACACAGGTTATTATTGGTTTAAAATCATCCTGAATATTTTAGGGCTCGTTTTGGGTATCATGATGCTGTTTAATCCCATTGTCTCTGCTTTAACGCTGAGTCTTCTAGTCGGTTTCTACTTCTTATCTTCTGGCATTGATTTTATTGTGACTTCTTTCTAATACGATATAATCAGTCATCCGAATTGCCATTTTGAGCTTATGAGACACAGACTTTTTACTGAAATAGGAATGGCTAGAGGAATCTGGTCATTTTGTTTGCTATCTAAGTAGATAGTGTTTTGGGTAGACACAGACGTATTGCCACGTCAAGATGTATGTTATAATGAGATGATAACATTTTTAAAAAATTGAAAGCAACTTGGGGAGTTTAGCACTATAAAAACATCCCGATCATAAAGGAGAAACATGTCAAAATACGGTTTTTTAGATGCCTTAGACAAGGCTTTAGCAAAAGATTTTACATATGATTATGAAATTAACTGGGATAAGAAAAATCATGCGGTAGAGATTTTTTATCTACTTGATGTTGAAAATCCAGGAGTGGCTGTTACAGATACGGAAGATGATGCTGAAGCTTCAAGTGAGAATATTTCATTTGAAGATGCCGTTGTCTTTTATAATCCTACAAAATCAAAAATCGCTGTTGAGGATTATCTGGCTAGCTTTCCCTATGAGCCTAAAAAAGGTTTATCACAAGAATTTATCACCTATTTCGTGGCTTTCTTACAAGAAACAGCGGATAATGAATTAGATGCGCTGACAGACTTTTTGAATTCTGACGAAGCAGAATTTGCAGGGACATTTAACTTGGAAGCCTTTGAAAAAGGTCTGGCATCCCTAACAGAAACAACGTTTTTTGCCTATCCCCGGTATTAATTAGGAGGACATAATCCATGAAAAAAATAATAGGTTTATTGGCTATTTTGTTGCTAGCGATTCTCACGATTACTGCTTGTGGTGGTAAAAAGACGGATACTAAAAAAACGTCAAGCACGTCCAAAAGTAAGGTAAGCAAGACTGTTTCAAAATCAAGTCAGTCTTCTTCAGCAACGACTAATAGTGATATTTCAGCGTCTACATCAGAATCAGTCCAAGAACATTTACATGGAGAAGCTGAAGAAAGTCAGTGGTCTCAGCAGTCTAGTGAGGCTGCCAAAGTGATGACTGTTGCAGAGGCAAGACAAACTTTGCGTGAGCTTAATATCAACGATGGTAATTTTTCAAATGCCGATATTAATAAGTACATCTTAGAAGCACAGGCCGCAGGTCAAGAATTTGGTGCTTATATGGTAGCACAAGGTTTTGGTGCCTTAAATTAAAGAGCGAGTTATCGCTTTTTTGTGTCAATCAATACTGACTAATCAATTAATAAAAAATATCACTTAAACGACTTGAAGAAATGAGTAAAAACAATGAATAACTGGAATGAATTATCGGTCAAGGTTTCACGTGAAACCGAAGATGCTGTCAGCAATATTTTAATTGATGCTGGCGCACAAGGCGTTGCCATTGAAGACACGCAGGATTATCTAGATAATCTGGACAAATTTGGTGAGATTTTACCTGAGATTGAGCAGCTAGAGACGGTCATCATCAAGGCCTACTATCCAGAAAACCTTTCAATTATTGAGATTGCGGAAAGTGTCAAAGCACAAATTTCAGGTCTTCTTGCATTTGATTTAAATCCTGGGGACTTTACTGTCACCACACAAAGTCTAGCTGAAAATGACTGGTCAGATAGTTGGAAACAGTACTTCTTACCGACTAGGATTTCCCACGGCTTAACCATTGTTCCGTCTTGGACAGATTATGCGCCAGCATCTGCCGATGAAAAAATTATCCGCTTGGATCCAGGCATGGCTTTTGGGACAGGGACGCACCCAACGACTAAACTCTCTTTGTTTGCCTTGGAGCAGACCTTGCGGGGTGGTGAGACACTGGTAGATGTTGGCACTGGCTCAGGTGTTTTGTCTATCGCTGCGCATCTCCTAGGGGCTCAAAACATCCATGCTTTCGATCTAGATGATGTGGCGGTGAAAGTTGCCGAAGAAAATATCCAGCTCAATCCTGATATGACTAACATCATCGTCAAACCAGGAGACTTACTCCAAAACGTGATGATTAAAGCGCATGTCATCGTTGCTAATATCCTAGCCGACATTCTCATGAACGTCATTGACGATGCCTATAACCTCCTGTATGACGGCGGATTCCTGATTATGAGCGGGATCATTGATAGCAAATCACAGATGATTCTGGATAAATGTCATGCGGCTGGTTTCGCCCTTGTGACGCGGATGCAGCAGGGCGAGTGGCACTGTGTCATTTTGCAGAAGGCAGATGACGACGCGAGTGTTGTTGGAGGGTAAGCGCAGATGCAACAGTATTTTTTGAACCAAAACTGCCCAGAGGTTGGCGCTACTTTTAGCCTTGAGAAAGCAGATAGCCACCACCTTTTCACCGTTATGCGAGCCCAGGCGGAAGAAAAAGTTCAGGTCGTCTTTTCCGATCAAACCCTCACCTTGGCCGAGGTTAATGGTGATCAGGCGACTTTGACCCTGCTCGAAACTTTAGCAAGAACAGTAGAGCTACCCTTAGGCGTGACGATTGCTGTGGGACTTCCTAAGAGCGATAAATTAGAGTTTATCACGCAGAAAACGACTGAACTTGGGGCACAAGCTATCTTGGCCTATCCAGCACAATGGTCAGTGACCAAGCTTGATGCCAAGAAAGCTGCCAAAAAACAAGAACGTCTGCAAAAAATAGCCAAAGGTGCAGCAGAGCAGTCTAAACGCTTGATGATTCCTAAGACAGAGATTTTGAGCAATCTCAAAGCCTTGACTGACCAGTTTGAGCAATATGATCAAGTTCTGGTTGCTTATGAAGAGTCAGCCAAATCGGGCGAAACAGCAGCCTTTGTTGACAGATTATCCCAGTTGAAGGCAGGTCAAAACCTGCTTGTCATTTTCGGTCCAGAAGGTGGATTATCACCAGAAGAAATCGATGTCTTCACGCAACTTGGTGCCGTTAAAATCGGCCTTGGGCCACGGATTATGCGAGCAGAGACAGCGCCTATGTATGTCTTGTCTGCTATTTCTTTTTATACGGAATTAATGAAATAAACACATTTAGGATAGTATCTGCTATTCTAAATGTGTTTTTAATTTCATAAATATTTGAAAACGCATACACATCATGATATGATTTAAGTTAAGAAAATTAGTTTATTGTTTGGGGGATTGATTAATAGGGAGTTGTAATTATGAATTTTAGAGAACTAGGGGCGCTTTATAAAAAAGTACGTCAGTCACGTGGCTATAGTATTAGTGATGTCACAAGCGATTATTTGAATAAAAGTCAAATATCGAAGTTTGAAAATGGTAACTCGATGCTCTTGCTAGATGGTTTTATGCATGCCGTAGCAGGTCTTAATATGACCATGAGCGAATTTTTCTTAGCTGTTGGGAATTTCGAGGCGGGAAATTTACACAAGTTTGGCGAAAAATTGAAAGACCACATTGATATACATGATATAGATGGTCTTAAAACCATGATTGTGCTGAATCCACGAACAAAAGAGAAGAAAATTTTCAATGTTTTGGTTAAATGTGCGATTCGTGAGTTATCAGGTCAAGATTTATTGACAGACGAGGAGTGTCAGTTTATTGATAAACACCTGACAGATATTGAGGATTGGACGATATTTGACGTCAATATTTTTGGTATGTGCCTAGAAGCCTTAAATACTGAATTAGTTTATCAACTGGGTTTGCAACTTGCAGAGAAAGATAACTTTTACAAAGATTTACCTTACAATGCTCAAGTGGTTAAAAAAACAGTTGTGAATTTATATGTTCATATGATTCTCCATGGACGGTTTGCATATGCTGATATATTTGAAAAAAACTGGAATTGTTGCTAAGAGTTAGCGATACTGAAGAAAGGATTGTCGTCCATATTTTTAAGAAAGTTTCGAAATATAGGCAGGGAAAAGCCCCAAATCTTTTAGCAGAAATTGACAGAGATATTCAGGCTTTAAAAGATTTTGGGGCTCAAGGGTTGGCAAAAATGATTGAAATTTTTTTGATTAATTATGAATAAAACCAGAGGCTGACCTAAGGCAAATTCTATCATGTCATCCTCTGATTTATTTTAAATATTTCAAGGATTTAAAAGTCCACGAAGAAAATCTAACATAAGTCTACCTCCTAATTTGATAGATTTATTTTACCAAATTTATAAGGGGCGAAACAGAGAGTTTCTAACTAGCAACACTTTTTATCAATAACTGTTTCTAGTTAGAAACTTTGCGCAGAGGTGTATTTAGTTTGATACAATTACTTTGTAAGTTTAGTTCGAACGATTTACAAGAATTTGAACAAGAATGACATTTAAATTCTTGTTGGAAAGGAGAAATGTCATGATTAAAAAAATGAAGAAAAATGCTCTATTGGTTGCGATTGTTGCAACTTTGTTTGGTTTGGGTGCGAAAAATGTTGCGTCAGCTGCTCAAGTCGCATCTGTTCCAAGTACTCGGTATGAAATCTGGTATGTTTATGGTGGTTCAAGGACAACTTATCTGGTAATGTATTGCTTTTTTTTGGCTGTGCTGCTTTGCAAGCTCTGGCATATACTTTTATTTCTGGTAGCGATAGTGCATTACTATTTGAAATTTTAGAAAATGAGGATAACAAGGAGCGTTATTTATCAATTAATGCTAGGTTACTGTCGCTGTCATCTATTATTTTGGGCGGTGCGATTTTAATTGGTGGTATCGTGTCTAATTATTCTTGGCAGGGTGTTTATTTGTTAACAATTTTGACGAGTTTGACGAGTTGTGTCGCACTACTCTTTTTAAGGGAAAAAGACAAAGGTGTTATAAAGAAAAATAGTTTATCTACCGATGGTGTAGCAATCAAAAAGTTTAATTTTAAAAATATTATCGGTAGTTTTAAAGTCAAACATTTATATTACTTTTTTATTTCGATCATCGGTTTTTGTATGTTGGATGGTTTATTTGCGACATACTTTAATTTAAATCAGATCATACTGGAAGATTTTAAGATAGAGAATGCTTGGATTGGTATCTTCTTTTCCGCACTATATTTTATTTCAGCGTTATCTTATCAGTTAGCCGATGTATTGCATCGGTATCTGACGACTAAAAAGATTATGACGATGACACTTATTTTGATGTCGGGTTTGTTTTTGATGCTGCCTTTGACAACAAATCGGTTGCTTGTTTTACTTATCTCGGTGTTGGTTTGTTTTTTTCCTGAG
>OCTV010000730.1_pt1 | contig 12536 bp, 15 predicted proteins | sample 1539101 | NCBI WGS metagenome assembly OCTV01 (sample SAMEA3991422, study PRJEB22521) | metagenome | biome: anthropogenic terrestrial biome; feature: sewage plant; material: sludge | place: Sweden | collected 2012-09-26 | reverse complement strand
CAAGTCTTAATTCATACTTTAGATGAGTTTGCGGAATAAATTTTTCTATTTAATTTAGATATTCAAAACTATGTTTAAAAAGTTTTCCATGTATCATGGGAAACTTTTCTTTATAAAAAATGACAAACGTCACTTGGTTAACTCTTTAAATTCTGTTATAAATATGGTATGGAGGTGGGAGGATGATTAGGATAATCTTTAGCGATATTGATGGGACTCTAATTAATGATGATTTGGTTGTAACTGAGAATACGAAACAGTCTTTGATAAAAGCTCGTGAACAAGGTTCCTTGATTGTTCCAGTATCTGCACGAATGCCTAAAGCAATTCGACCAATTCTTAACTCATTCATGATGGATTTTCCCATTATTTCATATAATGGTGCACTTATTATAGACGAAAAGGGTCAAGAACTTGAGAGTCATTCTATGAAAAAGGGTAGTGCAATTGAAATATGCCGTTTTATTATGGCTACTAAAGAGGTAGTTTGGAATGTTTATAGCGGGGATTCCTGGTATTCACAGTCCAGAAATAATCCTTGGATACAGAGAGAAGAGCGGATTGTTGGATTATCATCAGAAGAGGCTAGTTTGTTTGAAATAGAAAATTTATCTGAAATTCATAAACTCTTATTAATGGGAGATTCAGTTAAAATTTTAGAGATAGAAACAAAGCTAAAGAATGATTATCCTTACTTATCAATTTCTAAGTCTTCTCCACATTATTTAGAGGTCATGGCAAACGGAATTCACAAGGGAGAGGCGGTTAGTTTTTTAGCAGCCTACTACGGTGTCAATATAAAAGATACAATTGCATTTGGGGATAATTTTAATGATTTAGATATGCTATTGACTGTGGGACAAGGTTTTGTCATGGCGAATGGACCAGAGATTGTACAACAAAGAGTCGGCCAAACGACTACAGATAATAATCATGATGGTATTGCACATGTCTTGAATAGGTATTTCAACGGGGATGAACCATTTAAGGTCGACTAGACAGTTACCATAAAAAGAGATATACTGTGTTTAACAAAGATTAAGGAGTACTTATCAATGAAAAAATTCCTTAAGAAACCAATGTTTTTTTGCCAAATTTTTGGGTTAATCGTGTTAGCGGTTAGCCTCTTTGTCTATTATCAAAATAGCAGTTTCACACCAAATCAGGTCAAGATTGGCGTAACCTATATGACTATGAACAATGAATTCTACAATGCATTAAATGAAGAAATTGAGAAGGAGGTTTTGGCTAAAGGAGATCAGCTTATTTTACGGGATCCTGCACTTGATGTGTCAAAGCAAGTACAGCAAGTAAAATCATTTGTAAGACAAGGAGTCGATATCATAATTATTAATCCTGTTGATAGTAGTAACAAAGAACTTATTGATGAATTAAGGAGAGCAAAAGAAGCAGGACTTGGTATTGTTGTAGTCGATAGTCAATTAACAGATGCTAAATTTGTTGATACAACTATACTTTCTGATAATTATAAAGCAGGAGTTCTTTGTGCTGAGCATTTATTATCATCAACGGATAATGCAAAAATTCTTTTATTGGAACACGCCTCAACAGTATCTGGCTCTGAGAGAATTAAAGGGTTTTTAGAGACCCTAGAGGGTCACGAAAATTATAAAATTGTTGCTAGAAAAGAGGTTCAGGGTCAAACAGAAATTGCCATGCCTGCAGTTCAAGAAGTTATTGAATCTGGTGTAGTTTTTGATACAATTATGGCTTTAAACGACAAAGCAGCTTTGGGAGCTTTGGCGGCACTAGAGGAAGAAGGGGATACTGGTAAAGTAGCCATATATGGAATTGATGGTTCACCTGATATGAAGAACCTGTTAGCTACTACAAGTGAGGTTCAAGCGACAGTTACTCAAACACCTTATACAATGGGTGAGGAGGCAGTAGCCGCTAGCTACCGTATTCTTACTGGAAAAAAACAAGATAAACTCGTCTTAACCCCTGTAACTCTTCTTGATCAAAATAATATAAACGATTATGATGTTACGGGGTGGCAATAATGAATGGTTTAGTATATGAAAAATACGCTCGTTGGTCAAGGCGGGTTCTGATTTTTATCAATATTTTAGCTGTTTTATTAGTGAGTCTAACCTATTTATTTGCAAGCAAGTATATTGTTTCGACCGGACAAAGTCATTCTTTTATGGAATTATTGCCGAGCCCACCTCTACCTGCCGTATTTTCTTATTGGGTAACAATGGCTGCCTTTTCAAGCCTATTAATAATTTTGTATTGCCGAGAACAACTTGATAAGGGAGAAAAAGACTTACTTTTTTGGTTGGCAGCATTAGAAGTGGGACTCACAATGGTTGTATTTGTTGCGACCCAATATGCCTATAATGGTCTTATTTTATTAGTCTTTTCTGATATATTTTACTCTCGATCAGATTTCTATGACCTTAAAAGACAACGATATTGGCTGACATTCATTATTGGTAGTTTCGCACTTCTTCTAATAACCAATAGTGACTTGTTGTCACTTGTTATAGATATTCCATCCTTTAATACATACCTTGATTTTTTACCGCCTTCTACAAGATTTGAATTGTTATTTTTGAAAAATTTTCTAACGATTGGAAATATGGTGGTATTTATTGTTTCTTTGATTATTTTTATTATGTTCTCTGTCTCTGAAAATCATAAAATTGAGGAAGAATTGCGTATGGCGGCTAGAGCTAATACTGAGCTGGAGAGTTATATTGGTTTATCTGAAAAAATTGCAGAAGATCGTGAACGTAAGCGTATTGCAAGGGAGATTCATGATACCCTTGGTCATGCGCTGACAGGTATTTCAGCTGGTATCGATGCTGTTCAAGTTTTGATTGACGTTGACACTAAAGTTGCAAAAAAACAACTACAAAGTGTTTCTGCTGTTGTCAGGAATGGTATTCAGGATGTCCGTCGTTCTTTAGATAAATTAAGACCCGGTGCACTAGAGAAGGGAAGTTTAAGAGAAGCTCTTCTGAAGATGATTGAGGATTATGAAATCTTGTCAAAAATGCAAGTTGAATTAGTCTATGAGTGGGATCAAGTTGACTTAGATACCGCAAAAGAAGATATTATCTTTCGTATCATTCAGGAATCTATTACTAATTCTTTACGTCATGGACATGCAAATCATGTCTGGATTAGGATGACTAAATCCAATAAATATTATGTAATTGAAATTAAGGATGATGGTATTGGTTCCGAAAAGATTCAATTTGGCTATGGCCTTACTCAAATGCGGGAACGGCTTGGAATTATTGGTGGTCGAGTGACCTTTTCGGGTAAGAAAGGTTTTGAAACTCAAGTACTGATTCCTAAGCGGAGAGGAGAAGAATATGATTAAGGTATTAATTGCTGATGACCAAGAGATGATTAGAGAATCTATAAAGATTGTTTTATCATCATATCCAGATATAGACGTTGTAGGTTCAGTAGCTGATGGTAGCCAAGTGTTGAATTTCTTGAAACATACAGTTGTCGATATTATCTTAATGGATATTCGAATGCCAATAATGGATGGTGTGGTTGCGACCAAAAAAGTGAAGGAAGAATTCCCAGATGTAAAAGTTATTATTTTAACCACATTTGATGATGATGAATTTATTTTCAGTGCATTGGAATACGGTGCATCAGGTTACATTTTGAAAGGTATTTCGATGGAAGAACTCCATCAAGCAATTTTGACGGTCAACAGTGGTAATGCCATGCTTAATCCAGATATTGCAGCAAAGGTATTTCGGTTATTTTCACAAATCACTCATAATGAGTGTAATATCAAGGTAGATGAGTCGGCAGTCTCTAATCTACTTGAAAGTGAGTGGCAAATTATCCAACAGATTGCAAATGGCTTAAGCAATAAAGAAATTGCAGCTAAACTTTTTTTATCTGAGGGGACTGTACGTAACTATCTGTCTACAGTACTGTCTAAGCTACAATTAAGGGACCGCACTCAACTTGCAATTTGGGCAGTGCAAACCGGTGTTACAACAAGGAAATTTAAACATGATTAATCGATTAAAGTTGTATATTGGAAATAAAATTGTAGTTGCTCTATTTTTGTTTGTCATTATAACAGTAGGAGTCGCATTTTATAAGAAGAGCACAGATAAGATTGTACTGACGATTGGTACGTATACAGGAAGCAATTGGGATGTTCCAAGTGGACAAGGGACTCAATTCTTGGATCAAGTCATCCAAGTCTTTGAAAAAAAATATCCTCGCGTAGAGGTGAGGTATGAGACAGGAATTGAAAAAGAAGATTATTCAGACTGGCTCGCAGATCAAATTGTATCTGGCGAGCAGCCAGATATATTTATTGTTCCGGAATATGATTTTAATCTTCTTGCTTCAACAGGCAATTTGGCAAATATAACATCTTATCTTAAAAATCAGGAGATTAATAGTCAAATTTACTACGATGAAGCACTTAGGGCAGGGCAGTATGATGGACAACAGTTTGCTCTACCATTTGAAACAAATCCCGTTATTATGTGCATCAATAGCGATCTATTAGAAAAAGAAGGAATTACTTTACCTCAGTCGAATTGGTCTGTGGAGGAATTTTATAAAATTTGTCAACAAGTTACCAAGGATACGGATGGTGATGGTATCATAGACCAATATGGTAGTGTAGGTTATAGCTGGCAAAATGCTGTTGCTGGAATGGGTATTGATTTGTTCAATGATAATGGAACAGAAGCTTATTTCAATACTAGTAAAATGGTGGAAGCCTTAAACTTTTTAAGCCAATTAGAGCAGTTGCAAGGAAATTATAAAGTTTCAAGTAGTGACTTCGACCAAGGAAAAGTGGCCTTCATGCCAATGACTTTAGCAGAATATCGAACATATAAACCCTATCCGTATCATGTAACTAAGTATTCTTCGTTTGAATGGACCTGTGTTGAAATGCCTAAGGAAAATGGTGTTAAGCGTGCAACACAAATGGAAACAGCTCTCTATGCAATTTCTTCTCGAAGCAAGGAGCGGGCATTGTCGCTTGAGTTCTTAAAGCTGTTATGTGCTGATCAGTCGTTACAGCAAGTCTATTTTGAGCGCTCACAGGGAGCCTCTCCTTTGAAGGCGGTTATGACGAGTGTCGAAACCCAAAACTTATTACAAGGGGATTCATTTGGGACTACAGCTCTTACAACGGAGACGTTAAATCAACTGCTGAGTACAGCAATTCCTCAAGAAAAATTTAAATCGTACTATAATATACTAGAAACTGCAGATTATTTGATTCGTCAAACCTTAACATCTAGGACAAGAGAGCTCGATCTCTCAACTGTTCAGCGTGAAATTGAAAAACAACTCCCATAATAAGACCAGAAAATTTCTGGTCTTATTATTTTGTTGATATTGAGTGACAAATGTCATGAAATTTTGTGACAAATAGCAATGTAGAGTGAATTTTAAACTTGATAGAATACTGACATAGAAAGAAGGAGGGGTTATGAATTATTTAATATTGGTTAGTCATGGCGGACTGGCAGAAGGGCTTAGAACTTCCTTAGAGATGTTTGCAGAGGATGCAATGGCGGAAGTCATTGCTCTCGGATTAAAGAATGGCAGTTCTGTAGATGAGTTTGCTGAAGAATTTCGAATGGCAGTTTCACATATTGGACCGTCTAACCGAGTGATAGTCTTAGCAGATATAATCGGAGGAAGCCCTTTGACAACAGCCTTAGGAATTTTAGAAGAAAAAGGTCTTCTCGAGACAGCAACAGTTTTGGGAGGTATGAATCTTCCAATGGCTATTACTTCAGTAGTTATGAAAGATTCGCTAGTAGGTGATGATTTTGTTAACGCAGTTTTACCTGAAGCTCAAGCGGCACTACAAGAGTTAAAACTAGTCTCTGATCAAACAGAAGACGATGATATATAAAGGAGTAAAAAATGTCAGTTTCATTTGTTCGTATTGATGATCGTATGATTCACGGTCAAACGGTAACTCGTTGGGCTAAAGAATTTCCTTGTGACGGTTTGATTGCCGTAAATGATGCAGCAGCAAACAATAAAGTATTACAGCAAGCATATAAAGGTGCATCTGATAAGAAGACGTTTGTTTGGAGTCTGGATGCATTCGCACAAAAATCAGCAAAAGTCTTGGATTCAGATACTCGCTATTTTGTTATTACAAAAAATCCAATTGATATGAAAACCATTTTGGTTGATCAAGGGTTTGTACCGGGTAATGTTAAAGAAATTATAGTTGGACCTGCTAATGATCGTCCAGGAGCTGTAAAATTGGGTAATAACCAATCCATTACACAAGAAGAAGCGGAAGCAATTGAGGCAATTGAGGAAGCGGGATATCGTGTAAAATTCCAACTCTTACCAGATGTTTCAATAGGTTATTGGTCTGATTTTAAATCCAAATTTGGTTTCTAATTCAATTAAAACGGAGGAATTGTTATGACTATTTCATGGCTACAAGCTGCCTTGCTTGGTTTATTTGCCTGTTTGGCTTCAATGCCAGGTATGGGTGGTTCCAGTGTTGGTAACTATACCTTAGGACGTCCCCTTGTCGGTGGTCTGGTCTGTGGTTTAATATTGGGAGATATAGCACTTGGTGTTATGTGTGGTGTTGCTATGCAGCTAGTTTATATTGCTTTGGTAACACCTGGTGGTACGGTTTCTGCTGATGTTCGTGCAGTATCTTATATCGGTATTCCTTTGGCAATGGTTGCAATCCAGTCCCAAGGTCTCTCAGCGACATCTGACGATGCTGCAAACTTGGCAAAATCTATGGGTACCTTAGTAGGTACTGTAGGTACAGTGCTATTTTATGGAACTGCAACATTGAACTTGGCTTGGCAGCATATTGGTTGGAAAGCTGTTGAAGATCGAAACTACAAAAAATTATATAAAGTTGACTGGCTTTACCCATGGATTTCTCACTTGGTGTTTTCATTTATTCCAACGCTAATTATGGTTAAACTTGGAGCTAGCGCTGTAACAGCAATTAAAGATTATCTTCCGATGGATGGTATTCCGATGAAGACATTATTTACTGTAGGTGCATTGTTACCATGTGTTGGTATTGCTATCCTCTTGAAACAAATTGTTAACAAAGTAGTTGATTTTATTCCGTTCTTTGTGGGCTTCACTTTGGCTGCTTCTCTTGGACTTAACCTTGTAGCAAGTGCAGTTGTATCATTGATTTTTGCAGTTCTCTTCTATGAACTGGAGATGGCAAAACACGTAAAAGCAAAAGTTGCAACTGGAACTGATTTTGATTGGGAAGATGATGAGGAGGATATTTAAAATGGCACAAAAGAAAATTTCGAAAAAGACCTTGACCAAATCTTTTCATCATTGGTATTACGGTCATTTAACCTGTTTTTCACAAGAACATATGCAAACATTTGGGTATTTAACCTCAATGTTGCCAATCGTTGAAGAGTTATATGATAATGAAGATGATCGTGCACGGTCAATGCATACCTATACTGCATTCTTTAACACAGAACCACAACTTGGATCTATTATTGTTGGTCTAACTGCGGGTTTAGAAGAAGCTCGTGCAAATGGATCAACCGAAGTTGACGATGAAACTATTAATGGTTTGCGTGCGGGGCTTATGGGACCAATTGCAGGTATTGGGGACTCCTTAGTTGTAGGAACGCTAATCCCTGTAATCTTAGGTATTGCCCTAGGACTTTCTGAGGGGGGATCACCTGTAGGTGCAATATTTTATGCAATAGTTTGGAACCTTCTTGCCTACTTTGGAATGCGCTTTGCATATTTTAAGGGGTATGAACTTGGAGATAAGGCAGTTGAATTTTTGGTTGGACCTCAAGGACAAGCAATCCGAAAAGCTGTCTCAATTGTAGGTGGAATGGTCATAGGTGCTGTTGCTGCAACTTGGGTATCTGTTAAAACTTCGTTCCAACTTGGTGCTAAAGATGATCCATATCTGGTTCTGCAAGAAAAACTTGATTCTGTTTATCCTGGTATTTTAACTGCAGGTGTCATCGTTTTGTGTTGGTGGCTCATGGCTAAGAAAAATCTTTCACCAATAAAGACTATGTTACTACTTGTTGTAATTGCATTTATAGGTGTTATTCTAGGATTCTTTGATCCAGGTTTGTCATATTAATCTCTTTATATTTGTGTAAATTTGATAGTAGGAGGATGCTATTATGACAAGAGAAGAATTGATTCAAGGCTATGAAAAGGAAATTGCTTATCAAAAACGAATGGTTCAAAATCTCGGCAAATGGTTTAGTTTAGCATTTATATTAACCAGTATTGGTGGGATAATGTTTTATTTCTATTATGGTCAAATTTTAGGTCTTGTTCTTGGAGTTCTCCTATTTTTATTAGGTTTAGCAGGGATGCTTATCATCGGCTATGGAATATACAAGGGCAATATAAATATCCAAAATGTCATTGATAATTTAGAAAATAAACTGCACACTGATAACGGAAAGAATATATGATAATAGATATTATACTCTCAAAAATTAGATTGTATTTAATCTAAGAGGGAAGAAGTTAGTGGAAAAGTACGTCGCTATTTTATTGAATCACTTTTAATGTTAAAACCTGACTAACTACAAGTTGGTCAGGTTTTATTGTACTCTAGTATTGTAAGATAGTATAAATAAAAATCGTGAGAATTTCTCAAGGTTAAGCTTTTTCTTAATCAGCACCATACTTACTTAGTTCTTCCTTATATGATTTGCTACCTTTTTTGAAATATTGAGTTTCTGTTCCTGTGATATTCGCAGTAATAACATTATCTTGACATGTGTATCTGACTGTTGGATTCACAAAACCAGATATTTCAAATGTTTGTGTATTAGTATCAAATATCATGCTGCTAGTTGAACCTTCGGCATCAACAGTTCCTTTATCGCCTTTGATTGTGAGAACTAGGTCTGTTCCGTACTCTCCAATTTTATAGTATTCGCCATCTATGTTTATTTTATTGGAACAAGCAGTAAGAGTATAGGCAACAATTGTTAAAGCAATGATACTAGCTATTTTTTTCATATGATTACCTCTTGAGTAGAATATTTTTTATGGGATTATTATTACAAATGCAGTAGTGCTAATACTTCAATTTTGTTGCGTAGAAATTATTTTGTGAACGATGTTATTTTTAGTAGACAACTATTTTATTTTTTTATATAATCTAATCAACCTGTGAGTTGACCAACTCGCCAAAGGAGGTGTTTTGTGAGAAAGATTTATACAAAAGTGACCAAAATTGCAAGAGAACGACTATATCAATTTATGAAGAACAATCAAATATCCCCTTTGAATTATCACTTTCATCACTACTTTGATGACTATGTGAAACGACACAATATCTTGGTAATGGAACATCATTTTAGTAGTCTTAAGATTGAAGGCTTGACTATGAAAGATGATTTAGGTGTTTCAATTTCTTATGAAAAGTATAATCCACCAGTGAAACAAAACTTCACCAAATGCCACGAGTTAGGCCACTGTGTCTTAGGTCATTCAGGAAATCAATTGGCAGAAATATTCAATATAAATTCGATTGATGAGAGAGAAGCAAACATTTTTTCTGCTTACATTCTCATGCCTGACATTGTATTGCTGTCAAAAATCTATTATCGTTTGGATAGTTTTGACCAAGTTATGACAGATTTAACAGTATCTTCAGACGCTTTAAAATTTCGACTACATGATTTGTTTCGCTATCGGTTAAATCGCTATAACGACGATATTTCAAAGGCTGTGAATCGCTATCAAGCAGGTCAAAATGAGGAGATTTTCAGTCTTTTTGATGAAATCCATACAGAGATTGAAGATGAATACCGTGCAGTAGAGGGAAATCCTCTGACGTGTATGATGAAACGCTTAGAGGTATGTGGATTTATTACTAGTACTGATTTTCCGGAACTATTAGACAATGGATTTAGGCAAGACTTGGCCAAAGTAGAGAATATCAGCGCTTGGTTAGAATTTGATTTTAAACAATCATTAGGTTATGCGTGGCGAACTGATAAATTGACAGAAAAACAAGCCAAATTAAGAGCAAGAAGATTACTTTTATTAGAAAAGAGATAGTTATGTATCAACCAGAAAAATTAAAACAAAAAAGAGAAGAATTTGGATTAGAGCAGCAAGAGCTTGCAAAATTAATAGGCGTCTCCAAGCAAGCATACTTCAAATGGGAGAAGGGGATTTCAGAGCCAACAAAAGCCAATCTTGATAAGTTGGAGGAAATCCTCAAAGTCCCAAAAGGTTATTTTCATGAAATTGAAATCTCAACTCTCTACAAACAACTGACAGAACCAAACCAAGAAAAAGCACTCAACTATGTAAAAGGCTTAGTCATCCATCAGAATAAGGTGGTTAATTTGGTCAACGAAGGACCGCGTTTTGCATATAAAGTTTACGAGCGCATGTCAGCAGGTATTGGTGCCTCTGTATACGGTGATTTGGACTATGATGTTGTCTATTATGATGAGGAATTAGCACATGATTTTGCTTCATGGGTTGATGGAGATTCAATGGAACCGACTTATCATAATGGCGAAGTAGCACTTATCAGAGAATCTGGTTTTGACTATGATGGTGCAGTATATGCAGTAGTGTGGGATTCACATAGCTACATCAAAAAAGTATATCGCGAAAAAGACGGACTTCGATTAGTATCGATAAATAAAGACTATCCTGATAAGTTTGTATCGTATGATGATAATCCACGAGTAATTGGTAAAGTAGTGGGCCACTTCATGCCATTGGATGATTAGATGGGATATTTTGATTATTCAAAAGAACCACGGAGTGACATCGCTTTTATAGATATGAAGTCTTTCTATGCTAGCGTTGAATGTGTAGAACGAGGACTTCATCCTTTAAAAACATCGCTTTGCGTTATGAGTCGAGCAGATCATGCCAATGGTCTAATATTAGCATCATCACCTATGTTCAAAAAAGTATTTGGAAAATCAAATGTAGGTCGCAGCAATGATTTACCGTTTGATATACATACCCGAAAGTTTTCCTACTACAATGCAAAGAGGCAAGGTTTACCAACAACTCCCGATTATGTTCGCTATATCGAAGAATGGGCTAAAATTACCTTTATCGTACCCCCACGTATGGATTTATATGTTGAAAAGAATATAGAAATCCAACATATCTTTCAAAATTATGCTTCACATGAGGATATATATCCTTATTCGATTGATGAGGGATTTATTGATTTAACATCATCAATGAGGTATTTTATTCCAAAGGAAAATATCAGTCACAAAGAAAAGTTGAATATGCTGTCAGCTAAAATTCAACGGGATATTTTTCGAAAGACAGGGATATATTCGACAGTCGGCATGTCTAATAGCAATCCGTTATTGGCTAAGCTGGCACTTGATAATGAAGCTAAAAAGACGCCAACGATGAGGGCGAATTGGTCTTATGAGGATGTTGAAGAGAAGGTCTGGAATATTCCTAAATTGACGGACTTTTGGGGAATTGGAGAGCGAACCGAAAAGCGTTTGAACAAACTCGGCATACACTCCGTTAAAGAACTTGCAAATTATGATGCCAATCTTCTTAAGAAAGAGTTCGGTATAAAAGGAGTGGAGCTCTTTCATCATGCAAATGGTATTGACGAAAGTGATGTTCACAAAACATATAAACCAAAATCACATGGAATTGGAAATTCTCAAGTTTTACCAAGAGACTATCTGAGACAATCGGATATTGAACTTGTACTTCGAGAAATGGCAGAGCAGGTTGCCATTCGTCTGAGGAGGGCTCATAAGAAATGTACTACAGTATCTATTAGTATTGGATTTTCTCGATTTGAGGAGAAAAAAAGTATTCAAGCACAAATGAAAGTAGATCCGGTCAATAACACACGGACGCTAATAGACCATGTTATTAGTCTTTTTAGAAAGAAGTATGAATCGGGGGCAGTAAGAAGTATTGGTGTATCTTATTCAAGTTTAGTTGATGAATCGTTACAAATAATTTCCTTTTTTGATGATATTGAACAAATAGAAAAAGAAGAAAGGCTCCAAAAAGCAATCGATACTATCCGAGATAAATTTGACTTTACATCTATTCAAAAAGCAAATTCGTTACTAGAAGCTTCACGGGCTGTTGAAAGAAGTAGGTTAATCGGTGGTCACTCGGCTGGTGGACTAGATGGATTAAAATGATTGATAGAAATTATCTCCCTTTTAAAGCAGCAAGAGAATATCAAGATAGAGGTATGATGAAATGGATGGGATTTTTCCTGTCTGAGCATACGGCTTCCCTTTATGATGATAGAAATAAAGTTGATATGTCTTCCGAGCTAAGCAATACAGAAAAGCTTATCTTAATCGGTCAACTGTATGCTGCACAGCTTGAAGGAATTTTTACCGTACGCGTAAAGAAGAAAAAAGTTATGCATATCGGAAAAGTGACAGAGTTAAGCCGAAAAGAAATTACAATAAAAATAGCTGATACGTATCAGCTGCTACAAATAATAGATATTTTATCAATTAGTATTTCGGAGGATTTTGATGATGAGTAGGAAGGAAATTTAC
>OCTV010000729.1_pt1 | contig 12569 bp, 10 predicted proteins | sample 1539101 | NCBI WGS metagenome assembly OCTV01 (sample SAMEA3991422, study PRJEB22521) | metagenome | biome: anthropogenic terrestrial biome; feature: sewage plant; material: sludge | place: Sweden | collected 2012-09-26 | reverse complement strand
AAAAAGAATTGATACAAAGAATACCAAAAATACCAGCTAATGTTGGCAAACCGATGCAAAATAAAACAGGAACACCAACCGACACAATAATTTTTAAAGCCTTATTCATTCTATAATATAAAGAACCAATAAAGTATCCTGTAACAAAAAAGCCTAATGTTGCAAGAGTATCTAAAATAAATTCCGTTAAGTAATAAATTCCTTGATTTTGAAAATTATAATCATTATAAATCATATTAAACAAACTGCTATAATGATTAATAGTATTATATAAGCAACCTACAAAATAACTCAATACAGTAAACGCGGTTGCAACAGTTAACGCTGCCAATAATGTAGCCGTAAATTCTGTTTTCCTTGAAATCCCATTTGCAAGTGCCAATTTTAAGTCCGGTTTAAACATAGCAATTCCTGATACAAATACGAACATTTGTGGTACAAATTCAAGACCGCTGTCGCTGCTGTTATCCATTATTTGTGGCATTAAAATTTTAAAAATCAAATCCACAATATATATCGCTAACAAAATTGAATATAGGATTATACTGCCCTTAACCCATTCTTTAACATGGTTCTGGTATGTTGGTTTTAATCTCATCGTCATAATATTTTTCCCCTCTATGTTTTATGCATTCGTTAATTGGATGAATAGCTTTTGAAGGTCAAGCTTTGCTACTTCAAGATGACTTGGAACTTCAGCCGCATTGCATTTCCCCTTTATATATGCTGTTTTTAAACCGCCCAGGACGTCTTCCCCTAAAACATCTTTATCAGCACAATATTCATTAACTGCACTTGTTGAACCTGAAATAGAATACCCCATTGCTAGAACTGTTTCTGTGTCCTCGTTCATTATGAGCTTTCCTTCTTTAAGAATAACTACTTTCTCAATTATATCGGCAGCCTCCTCAATTAAGTGAGTAGAAATTATATAGGTACTTGGGCTTTCACTGTATTTATCGATAAGCTGTTTATAGAAAATATCACGGTGGTTTGCGTCAAGACCTAAAACAGGCTCATCAAAAAATACTATCGGAGCATTGCAGGAAAGAGCAATAATGATTTTATAAATTGAAGTATAACCTGTGGATAAATTCTTAATCTTCTTATTAGTATTTAAGGTATAAAGTCCTGCAAGCTTTTCTGCATAATTAAAATCAAAGTTTGGATAATAGGTGCTTGTCAGCTTAAATATATCTTTAATCTTCATAGAATCAGGATAAAGATTTTTGTCACTCATGCAAAAGATTTTCGATAAAGCCATGTCATTTTCTTCAGTTTTAACTCCATCTATTGTAACCTCGCCGGCTGTCACAAATAATCTATTTGATATAATGTTTAATAGCGTGGATTTCCCTGCACCGTTTCTCCCTAAAAGCCCGTATATTTTATTCTCTTCAAAAGTTATTGAAACATTATCGAGTGCCTTCATTGTTCCAAATTCCTTTGTGACGTTTGTCAATTGAATTGTACTCATTTTGTAAAACCTCTCTCAATCATTCTAATAATGTCTTCTTTTGTAATATTAAGTTTTTCTGCTTCTAAAAGCAGTGTTTTGATATAAGCATCAAAAAAAGCCTGCTGTCTTTGGTCTAAAATCTTTTCTGTTGCACCTGTTGACACAAACATGCCAACACCCCTTTTCTTATAAATAATCCCGTTGTCTACCAGAATATTAATTCCCTTCAAAGCTGTGGCTGGATTTATTTTGTATCTCACTGAAAATTCTGTAGTTGATGGAATCTGAGTTTCTTCTTCAAACGCACATGATAGTATTGCATCCTCGATGCCTTCTGCAAGCTGAATATAAATCGGCTTTTCATCATCAAAATTAAATGTCATTCGTTTCACCTCGTTTGTTGGTTTATTGGTTAATTACTTATGTAACTAACTATACAACATTAAATTATGTTTGTCAATAGCTTTTCGAATTATTTTATAATTTTTTATATATAGCAGAATAATGACTTTATAGCGATATATTATTTAGATAAAAGCAGCTCATTATTGAGCAGAATTTTTAAGCTTTCAACTTTTCAACATTTTGGTGCAAGGAACTGTTGAAAGTGTTTAAAGATTTACATAATACCTTAAAAACCGACAAAAATAGTGTATGTTTTCAACATGCGAGAACTTTAAGTCCATATTTCAACTCACCTTTCAACATTCTCCACAGAGTTTTCAACGTATCGTATAATTATACGTTGTGTAATTTCTATTTATTACTTGAAAAATTTGAATTAATTGTACAATTTCCATTACTTGAGTCATAAATTACCCTAAATTATCTAACAATTTGTTAAGTGAATTTTTTTGCATATTGTGTTATACTAAAATAAGTGTATCTATAAAACAAACCAATGACTTAGACATTAATTTGTTTTATAGATTCAGAAGGTAAATTTTTCAGCGACATTATTTTATAACGAAACCTTATACCGAAAGGACCTAGTATAATGTACAAAAATTATGATGTGGTAATTGTAGGAACAGGCGTTGCCGGACTTTATTCAGCTTTAAATCTGAGTTCAGATTTAAAAATACTTTTGATAACTAAACGTGAGCTAAAGCTTTGCAATTCTTCGCTTGCTCAGGGCGGAGTGGCAGCAGTTTATAAACCGACAAATGACAACACCCAGCTCCACACCAACGATACCCTGATTGCAGGCGGCTTTAAAAACAATATCGATGCAATAAAGGTATTAGTTACGAAAGCAGAACAGGAAATTCAAGAAATTATTGATTATGGAGTAGATTTTGACCATAATCCAGATGGAACTCTCCACCGCACTCTTGAGGGTGGGCACAGCCGTCATAGGATATTCCACCATAAGGATTCTACCGGTTTTGAGCTTGTGACAAAGCTTCTTGATGCTGTTCAAAAGCTGCCGAATGTTGATGTTCTTGAAAATGCTCTCCTTTGCGATATTAAGAAAACCGGGACAGGATTTTCATTTGATATTATACAAAATGACAGCCATATATACTTTAATTCACATTACTGTATTTTAGGTACAGGCGGTATCGGACGTGTGTACGAATATACCACAAACTCTGCAATTGCAACTGGTGATGGAATTACCTTTGCATATGAAATGGGAGCAAAAATTAAAAATCTGCATTTTGTACAATTCCACCCAACCGCTTTCAATAATAAACATACCCGTGAATGCTTTTTAATTTCAGAGGCTGTCCGTGGTGAAGGTGCTTATCTCCTTAACTGTAACAGTGAACGCTTTATGCAAAATTACGACGAGCGTTTGGAGCTTGCCCCGAGGGATGTTGTTTCTCACGCAATTATTGAAGAAAGCAAAAAAACAGGTTCAGAGAATTTTTATCTTGATATTTCACATAAGGACAGTGAATTTTTGAAGAAGCGTTTCCCTATGATATATAAATACTTATTTAAAGAAGGCTATGATTTAACTAAGGATAAAATTCCAATTTACCCATGCCAGCATTATCTGATGGGCGGCATTGACGTCAACACCAAGGCACAAACAAATATTGAAGACTTATACGCTGTCGGTGAATGTTCTCACACTGGTGTTCACGGGAACAATCGTCTTGCAAGCAATTCATTGCTTGAAGCACTGGTATTTTCACACCAAGCCGCAAATATAATCTCTGAAAAAGCTAATACTAATACAAATGGTTATGAGGAATATCCTTTTAAAATATCAGAAACAGCTGTACAGCTGCCGCATGGTTTCCGTACCGAAATACGTCATTTAATGCAAAATGGATATTTTGTTATTCCGGACAAACAAGCTTCGCTTGAGGGATATGAGCGTATTTGTGAGATAAAGAAAGACCTAGAAAGCGGCAACTATATTGTTAATGCTGATTTTATTGAAGCAAAATCCCTTGCAACAATTGCGTATTTGATTTTGAAAGAAGTTATATAAAATTCAAGGAGAATAATTATGAATTTACCACAATTCTACATTGATGATATTATCAAGCGTGCACTGGAAGAGGATATAAACTATATTGATGTTACAACTGATTATCTGATTGACGATTCCGAAACTTCTAACGCTGTTTTTGTTGCAAAGGACAGCGGAGTTTTAGCTGGGATTGATATTGCAGCCAAGGTTTTCCAATTAATTGATAGTAATATTAAGGTGAAAATTTTAATCCATGACGGCGGACAGGTTAAAAACGGAGACATCATTGCCAAAATCAGCGGTCACACAAAAGCCTTGCTTAAAGGTGAACGTACTGCATTAAATCTTCTTCAGCATCTTTCTGGAATAGCAACTGCCACAAACAAATGCGTTAAGCTTATTGAGGGGACAAAAGCTACAATTACAGACACAAGAAAGACCTTGCCGGGACTCAGAGCTTTACAAAAATATGCTGTTGTCATTGGCGGAGGGAAAAACCATCGTTTCAATCTCTCTGACGGTGCAATGCTCAAGGACAATCACATAGATGCTTATGGGGGCATAACCGGTGCTGTCGAAGCACTTCGCGGTAAAATTGGACACATGGTTAAAATTGAGGTTGAAACCCGAACTCTTGAGGAGCTCCAAGAGGCACTTGCTGTAAAGGCTGATGTAATTATGCTGGATAATATGGACCCTCCAATGATGAAAAAAGCTGTTGAAATTACGGCAGGCCGTGCAAAGCTAGAAGCTAGCGGAAATGTCACTGAAGCAAATATACGTGCGATTGCCGAAACAGGTGTAGATATAATTTCACTTGGTGCATTGACACATTCAGTAAAGTGCTTTGATATTTCAATGAAAATTCAATAAAAACAGGGGGCCGCTTAAAGCAGCCCCCATTAATTTTTATATGTAGATTTTTTGTATTACCGTTATTCAGATACTGCGATAGCTTCAGGGAACACGTTTGAAGCAGTTTCCTGTAGGAATGTAGTATTAACAAAGCCTTGAATTGTTGCACCGTCTAAAACAGTAATCGTTGAAGCGTTGATGTTACCGAAAATAATAGCATCTGTCTTGAATTCAGCCTTGCCGCCAATTTCGACATTACCCTTAATCTTACCGTTCATATCAAGATATTGAGCCGCAATGTTACCTAAAATCAGGCTGTCTCTGTCAAACTTAACTTGTCCCTTTGAATTTACATTGCCCTGCATTGATGATCCAATCATAGTTGCATTATTACATTCTAAATCGCCAACAACCTTACCTGAAAGATTTGCATTCTTTGTGATTTGAACATCACCCTTAATACTACCCTCAATATTAATATTAGCAAACGAACGGATATTACCGTCGATAATAGTATTTCTTGAAATAATTGTAGTTTCTTCAGTCTCAAAATAAGGCGTTTCAGTAGGACGTGAAGGCCCTCTTGGTGCTGTCTGCTGAGGCGGAGGGGTTTGGCTTGATGATGTTGATGACTGCCATGGGGTCTGCTCTGATGCCTTAGGGGCAGCATGCGCAGGCTCTGAAGCTTTAGGTGCTGCTTGCTGTGGGGTTGGCATATTTTCAGGCATAGGTGGAATATCATCATCGCCTACGTATGCCTTTGCTTCTTCTTTAGCAGGCTGCACAGGCGTATCTATATATCTATCAAGCTCGGATTTCTGCTTTGCACCCTTAGATAAATCCGACCCGACAAGCCCGTCTCTTTTTAAAAGCTCCTTAACCGCTTGGTTAAAATTATCTTTTAAACTCATCTTGCTTTCTCCATTCCGTGGGAATTATTTTCCCTTTTTATTAAGCTTGTTAATTTGTATATCCAAAAGTAACAGGCTTTACTTCATTTGTGATTTTATCAAAAGTATAGCCTTTATTTTGTAATTCAATAATAATATCCTCAAGTACAGTGACAGTTTTTTCATGTCCTTGACTGTCATGAAGGAGAATTACTGCCCTGTCTTTGCCTTTTGTGCCATTTAGAACATTGCTGTAGATTGAGGCCCAGTTTGCCCCATCAGCCGTATCTCCACCGCTGGCATTCCAATCATAATATACGAACCCACGCCTTGTTGTTTCAGCGATAATTTGTTGGTAGTCAAGTTTATTATAATCATTTATGCTTCCACCGGGAAAACGAAAGATATTGGGTTTAACACCTGTTGCCTCATAAATATTATTGTATGTATTATTAAAATCCTCAAGATAGCTGTCAACGCTAGAATAGATTTTAGTATAATTATGAGATAATGAATGCATACCAATTGAATGCCCGTCATCAGCAACCTTTTTCATTATTTCCTTGTCATTGTCTGACTTACTGCCACACATAAAGAAAGTGGCCTTAATGTTATATTTGTCTAAAATAGAAAGAACTGCCAAAGTATTCTCGGACGGTCCGTCATCAAATGTAAGATAAATAGTCTTGTCCTTCTCAACAAATTGAGTTGGCGGAGTAGCATATAAATCAGGATAAAGGGCTGTATATGCATTGCTTGTATCAGCATCGCTTGAATAAAAATGATTTTTATAAATTTCTGACATTGTTTGATTATCATTTTTAGTAAGCATATCAACTATTTCAGTGGTAGTATAACCTTTTTGCTTTAAAGCTGCATAAAGCTCATCAAAATTCATATCCTGAGGAATATGTAGGCTGTCATTTGCTATGGTTGCTTTATATTTAGCCATTGTAGCTTCAGCTTTTTCACGTTGCGAAAAAAAGCCTATTCCGAAAGCAACAGCTATAAGAATCAAAATAACAAATAGAAAACAAACAATTGAGAGGATAAGATGCTTAAAAAATTTAACACTGCCAAAATACATCTAATCACTCCTAAGAACTTCTTAAAACAATATGTACAACGTTGTTTTTAAAAACGTTATAAACATACCATATATTCTTTATAATAATACATCTTTTAATAAGATTTGTCAACTTGATTTACAGTTAATTTTGTTATAATAATAAAATGTAAAATTAAATTTCTTTGCCAGAGCATAACGAAATAACTAAATTATTCAATTCTTCCTCCATACAGGAGTAAAACATTGCAAAAAGGACATCAACAAACCCGAGCAAAAACATATTCTTGTTGGTAATTGCCGAAAGCTCAGGGACATTAGTATAAATATATGTCTTATACCAGTCAGCAGAAAATGGTGGAATCGGTTTGCCTTTCTTGACAAGGTACTTCGTTTCAAGATAGCTTTCCTTAACAATTTCATTATAATTTTCTGCGCCCTTAGCTATGACCTGCTCATAAACACTGTGAATCTGATCTTCAGTCATAGTGTCATCACCATTCTTAACAAGCTTTAGTGCAGGAATTCTGACAGCAAAGCTAAAAACAATTAATGACAAAACCTTGTTGTATTCAGGAGAATTCATTTCCTGACATTTGTTGTTGCTAATTCGCAAGCCTAAAGCCTGAAGACAATCCGTATCGGTAATGTTGTTTAAAACCACTTTTAGTGCGTCCTTTATGCTGCAGTTGTAAAAATCATCAGTACCCAATGAATAAATATATTTCACGGCATTATAAAGACTAACCCCACATTTCACAATTGTTTCAGAAATTGTGGCAATTGCCGCACGCTCGCTTCTGAATTCCAAAAAATCAGCTCCGTTTCATGTATCATAAATGCTATATTTATTATAGTGTATTTTGAAACAAATTTCAACGTGAATTTTTTTGCATTTTTTTATTTGTATTTATGAAAAAAATATGCTATAATATAGATTAATGCTTATGTGTGAAAATCAATTCTGCTGCAATATATTATGGCATACGTTTGCTTCGCAAACCACAATTTTTTCTGTCTATTTGAGTCGGCATACCGCCGATATGGAGGTTAGAATGAATAGCATAATCTTTGTAACAAAAAACAATAATAATTTTTATAAGCTTGAGCTTTCAAAGACCTTGCTTCATTTTGTCGAATACGATTTCACCTATTTTTGGGAGCAGTGCATTGAACTGGGGAAAGCCTCAAGGACTATCGGTGGTTATTCTTCAAAGCAGTTCACTATCATCAAAAATTTAATTTCAAAATGCCACCCTTATTTTGAAGCACAAATCAATTCGGACTTTGAGAATATTGTTCTGGATTGTATTATTGAATATATCTGCCACAGTGAAAATATTGGCTTAGAAGAATTATGGGCAAGGTGTATTTCTCCAAAAAATCTTTATGAAAAGTCGATTTTTGCCCGAATTTCAGAGTACAAAACAAATCATGCCATAAATCAATGGGCAAACATGATGAGGATTCAGGAATACGCAAAAATTAAGCTTGATTTTATTTATGATGGTGATTCTGTTTCAAGCAATACTTATAAAGCAAGAAAAGGTTATTTTGATTTGACTTTTTCTGTTGCCGCAAAGGAATTGGGCTTCCCGTCGCAAGAATTGCCGTCAACAAAATGTTATAATCCATCATTAATGCCAAATTCAGCATTTATGATCAGCAAAATATCAAAGGGCATTTTACGCAGAATTTCAAATATTGTTGATAATGCTGAAGAACCAACCTATAACAGTGTCAATGATTGTCTTCGTGACCAGATAGGGCTTGATGCGTTTAGCTATGTCAAGCATCTTTCACGCCCGCAGGAGCTTGAATTGTCAGCTGCAAATGAGGCTTTCCAAAGCTTTTCAACTGAAATTTATATGCCTGACAGCTTTAAAGCAATTATTGACCTTGAGTTCGATAAAATGACGGAGAATGGTATTTATCTGCAAAGATGTGAAAAATGCAGTAAATATTTTCTTCAGGAGATGGATTATAAAGGCAAATTTTGTAATCGAGTTAACGCATCAGGTCTTACTTGTCGTGAACAAGTTGATAATGATAATGTATCTTCAAATGGAATTACAGAAGATTTAGATACACGCTGCCAAGAGATTTACGAAAGGCTCTCAAAACGTGTCGGTGATGAGTTCAGCGAAAGTGAATTCAAGGAATGGGCGCAATATTTAGTTAACATGAAAGAAAATGTCAAAAACGAATACTCAACTGTTGATGACTTGGAAGCGTTTTTGGACTATTCAGAAAAAATGTACGGTGAGGTTAAACGGAAAGTCGCTGCAAAACTTGCTCGTTCAACCCCTTATGAGGCACAAATACCCAAAAGCAGCAGACCTACTCCTGAACCACAGAAATATCATTTTCCTACTTTGGAGGAATTGGATAAAAGATAAACATTCGGCAGCCATATGGCTGCCGTTTTTCTTTTGCACTGCAAATGTTTGCAGTAAAAAATAAGGCGGATTTATTAATCCGCCTTTTGTTTATATAAAAGTATTTTTGAAGTGCTTAGCTCCCAATAAAAATTCGTAAAGTTTTTGTTAGGAATATAGCCTTTTAGTTTGTTTTTCTTTTTACTTTTCAGTTTCCTTTATAGCAATTCCCAGAACATCCAGGCTTGCTTTATCGACAATTGCAGGGCAAGCTGACATAAGCTCGCTTGCATTTTGAACCTTAGGGAAAGCTGTTACATCACGCAGGCTATCTGCTCCGCACATCAGCATTGCAAGGCGGTCAAGACCAATTCCTGCTCCTCCGTGCGGTGGTGCACCGTATTTATATGCTTCAACCAAGTGTCCGAACTTCACTTCAATTTCTTCATCTGTTAAGCCTAATGCACGGAACATTCTTTGTTGTAATTCATAATCAGTAATACGAATTGAACCGCTTGACAGTTCAATTCCGTTCAAAACAAGGTCGTAAGCTTTCGCTCTAACTGCACCTGGGTCGGTATCAAGATATTCAAGACACTCATCCATTGGCATTGTGAATGGATGGTGCATTGCAAGCCAAGTTTGACTCTCATCATCCCACTCAAAAAATGGGAATTCAGTAATCCACAAGAAGTTATAGCCGTTAGGAATAATGCCCAATTGTTTTCCAACAGTAAGTCTTAATGCACCTAAAACAGGCAAAGTAACCTTGTTCTTATCAGCAACAATTAATGCAACATCGCCCTTTTCACAGCCAAGCTTTGCAAGAATAGCCTCAAGCTCGCCCTCTGCCATAAACTTTGCAAATGAGCAGTTAGGAGCATCCTCAACCCAGCGAACATAAGCCAAGCCCTTTGCTCCGATTCCCTTTGCGTGTTCAGTCAGCTTGTCAATTTCTTTACGGGTTAGCTTTTCTGCTCCGCCCTTGGCAACGATACCGCGGACACTTCCGCCGCCTGCTATTGCACCTGTGAATACACTGAACCCGCAATCCTTAACAATATCGGAAATATCAGTGATTTCCATTCCGAAACGAGTATCCGGCTTATCAGAACCGTATCTTTCCTGAGCTTCTTTATAAGTCAGCCTTGGAAGTGGAATAGGAATATCCACATTCAAAACTTCTTTAAACAAACGCTTAACAAAGCCCTCATTCATTTCCAAAATATCATCAATGTCGACAAATGACATTTCCAAGTCGATTTGTGTGAATTCAGGTTGACGGTCAGCACGCAAGTCCTCATCTCTGAAGCACCTTGCAAGCTGAATATATCTGTCATAGCCCGAAATCATAAGGAGCTGCTTATAAATTTGCGGTGATTGAGGAAGAGCATAAAACTTCCCCTTATGAACTCTTGACGGAACAAGATAGTCTCTGGCACCCTCTGGAGTTGACTTAATCATCATAGGAGTTTCAATTTCAATAAAGCCATTTTCGTAGTAATATTCACGAGCAACCTTTGCAATCTCGTGGCGCATCATAATATTTTTCTGCAGTTCCTGACGTCTTAGGTCAAGATAACGATATTTCAGACGCAATTCCTCATTAGTATTGGTGTTGTCAATAATCTCAAATGGAGGAGTTTGTGCCTTTGCAAGTATACGCAGGTCGTTAACAAGAATTTCAATCTCGCCTGTCTTTAGGTCTGGATTTGCACTTTCGCGCTTTGTTACAATTCCCTTTGCCATAAGGACAAATTCAGAACGGCATGTTGATGCTTTCTCCAAAATATCCCTGTCAGTCTGATCATTGAAAGCAAGCTGGACAATGCCTGTCCTGTCCCTCAAATCTATGAAAATAAGCTTCCCCTTGTCACGAATTTTTTGTACAAATCCGCCTACAACGACTTCTTTACCTATGCCCTCAACTTCACCGCAATAGTGGGTGCGCTTTAAGCCTTTCATTGTATCTGCCATGTTTTTTTCTCCTTTGTGTGTATTATAAAATAATTTTTGGAATTAATCATTTACCTTAGTCCCGCCCCATTCGATTACAGAAAAACCTTTTCTTTCAAATGGAGTAAGTTTTTGTTCCTCAATTTGAATTGATTTTTCTAATGGTTTATATGCCATAAATACTCTAAGCATACTGTCTGGCTTCGGCGTGATTTCAAGCTTTGCTGAATCGGTATAGGTTTTGCCTTGGAAAGTGATAAGATTATATTTATTATCCTGCATTTTAGGTAACCAATAAACAATAAATTCATTATATTCCTTTGGCGTTAATCCTAAATATGCAAGCTTTTTTTGCAAAAAGTCTGCAGTATCACTGCCTTTAACAACAAAACCCTTGCTCAAATCATACTTAGTATCAGAATTACCCTCCCAGAAAAGGTATGAATATTCTTTTCCGTCTGCTTTATTTATGATTTCCCCGTCAGGGTTTGCTGTAACATTCCAGCTGTTATTGTACGCAGGATAGGTGCAAGTTAATTCACCAGCAAAATTCAATGATACATTAACATCAGTTTTTTCTGTTGGGTATAGGTAAATAACAGGCTTCATTGCTGGGTGAGTAACATCATCACTAGTGGTTCCAGTACAGGTGTCCTCAGTGACGGAGGTTATAGATTCAGGTGCTGTCTTTGTTGTTTCTGGCGGTGCTGTTGTTGTAGTTAGTAGTGTTGTTGATGCAGTAGTAGTTTCCTTTGGAACATTTGATTTCTGCTTTTTAGATTTACACCCTGCCATTGATACTAACAATGAAATCACGCATAGAAAAGCAACTAATTTTTTCACTTAAAACACACCTTTCTGTCAATGGAGGCAATACTTTTAATTATATGTCAGCAAATATGACTGCAATATAGTAAATTAAAATTACTATATCCTATTCAAAATATCCCCAAACATATCCGAAACAACAATATTTGAGAAACTGTCGATAAAGCCATTATCAAAGCTGATTTCAATCTGCTCTCCGGTTTTCATATTCTTCATTTTAGCGGAGTTTGTTTCAATTTCATTGTCACCTAAAACAATTGAAAAAGCTGCGCCAATTTTATCAGCATATTTCATTTGAGCTTTTAAGCCTCTGCCCATAACGTCATACTCCACCCAATAGCCTTCTTCACGAAGAACTTTTGTTAGTACAATTGCTTTCTCCAGTGCTTTGTCTCCCATAGTTGCAATATAAAGGTCACAGGTTTTCGCAGGAATAAAATCGCAATTTTGACTTTGCATTGTCAAAATCAAACGTTCCAAGCCCATAGCAAAGCCAAGGGCAGGCATTTTCGGACCGCCAAGCTGCTCAACCAAGCCGTCATACCGTCCGCCGCCGCAAACTGTCCCTTGTGCCCCAATGTCTGTTGTAACAAATTCAAATACAGTTTTCGTATAGTAATCAAGCCCACGGACAATCTTTGGGTTTATAGAAACCTCTTTCCAGATCACTTTTCTGGCACCTCCATAAGCTTTGTGGACAGCTGCG
>OCTV010000728.1_pt1 | contig 12570 bp, 10 predicted proteins | sample 1539101 | NCBI WGS metagenome assembly OCTV01 (sample SAMEA3991422, study PRJEB22521) | metagenome | biome: anthropogenic terrestrial biome; feature: sewage plant; material: sludge | place: Sweden | collected 2012-09-26 | reverse complement strand
TTTTCAGAGGAATTGTTATGGGGAAAGTCTTTGGTAAAGATTCTATTGTTGGTCTGTTGCTATCAAGTTTTCTATTTGGTCTTATTCATGTACCGACTAATATCGGATCTTGGATTATTTATAGTGGTATGGGCCTAGTACTAGGGCTCGCCTATCAAATTTCTGTCAAGTATACCAATGCACTCATCCTACATAGTCTCAACAATTTTATCGGATTTTTGTTTATGTTGCTGATGCAAAGTTTTAGCAGTTGATGAGGAATGGGTTAAAATTTCTCGTGAATTTGCGGAAGGAAAGATTGAAACCAAGTTGGTTCGAGTAGATAATATAGTCGATCTGACATTCTAGCTAAGAAAAAAAGAAGGAAAAAGGTGTCATGTTAAAATTTATCAAACACACTGCATTATTGTTTTTATTTTTTGTTGCTTATCAAATTATTACTGGATTTTTGATGGTAGGACCGACATTACAAGCTATTCCAGAATTTCCAGCTCAATTGATTGAGAATATGATTTGGGTTTGTGCGATTATTGGTATCGTACTCGGAATTGCATTTACAATTGTATTATGGAAATTTGTGTTTTCTCGGCAGACCATTGACTATAGTGTATCTTCATCATGGTTTCATAAGATTTATTGGCCAATTTTACTTTATATTGTATTCTTCATCGTCCAACTTTTAGTGCCAGTATCTGAAAGTCAGAATCAAACTTTGGTCATCCAATTTGTATCTGCCTACCCTTTGGTTGCGTTTTTAGCAGTCGTAGTCTTTGCACCAATATTAGAGGAGTTGATTTTTAGAGGTTTGTTGGCAACCTATTTCTTCCCCAAAATGGCTGATATGAAAACTGTGAGCTTGTATCTGATTGTAACAGGATGTTTGTTTAGTTTGGTGCATGTTCCAGCAACCATTCCACAGTTTTTGATTTATTTCACTATGGGTCTTAATCTTGGTTGGCTTTATCTAATTAGACGAGATATTCGTTATCCAATGTCGCTACATATGTTAAATAATGGAATTTCCTATTTGATGATACTATTTTTGGTATAAAAAATAAGCAGCTCAGATGAACTGCTTTTTTTATGGATCTTTTTATAACCCATATAGATAATCATCATCTGTCATGGCTTCCACTTCGCCGAGCAAGTAGCCATTACCGACTTGTGAGAAGAAGTCGTGGTTAGATGTACCGGTTGAGATACCGTTCATGATGATTGGGTTTACATCATCTGCTGAATCAGGGAAGAGTGGATCTTGTCCCAAATTCATAAGGGCTTTATTGGCATTGTAACGAAGGAAGGTTAAGACTTCCTCAGTCCACCCAACTGCATCATAGAGAGAGCGTGTATAGTCCTCTTCATTCTCATAAAGTTGGTAAAGAAGGTCATACATCCAGTCGCGGAGTTTGTCTTGTTCTTCGTCGGACAATTCATTGAAACCAAGTTGGAATTTGTAACCAATATAAGTTCCATGAACAGACTCATCACGAATGATTAGTTTGATAATTTCTGCAACGTTGGCCAGTTTGTTGTTACCAAGATAGTAGAGCGGTGTAAAGAAACCAGAATAGAATAGGAAAGTTTCTAGAAATACGCTGGCAACTTTCTTTTCAAGCGCCGTACCATTTTCATAAATTTCGTTAATGATTTTTGCCTTGCGTTGTAAGAATTCGTTGCTATCTGTCCATTCAAAAATTTCCTCAATCTCAGATTTGGTATTCAAGGTTGAGAAGATAGAAGAGTAGGATTTCGCATGAACAGACTCCATGAATTGGATGTTGTTGTAGACTGCTTCCTCGTGCGGTGTGCGAATATCGTTGCGGAGAGCTTGAACACCTGTTTCAGATTGAAGGGTGTCCAAGAGGGTCAATCCACCGAAGACTTTACCAACCAAGTCTTTTTCTTCCGCTGTGAGTTTACGCCAATCATCCAAGTCATTTGACAAGGGAATCCGCGTATCGAGCCAGAATTGCTCAGTCAATTTCTCCCATGTAGACTTGTCGATTACGTCCTCAATGGCGTTCCAGTTTATGGCTTTGTAGTAGGTTTCCATCATGTTCTCTTTCTTTTTCTTGTATTTCTAATAGTATATCACAAGTAGATAGTAGCCTGTAAAAAAATCCCCCATAAGGGATTTTTAATCGAGCGCTCAATAGTTGCTTCACATCATGAACGACAGTGTCGTAAGGTAGCTAGCTAATCCGCTTATAGCTGTTAGCGTAGATTAGGTAGTTGGCTTGCCGACAGCTAGACTTGTGAAAGTTACGACCTGAGAAAAGTCGTTCGAACTTAAGGACTTTTCGAGGTAGTAAGCCACTTAGGTACTGACCATATAGTCAGTACCGTTCATTCATTAGATGCTTTAGGATCAATGAATATTAGTGTCTTGAAATCGAGTTCGGGCTAAGGACTTGGCAAAAAAGAGAAATCCCTTTGAGATGCAAGCCATCTCTGTGGTATTTCCTATTTTTGCTGTGTCCTTTTGACGCCCTCACATCTTAAATTACACAACTTTCACATTGGTTTGCGCCGACTTCTTCTCCGTCATCGGTAAAGGTACGGATGTAGTAGATAGACTTGATACCTTTGTTGAAGGCGTAGTTACGAAGGATAGAGAGGTCACGTGTGGTTTGCTTGTTCTCTTTCTTCCATTCATAAAGAGTTTTAGGTAGTTCACTGCGTAGGAAAAGAGTGAGGGATAAACCTTGGTCGACGTGCTCTGTTGCAGCAGCGTAGACATCAATGACCTTACGCATATCCATATCGTAGGCAGACTTGTAGAATGGAATGGTTTCTGTTGACAAGCCAGCTGCTGGATAGTAGATTTTACCGATTTTCTTTTCTTGACGTTCTTCAATCCGTTGTGTGATTGGGTGAATAGAAGCAGAGACGTCATTGATATAGGAAATAGATCCATTTGGTGCAACAGCTAGGCGGTTTTGATGATAGAGACCATCAGCTTTTACATTGTCGCGTAGTTCAGCCCAGTCTTGCCCGCTTGGAATGAAAATTCCTTCAAATAGTTCTTTGACACGGTCAGATTGTGGCTGGTAGTCTCCAGTCACATATTTATCGAAATAAGTGCCGTCTGCGTATTTTGATTTTTCAAAGTTATGGAAGGTTTCTTTTCGTTCCCGAGCGATATTATTTGATTCTACCAAAGTCCAATAGTTAAGGAGCATGAAGTAGATGTTGGTAAATTCTACGGCAGTTTTTGAACCGTAATCAATCAAGTTCTGAGCCAAGTAAGAATGAAGTCCCATAGCTCCAAGACCGATTGAATGCGCCTGACTGTTTCCTGCTTCAATAGATGGTACAGCAGAGATGTGTGAATGATCTGTGACATAAGTCAAAGCGCGTGTCATTGTACGAACAGAACGTCCAAAATCAGGTGACTTCATTAAGTTAACGATATTAGTTGAACCAAGGTTACATGAAACGTCAGTACCCATGGTCAAGTATTCTTGAGAATCGTTTAGAACACTTGGTGTTTGGACCTGAAGGATTTCCGAACAAAGGTTGGACATGATAATCTTGCCGTCAACAGGGTTGCTACGGTTAGCTGTATCGATGTTGATAACATATGGATAGCCAGACTCTTGCTGGAGTTTGGAAATTTCTGTTTCCAAGTCACGTGCCTTGATTTTTGTCTTACGAATGCGAGGGTTCGCCACCAATTCATCGTATTTTTCAGTAATATCTAGGTAGCTGTAAGGGACACCGTATTCCAACTCAACTGAGTATGGGCTGAAGAGGTACATGTCTTCGTTTTTACGTGCTAATTCGTAGAATTTATCAGGAACGGTGATACCGAGTGATAAGGTCTTCACGCGAACTTTCTCATCGGCATTTTCTTTCTTAGTCGAAAGGAAGGAAATAATATCTGGGTGGAAAACATCAAGATAAACGACACCAGCCCCTTGGCGTTGTCCAAGCTGGTTAGAATAGGAGAAGCTGTCTTCGAAGAGTTTCATAACAGGAACAACCCCAGAAGCCGCCCCCTCATAGCCCTTGATTGGAGCACCAGCCTCACGCAAGTTACTAAGAGAGATACCGACACCTCCACCGATACGGGACAATTGTAGAGCAGAGTTGATAGAACGTCCGATCGAGTTCATATCGTCAGTGACTTGAATCAAGAAACAAGATACTAACTCACCACGGCGAGCACGACCTGCGTTTAGGAAAGAAGGTGTTGCTGGCTGGTAACGAAGGTGAATCATTTCATTGGCTAGGTTTAATGCCAATTCTTCGTTGCCCTCAGCAAAATACAAGGCGTTGAAGAGAACGCGATCTTCCATGCTTTCCAAGTAATAGGCGCCATCGTTTGTTTTGAGGGCATACTGATTGTAGAACTTGTAGGCAGCCATGAAAGACTTGAAGCGGAAATTTTGGTCTTTCAGGAATTGATCAATCTTGATGATAAATTCTGGACTGTATTGGTCCAAAAACTCTTTTTCAAGGTAATTTTCTTCTACTAGATAAGCAATCTTATCTAAAATATTATCAAATTGCTTGGTATTTGGGAGGACGTTTTCTTTAAAGAAGGCCTTAACCGCTTCTTGGTCCTTGTGGAGTGGGATTTGCCCATTGACAGGACGGTTGATTTCGTTATTTAAACGGAAGTAGGACACATCGCCTAGCTCTTTTAAACTCATAGTTGCAATCTCTTTCTTAATTATAGTAGGGTAGATTAGGAATTAAACCAAGGCTTTTAATTTACCTGGTTGGAAACCAGAAAAGACATCATTTTCCGTTTCAATAACAGGTGCTGCTGAGAAACCGAGTCCTTTTACATGATCGATGAATTCAGGTTGTTCATCTAGATTGATTTCATTATATTCCACCTTGTGTTGGTCCAAGAATTTCTTGGTCATTTTACATTGAACACAATCATTTTTTGAATAGATAGTTACCATTCAGTTTCTCCTTTGTCTCTCAAGGATAAAAATATCCCATTTTTGTTACCAATCTAGGATACAAAATTTTGAAGTTAAAGTCAAGGAGCTTGTCTGAATAAATCACTAAATATTGTGCAATCAATTTATCGACAACACCAAATATAGTATGCTGGCAGACCAAAACCTATTTCTATTGTTAATTTTTGGTAGGGTTTTCAATGGTTACGCTTGATGTACAATAGTAGGTGCAGGACAAAAAATAAAGAGTATATTAGAATCAGATACGGTTGATATGATTATTAAATAATACGCAATATGTCATATGATGTAACATGTTTGGTTAGGTATTGATTGAATAAATATTACAATCTATACTATACTAAATAATAATGTTGAAAGAGGGCAGAGCAGATGAGTCTATCGTATAAAAAACGCTTACTTCATAGTGAGAATGAATACTCTTACTATGCATTGAATTCGGTTGCAACCGAAAATGGTGTGGATATTCATACACTTCCATATACCATCCGAATTTTATTGGAAAGTCTTCTTCGTAAGGAAGACGGAGTTGATGTTACTAAAAATCACATTTTAGATTTATTACATTATCAGGCTTCTTCACCATCTGGAGAAGTCCCTTTTAAACCTAGTCGTGTCATTTTACAAGACTTTACTGGTGTACCTGTAGTGGTTGACCTTGCATCCATGCGCGACGCTGTTGTCAAAGCTGGTGGAAGCCCAGACTTGATAAATCCAGAAATTCCTGTCGATTTGGTCATTGACCATTCTGTTCAGGTTGACTTTTTCGGGACAGATCAGGCGCTTGAGCAAAATATCGCCTTAGAATTTAAACGAAATAATGAGCGCTATGAGTTTCTTAAGTGGGCAGAAAATTCATTTGAAAACTACCGTGCTGTACCGCCTGCAACTGGGATTATTCATCAGGTAAATATTGAATTTCTAAGTGACGTTATCATTAATAAGGATGGTTTGCTTTATCCAGACTCTATGTTTGGTACTGATAGCCACACAACTATGATCAATGGTATTGGTGTACTTGGTTGGGGTGTCGGTGGTATTGAGGCGGAAGCAGCAATGTTGGGTGAAGCATCTTATTTTCCAATTCCAGAAGTGATTGGAGTTCACTTGACTGGACAGTTACCGAAAGTAGCTACTGCGACGGACTTGGCTTTGAAAGTGACACAGTTGCTTCGTCAAGAAAATGTAGTTGGAAAATTTGTGGAATTTTTTGGACCTGGCTTATCCTCCCTTGCTCTTGCAGATCGTGCGACAGTCTCAAATATGGCTCCTGAATATGGTGCAACCTGTGGATATTTCCCAATTGATTCTGAAACCCTCAATTACATGAGATTGACCAACCGTACAGAGGAGCAAATTGAGTTAACAGAAGCATATGCAAAGGCAAATCACTTATTCTATGACAGCACAGCTATTCCAACCTATACTAAGGTACTTGAATTAGATTTGTCTACGATTGTTCCATCCATTTCTGGTCCGAAAAGACCACAAGATTTGATTGAATTGTCTAATGCTAAAAATGAGTTCCAAGCAAGTGTAACACGTGAAGTTGGTGTTCGTGGATTTGGTTTGGAGAAAGAAGAATTAGATAAGACAGCCACGGTTAAATATGCAGACGGCGACGAACTGATTCAAACAGGACATGTTGCGATTGCAGCGATTACCTCATGTACCAATACTTCGAACCCCTATGTTCTATTGGCGGCTGGTTTATTAGCTAAAAATGCAGTTGAAAAAGGTTTGACTGTTGCGAAGACTGTCAAAACGTCCTTGGCGCCAGGTTCGAAAGTTGTAACAGGCTATTTGAAAAATTCAGGTTTACAGACCTATTTGGATGCCTTAGGGTTCAATTTGGTCGGCTATGGCTGTACAACTTGTATTGGTAACTCAGGTGATTTACGACCTGAAGTAGCAGAAGCCATTAAAGATGAAGACTTATTAGTTTCAGCAGTATTATCTGGGAACCGTAACTTTGAAGGACGGATCAACCCACTTGTGAAAGCCAATTTCTTAGCGAGTCCACCACTAGTTGTTGCCTATGCTATTGCGGGTAATATGAATGTTGATTTGACAAGAGACCCACTGGGATATGATAAGGATGATCAGCCAGTCTATCTTGCAGATATTATGCCAAGTCGTGAAGAAGTTGACGCATACATTGACCAATACGTTACGCGCGATCTCTTTAAACAAGAATACCAGCAAGTTTTTACAGATAGTCAAGCATGGAATGCGATTGAAACAAAGACAGATAAGAATTATGCTTGGAATCCATCTTCTACCTACATTCAAAATCCGCCATATTTTGACAACATGCAGGAAGATTTATCTATAAAACCACTGGAAAACTTATCTGTTTTGGCTAAATTTGGAGATACAGTAACAACAGACCATATTTCGCCAGCCGGGAATATTGCCCGTCTAAGTCCTGCTGCACGATACCTAGAGGAAAATGGAATTTCTTATGTGGATTTCAACTCTTACGGAAGTCGTCGTGGTAACCATGAGGTCATGATGCGTGGTACGTTTGCAAATATTCGTATAAAAAATGAACTCGCAGATGGGAAAATTGGTGGATGGACCACATATGAGGGAGAAATCCTTCCTATCTATGATGCAGCCATGAAATATAAGGCTGCTGGTATCGGTAGTATCGTCATTGCTGGTAAGGACTATGGAATGGGTTCTAGCCGTGACTGGGCAGCGAAAGGTTCAAACTTGCTTGGTGTGAAAGTTGTACTTGCTGAATCATTTGAGCGAATTCACCGTTCAAACTTGGTCATGATGGGCGTTCTACCTCTTCAATTTTTGGATGGTGAAACAGCGGAAAGTCTGGGTTTAACAGGACATGAACACTATACGATTGATTTACCAGAAGATGTAAAAGTTGGACAAGTTGTTACCGTCCATGCAAATTCTGAAAAAGGTTCAAAAGAATTTCAAGCTCTTGTGCGTTTCGACGCAGAAGCGGATATTCGTTATTACCGCCATGGTGGTATTTTACCAATGGTGGTAAGAAAAAAACTGGGGGGAAATGTATGACAGAAACGAATGGGTTAAAAGATGCGATTGCTTGCGATACGCGAATCAGCGCAATTGAAGATGATCGCTTGTCTTATGCAGGATACGATATCGCAGAGTTAATGGATAATAATGTTTCCTTTGAAGAGGTCGTTTATCTACTGTGGAATTTGCATTTACCAACTCAAATTGAATTAAATTATTTTGAGAAAAAGTTGCGTGAGGAGTATGCAATTTCTGATGCTGTCGAACAATGTATTTTGATTCAATCTCGTCAGCACTTGCATCCGATGAGTGTGCTACGTTCAACTGTGTCCCTCTTAGGTGTTTATAATGTGCATGCTGAAGAAAATTCCTTAGAGGCTTTGTATGATCAATCTATTCAAATTATGGCAAAGGTTCCAACTATCATTGCAACATTTGCTCGTTTGAGAAGAGGATTGGTTCCAATTGAACCGCGTTCAGACTTGGGATTTGCCGCAAATTTCCTTTATATGTTAAATGGTGAAGAACCTTCTGAATTGCAAGTGAAAGCATTTAGTAAAGCACTAGTTTTGCATGCTGATCACGAATTGAATGCATCAACCTTTGCTGCGCGTGTCACTGCATCAACTTTAACGGATTTGTATTCTTGTGTCACAACTGCGATTGGGACTTTAAAAGGTTCTTTGCATGGTGGTGCAAACGAGCGTGTATTTGACATGCTACTAGCGATTCGTGAAAGCGGTGATACGGAAGGATACTTGCAGGAAAAGTTGGATTCGAAAGAGAAAATCATGGGATTTGGTCACCGTGTTTATAAAACTGTGGACCCTCGCCAACAGTATTTGAAAGAAATGGCGCGTGATTTGACACTCGGAACTGACGATGAAGCATTTTATCAGTTGTCAGAGGAAGTAGAGAATTTTATTAAACACAAAAAAGGGTTGATTCCCAATGTCGACTTTTACTCTGCAACTGTTTACCATGTATTAGGAATTGATAGTGACATTTTTACTCTCATTTTTGCAATGAGTAGAATGGCAGGATGGATTGCTCATGTTCAAGAGCAACGGAAGAATAATAAGTTAATCCGTCCGCGTTCTTCCTATATTGGTAGCAGAAATCTAAAATATATTCCTATTGGAAAGAGGTAAGTATGGCAGAGAAGATTAGATTGGAAAATGGAAGGCTTTTAATCCCTGACCAACCAATTATCCCCTATATTGAGGGGGATGGGGTTGGACAAGATATTTGGCCAGAAGCTCAAAAAGTCATCGATGCAGCAATTGAAAAAGCATACAATGGTCAGCGTTCTATTCAGTGGAAAGAAGTTCTGGCGGGTGAGAAAGCTTATGCTTTAACCGGGACGTCTTTACCTGATGAGACTTTGAAAACGATTCGTGAGCATTTGTTGGCCATCAAGGGACCTTTGGGTACACCTGTTGGAAAAGGCCACCGGTCACTGAACGTCGCATTGCGTCAGGAACTAGATTTGTTTGCTTGTGTTCGTCCAGTTCGGTATTTTCAAGGGGTTCCAAGTCCATTAAAACATCCAGAAAAAACCGATATTACTATTTTCCGTGAAAACACAGAAGATATCTATGCAGGAATCGAATGGGATGCTGGTACAGAAGAAGTTGCAACTGTCATTTCATTTCTTCAAGAGAAGATGGGAGTGGCTAAAATCCGTTTTCCAGAGTCATCAAGTATCGGTATAAAGCCCATTTCTGAAGAGGGAAGTAAACGCCTCATTCGTTCTGCTATTGAATATGCACTAAAACACCAATTAAAAACAGTAACTTTGGTACACAAAGGGAATATTCAAAAATTTACAGAAGGCGGATTCCGAAAATGGGGTTATGAATTAGCTCAAGAGGAATTTTCGAATGAGCTAGAAAATGGTTCATTGGTTATCAATGATATTATTGCGGATAACTTCTTACAACAGATTTTATTGGCACCTGAAAAATTTGATGTTGTGGCCTTGACCAACCTGAATGGAGACTATGCATCAGATGCTTTAGCTGCTCAGGTTGGAGGGATCGGCATTTCTCCTGGAGCTAACATTAATTATCAGACTGGTCATGCAATTTTTGAAGCGACACATGGAACTGCTCCAGATATTGCAGGTCAAAATAAGGCAAATCCTAGCTCAGTACTCCTGTCTGCTTGTATGATGTTAGAGTTTATGGGATGGAATGAAGCTGCTGAGAAAATTATTGTCGCTCTAGAACAGGCTATTTTACATCAACAAGTGACGATTGATTTTGCCAGTGCATTAGGTGTTGAAAGCCTGTCAACTAGCCAATTTGCTGAAGCACTTATCGCTCGTATTTAATAGAATAGAAAGGAACTCACCATTCGGTGGGTTTTTCGGCTTGAAATACTGAAAGAATAATAAAAAATTCTTGAAAATGATTTCAAAAAATGATATAATGTTCTTTGTAAGGGTTATCACATTGACTCGAAATAATTGTAAAAATAAAGGAGAAACCAACTATGGCTTCAAAAGACTTCCACATTGTGGCAGAAACAGGTATCCACGCACGTCCAGCTACTTTGCTTGTGCAAACAGCTAGCAAATTCGCTTCAGACATCACTTTGAACTACAAAGACAAATCTGTAAACCTTAAATCAATCATGGGTGTAATGAGTCTTGGTGTTGGTCAAGGCGCTGATGTAACTATTTCAGCTGAAGGTGCAGATGCTGACGATGCAATTGCAGCTATCACTGAAACAATGGAAAAAGAAGGATTGGCATAAAAAGATGACAGAAATGCTTAAAGGAATTGCAGCATCTGATGGTGTTGCCGTTGCTAAGGCATATCTACTCGTTCAACCCGATTTGTCCTTCGAAACGATTACAGTTGAGGACACAAATGCAGAAGAAGCTCGTTTAGATGCCGCTCTTACAGCATCACAGAACGAGCTTTCTGTTATTCGTGAGAATGCAGTAGCGAGCCTTGGAGAAGAAGCTGCAGCAGTATTTGATGCACATTTAATGGTGCTTTCTGACCCAGAAATGGTAGGTCAAATCAAAGAAACGATTCGCGCCAAGAAAACAAACGCAGAGACTGCTTTGAAAGAAGTTACGGATATGTTTATCGCTATCTTTGAAGGTATGGAAGATAACCCATACATGCAAGAGCGTGCAGCAGATATTCGTGACGTAGCAAAACGTGTCTTAGCTCATTTGCTTGGGGTTCGTTTGCCCAACCCAGCAACAATTGATGAAGAATCTATTGTGATTGCTCATGACTTGACTCCTTCAGATACAGCTCAATTGAACAAGCAATTTGTAAAAGCCTTTGTAACAAACATTGGTGGTCGTACAAGTCACTCAGCTATCATGGCTCGTACACTTGAAATTGCTGCTGTATTAGGTACTAACAACATTACAGAAATTGTTAAAGATGGCGACGTCCTCGCTGTTAACGGTATCACAGGCGATGTTGTTATCAACCCTACAGAAGATGTCATTGCAGAATTCAAAGCAGCTGGTGAAGCGTATGCTAAGCAAAAAGCTGAATGGGCATTATTAAAAGACGCTCAAACAGTGACGTCAGATGGCAAACACTTCGAGTTGGCAGCTAACATCGGTACACCAAAAGACGTTGAAGGTGTAAATGATAATGGTGCAGAAGCTGTTGGTCTTTACCGTACAGAATTCTTGTACATGGACTCACAAGACTTCCCAACAGAAGACGAGCAATACGAGGCTTACAAGGCAGTACTTGAAGGTATGAATGGTAAGCCAGTTGTGGTTCGTACAATGGATATCGGTGGTGATAAGGAGCTTCCTTACTTCGATCTACCACACGAAATGAACCCATTCCTTGGTTTCCGTGCCCTTCGTATCTCTATCTCTGAGACTGGTAACCAAATGTTCCGTACTCAGTTACGTGCTCTTCTTCGTTCATCAGTACATGGTAAACTTCGTATCATGTTCCCAATGGTTGCTTTGTTGACTGAATTCCGTGCAGCAAAAGCAATCCTTGATGAAGAAAAAGCAAACTTGTTGGCTGAAGGTGTAGCAGTTGCAGATGATATCCAAGTAGGTATCATGATTGAAATCCCTGCAGCAGCAATGCTTGCAGACCAATTTGCCAAAGAAGTTGACTTCTTCTCAATCGGTACAAACGACCTTATCCAATACACAATGGCTGCAGACCGTATGAATGAACAAGTTTCATACCTCTACCAACCATATAACCCATCAATCCTTCGCTTGATCAACAACGTTATCAAGGCTGCACATGCAGAAGGCAAATGGGCTGGTATGTGTGGTGAGATGGCTGGTGACCAACAAGCTGTTCCGCTTCTTGTAGGTATGGGCTTGGATGAATTCTCTATGAGCGCAACTTCTGTACTTCGTACACGTAGCCTTATGAAGAAACTTGACACAGCTAAGATGGAAGAATATGCTCAACGTGCCTTGACAGAATGTGCAACGGCAGAAGAAGTTCTTGAACTTCAAAAAGAGTATGTTGATTTCGATTAACCATTAAAAGAGTAAATAATCATCTGACATTGTTGGAGTTGTCAGATGGTTATTGGCTCTTTTTTTCTATGTTTTGCATCAAAACCCGAAAGAATATTGGAAATTTTCAAAAAATTCTTGCAAATG
>OCTV010000727.1_pt1 | contig 12574 bp, 7 predicted proteins | sample 1539101 | NCBI WGS metagenome assembly OCTV01 (sample SAMEA3991422, study PRJEB22521) | metagenome | biome: anthropogenic terrestrial biome; feature: sewage plant; material: sludge | place: Sweden | collected 2012-09-26 | reverse complement strand
TAATATTATGAGTGACTGATTTAAGATTATGTGATGTAGATTCAAACAATTTCAATAAAGTAGAGCGTGATAGCTTGGACCCTTGGATTTTTCGGGATAAAAATTCACCGATGGTGGGAGATTTTCTAGGCCGATTTGAAACCGTGCAGTGTTCGATTCCTTAAAATGGCATCAAAGGTGATGTACGAAACATGGCTGAGTTTTAAGGGCAACATAAATTTACACAGAACCCCAGTTATGCTGTATAGCCTTAGTTAGCGGCTATTTCTTATAGCCTGTCCACTATATAATCCAGCTCAGTTACCCCGCTGGTAAATTGTCGAGTATTCAATAACTTTAGTTTTATCTTGTCTTTAATATCTACAAACAATGAAATGCCTCGTCCAAGAATAATTGGATTGACGAATAACCAGTAGCCGTCGATTAAGTTCAGTTGCATAAGTGAGTGTGTTGCCGTCGGGCTACCAAACAGCAAGATGTCTGTTCCTGCCTGTTCTTTTATTTCAGTTATTATGTCTGAAAGGTTGTCGTTAATAATTTTTGTGTTATTTAAACCTGGATGGCCGGCAGGCAGGCCATCGTCTTTCATAGATTTTGACAATACAACTTTGTGCACTTTGCTGTACCACTTGGAATGTTCAATGTCGTGCCTGGTCGCGTTCGGTTTGTCCGCTGCAGAAGGCCAGTAATTTTCCATCATCTGATACGTTACGCGTCCATATAATGCTGTGTCGCATTCACTTATCCGCTTACCAACATGATCAAATATTTCCTCGTCAACTTTAATCCAATTCATTTCTCCGTTCAGTCCAGATACAAATCCGTCAAGCGAGATGTGCATAAATGAAATTATTTTCCCCATATAGTTCTATTTTAAATTGTTCTCTTTGATTGATTGATGTCTTTTTGCAATGACCGCTAATGATTTAAAACATGGCATAACTGCTTGTAGCTGCTAAGTTTTTGGTAGCTTTTATTGCAAGGCACTTACTATTTCTATTTAATTTTAAATATTACTGCTTGATAAGGCAACAGATTAGCGGTAGTGACCTCTCTTATAAAAGTATCATAGTTATTAATAATCGTATCTTGAATATAAGCAATTTCGTGAAGATTAATAGTTGCTTTTTCTGGCGAAAAATTGAGCAAAACAAGCATCTTAACATTCGCTAACTCTCGGGTGAAGGCATAAATTTTTGGGTGCTCTTTTTGAAGCACTTCGTACTGGCCGTAAATCAAGACAGGATTGTTTCTTCTTACATTTGCCATTTTTCGGAAGTGGTTAAGTATGCTGTTTGGGTCTTTATTTTGGGCAGTTACATTGATATCCTTAAAATTTTCATTGACTTTTTTCCATGGAACACCTGTCGTAAATCCAGCATTTTCAGACTCATTCCATTGCATTGGTGTACGACCATTTTCACGAGAACTATAATTAAGCACTTTCATGAATTCTACCATATCCTCATTAGCAGCTAAGGCAGTTTTGTATTTCCCTAGGGCTTCAATGTCATCATATTCTGCTATTGTCGGCATGTCAATATTAGTCATACCCAGTTCATCACCATAATAAGTGTAAGGCGTGCCTCTCATACTAAGCAAAAAAGTATTTAGCATTTGAGTAGAGGCAATCCTACATTCAGGACTGGGATTTCCAAATCGGTTGACCAGGCGAGCATTGTCATGATTGGATAGAAAAATCGCTATCCAGCCTTTCTCAGCAAATGCACTATCCCAACGGCTGAACACTTCTTTAAATTCGGCTAATTTGTAACCTTTGGGAGTTCTTGACATATCTACTGATTCAAAATGATAAGCGATCTGAAGTTCATTGCGATATTCATCTACCAGGTCATGTGCATCTTGAAAAGTGCTACCTGCACCTTCCGCAACTGCAAAAACATGATATGGCTCAATAATTTCTTTATACATTTCCTTTAGGTATTCGTGCAGTTGGGGACGCAGGCCATACCATTTAATAAATTCTTTTTCATGTCCTTCAGGAAATTCGGGGTACGTGGTGTCTTTACTAGCAAATTGAAAAGCATCCATCCGGAATCCATCTACTCCTTTTTCTGCCCAAAACCTCATAATATCATAAACTTCTTGGCGTAATTTTGGGTTCTCCCAATTCAAGTCAGGTTGTTGTTCTGCAAAAGTGTGGAGGTAATAAGCATTAGTAGTTGAATCATAGTCCCATCCGCCTTCGGGGTCGAAAAGACTATATCTAAAAGGAGGTTTGCCTTTTTCTGCTGGCCACCAATGGTAATAATTCCGATAAGGATTATCCCTTGAGCTACGGGATTGTTTAAACCACGCGTGTTCATTGCTACTGTGATTGACTACAACATCCAACACAAACTTAATTCCACGCTCATGCAAGCCATCCAACATTTGTTGAAAATCTGCCATAGTCCCATATCTTGGTAATATGGCCCTATAATCACTTACATCATATCCATTGTCTACTAAGGGAGACTCGAAAAAAGGATTCATCCAAACTATAGAAACACCAAGGCTTTGAATATAGTCCAATTTCTCTACCACCCCTTTAAAATCACCAAAACCATCGCCATCAGTATCCTTAAAACTTTGGGGATATATTTGGTAAAGAATACCTTCTTTCCACCAAGTGTCATTTTTTATTGAAGTATCAACTACTTTTTTCTGCTGATTTGAACAGCTTAATAACATTAATACTATTGTTAATTGCCATAAGTGTTTTATCATTTCACTTTTTTTTAGTTTAATGCCCTACAACATCATTGCTTACAGATGCCTAATGCTTAAACATCACTATATCCTCCTAAAATTAATAATACCCATTGAATCTAAAGGACTTGCTAAGCATAATTTATTTGAGTAAAAATTTGAATATTATATTTCGGTAGTTGGGGAGAGCATATAACCCAATGCTACCATTTATCCATAAAATGATAAGCAGGAATGTCTTAAAGTCTGGCATTCATACCAAATAATATCCGGCAGAACATCCGCCACTACCCTTCTGCCATATAACTCGCCACCGGAGGACAAGTGCATACCAGGTTCCTATCACCAAAAGCATTATTAACTCTACTTACACTGGGCCAGATTTTTGTCTCACGAAGGTAGTCCAGTGGAAAAGCTGCTTTGGACCTGGAGTAGGCATGTGACCACTCATCACTGGCCACGTGCTGGCAGGTATGGGGTGCATTCTTGAGGACATTGTCCGTAGGATGGGCTTCGCCTCCGGCGATCTCATCGATCTCGACTTTGATCTGCAGCATGGCATCGCAAAACTTATCTAATTCGGCTTTGTTTTCTGACTCCGTAGGCTCTACCATGATGGTGCCTGCTACGGGAAAAGAGACAGTAGGTGCATGAAAACCATAATCCATCAATCTTTTTGAAACATCCTCCGCTGAGATGCCAACGCCTTTGAATGGTCTGAGATCCAAAATAAACTCATGGGCGGCACGGCCTTTGACGCCACTGTAAAGCACCTGGAAGTGATTTTGAAGCCTGGCTTTCATATAATTGGCATTCAATATAGCATGTCGGGTGGCCTGGACGAGACCGGAATGACCCAGCATAGCAATATATCCATAAGAGATCAGTAATATGCTGGCACTGCCCCAAGGAGCGCTACTCACAGCATGGATCGCTTGAGAATGATGCAGATCTACCAAAGCATGACCCGGTAAGAAAGGTGCCAATTTGTCATTGACACAGATAGGCCCCATACCCGGTCCTCCTCCTCCATGCGGGATGGCAAAAGTCTTGTGCAGATTAAGGTGACATACATCGGCATTGATCAATCCCGGACTGGTCAGCCCGACCTGGGCATTCATATTGGCGCCATCCATGTAGACCAGTCCTCCCCGGTCATGGATGATCTGACATATTTCTTTAATCTGAGTCTCGAATACCCCGTGTGTGGATGGGTAGGTGACCATCAGACAGGACAGATCATCCCGATGCAAATCGGCCTGCCGGACCAGATCTTCAAGATCAATATTGCCTTTCTCATCTGTCCTGGTGACGACTACTTTCATACCGGCCATAACGGCGCTGGCAGGATTGGTACCATGGGCAGACTCTGGTATAAGGGCGATTTTTCTATTTGGTTGATGTCGGGCAGCATGATAAGCCGCTATCGTGAGTAAGCCTGCATATTCACCCTGTGCACCACTATTGGGCTGTAAAGAACAAGCCGCCATACCAGTAATAGTACACAACCATTTTTCAAGGAGATCGAAAATATACTTGTACCCAAGCGCCTGATCTGCAGGAACAAAAGGATGTATATTGGCAAATGCCTCCCAGGATACCGGCAGGAGCTCGGAGACCGCATTGAGCTTCATCGTACAAGAACCCAGGGAGATCATAGAGTGGACCAGAGAGATATCTTTGTTTTCGAGGCTTTTAATATATCGCATCAAAGCAGTTTCAGACCGGTGCCTGTGAAATACCGGATGGGTCAAATAAGCAGAAGTCCTTTTAAGGTGATGGGGAATATTGTCATCCAAAAGATGGTTGGAATCACTGATGCCAAAAATGTCTGCGATGCTTTTGAAGTCATCCTCCGATACCGTTTCGTCCAGGGATATCTGAATGTGTCCTCCAGAGTAATAAAAATTGACGCCTTTGTCCAAAGCCTTTTGCCTGATCAAGGTTGTCTGATCGGCATCTGCCATCAGGGTGACTGTGTCAAAAAACGATTGATGCACTACCTGGTATCCAGCCTGTTGCAGGTCATAAGCCAGGCGCTTGGCAAAGGCATGTACTTTTCCGGCGATGGCCCTGAGTCCGTCCGGGCCATTGTAGACCGCATACATTCCACTCATGATGGCCAGGAGGGCTTGAGCTGTGCAGATATTGCTGGTGGCTTTTTCGCGTTTGATATGCTGTTCACGAGTTTGAAGTGCCATGCGTAGAGCCGGCTGATTGTATTGGTCTATACTGAGGCCGATGATCCGACCGGGTATGTTTCGCTTAAAATCTTCTTTGCAGGATAGAAAAGCTGCGTGCGGACCGCCATAACCCATGGGCACACCAAAACGCTGCGCATTACCAACCACTACATCTGCACCCCATTCGCCAGGAGGTGTCAGTAAGGTCAGGGCTAATAAATCGGAGGCCACACATACATATATATTATGACTGTGTGCAGCATCACATATGGCAGCATAGTTTTCTACTTTCCCCTCGCTGTCCGGATATTGCAGCAGGACTCCAAATAAAGCAGTGTCATTGTAATCTAACTGATCTACCGGCGCGATAATCAGATCTATACCCAAGGCATGCGCCCGGGTTTTCAACACATCTATCGTCTGGATATATACCTTATCGCTAACAAAAAACTTGTGTTTATGATCGCCGTCAGATTTATTGGCCAGGTTGTAGAAGAGGATCATGGCTTCTGCAGCAGCAGTACCTTCATCCAGGAGGGAGGCATTGGCGATCGGCAGACTGGTGAGGTCGGCTACCATAGTCTGAAAATTGAGCAAGGCTTCTAAGCGGCCTTGGGCGATCTCAGCCTGATAAGGGGTATACTGGGTGTACCAACCCGGATTTTGGAAGATATTGCGCAGAATGGGCGAAGGAGTAAATGTCCCGTAATACCCCTGGCCGATATAAGACCTAAAAGTCTTGTTTTTGAGGGAAATCGAACTGATATGTCTCAGATATGCCTGCTCGTCCATCGCTTCAGGGATGTCCAGGGCACCATGCATCCGGATACTGTCAGGAATGGTCTCGTCTATCAATTGGTCCAGGCTGGCCGCTCCGATGACTTCTAACATTTGACTTACGGCAGCAGCATCATTGCCCAGGTGTCTTGATTCAAACTGATGAGGATGGGACATACTATCGATTTAATGATTTCGGATGCAAAAGTACGAAGATGGGTGATGGGAAACCGTATGAATATATTTTTTTTATATCTGTTTTATTTCGATACAATGAGCATCGGAAGACCCGGGCAGGCCACTCAGTGTTGGCCTAATCTGCAAATCCTACATTCGTAAAAAGGAATATAGATACAAAAAAGGGGCAACAACTGAATGCGACCCTCTTTTTTTTGCCTATTGAATGGGAGATAATTTTATTTTATGCCGAAAGCTTTTTTAATGTCTTTGACTTTGTCGAGTTTTTCCCAGGTAAATAGTTCGACTTTCATTTTTTTAGTTTTTCCATCGGGAGATTTGAAAGTTTTTTCGACAATCTGAGGTTTGCGGCCCATATGTCCATAGGACGCAGTCTCACTATAGATGGGATTACGCAGCTTGAGCCGCTTTTCTATCGCATAAGGACGCATATCAAATAAAGTGGAAACTTTGTCTGCGATATCACCGTCTGACATATCCACGTGCGCTGTACCATATGTGTTGACATAAAGACCCATAGGTTGGGCGACACCGATGGCATAGGATACTTGTACCAGGACTTCGTCGCAAACACCTGCAGCCACCAAATTTTTGGCGATATGGCGGGTAGCATAAGCAGCAGATCGATCTACTTTGGAAGGATCTTTACCCGAAAAAGCACCTCCTCCATGGGCACCTTTACCCCCATAAGTATCGACAATGATTTTTCGACCTGTCAATCCGGTATCTCCATGAGGTCCACCGATCACAAATTTGCCGGTTGGATTGATATGATAGTGAATCTTATTGGTAAATAGCTTTTGAATCTCAGGAGTCATTTTTTTCTTCAACCTGGGAACCAGGATTTCGGTCATATCCTTGTAGATCTTTTTGCTCATTTCCTCATCTGTGCCGAAATCATCGTGCTGTGTGGAGATGACGATAGCGTCGATGCGTATCGGTTTATTTTGATCATTATACTCAATAGTGACCTGGCTTTTGGCATCCGGACGGAGGTACTTCATCTGTTTGTTTTCTCTCCTGAGGGCAGCGAGTTCGATCAATAAATTATGAGCGAGATACAAAGGCAGAGGCATATAATCTTCAGTCTCCCTACTGGCATATCCAAACATCATGCCCTGGTCACCGGCTCCCTGGTCTTCGCGGTCCTTTTTATCGACCCCACGGTTGATATCTGCTGATTGCTCGTGGATGGCTGAAAAAATGCCACAAGAATTGGCTTCAAACATGTATTCACTCTTGGTGTATCCAATTTTCCGGATCACTTCACGAGCTATCTCCTGCACATCAAGATAGGTTTTGGACTTGACCTCACCGGCCAGAACCACCTGGCCTGTAGTGACTAAAGTTTCACAAGCTACTTTAGAATCTGCGTCGAAAGCCAAAAAATGATCTATCAGTGCATCTGAGATTTGGTCTGCTACTTTATCAGGATGTCCTTCCGAAACAGACTCAGAAGTAAATAAATAAGGCATAAATTATTTGTTCTAGGTTATTAAAATTTGAAGCCCATCTTTCAATGAGACGGTGCAAATGTATAGATTCTTTTTGGATGATAAAAAAACTTAATATTAGTACTTGTTCGAGGTCGGGCAGCGTTTGATTATATAAGATGATTGATCATAATTTGAGGTGATAAGTAAACACTCGAAACTTGTCTTTTACCTGAATACTTACAATCCTGGCTAGTTTATTTTTTTATTTAATTTAATTGTTAAATAGAGGAAACTCTACCGCACACCGGCTCATTTCACATTTACAAATAACCTGGATATGCCTTCTAAGTAACCCTCTAAATTATCCCCAATCTGTACCTGTCCGACGCCTGCAGGTGTACCTGTGTAGATCAAATCACCTTTGAGCAATTTGAAATATCTGCTTGCGTAGGAGATGATGGTATCGAAATCAAAGATCATGTCACTCGAATACCCAATTTGGACAGTCTGCTGGTTCTTCTTTAATTCAAAATGGATGTTGCTCCGGTCTTTGAGCTGATCGATTGGAATCATTTCTCCCAAAACTGCAGAATAATCAAAGGCTTTGGCAAGTTCCCAGGGATGTCCCTTTTGTTTGGCTCTATCCTGGATATCCCGCGCTGTAAAATCTATACCTAGTCCGATCTTGTCATAATATTTGTGTGCAAACTTCGGATCAATACTTTTACCGTTTTTATTGATCTGAATCACCAATTCCAGTTCGTAGTGAATATTGGAGCTAAAATCTGGGTGATAAAAAGGTCGCTGATTGATCAGAAGAGCGGTAGAAGGTTTCATAAAGAGCATGGGCTCTGTAGGTACCGGATTGTTAAGCTCCTTGGCATGATCGATATAGTTGCGGCCAACACAGATGATTTTCATATATAAGTAAGATTATGGTGGTAAAAATAGGTTGATTTGCTCAAATGGGATGTATCATAAACTCAAATCTCATTGGCTAAGTCCAAGGTCATTATGATCCGGAATATTACACCTATATTTCTCCCGTTTTAAGGTAAAAACACTTATCCTTTTTCAACATTCAATGAATGAGCTGCTGCTTTAATTGACATTGACATAAATTCCTATTAGTATGCAGGTCAATAAAATTAAACTATGTACTTAAAAGAATTAGCCTAATCATTTAAGGATTTTTTTTAGGCAAAAGACTCGCAGAATCATTTAACCAATCTGATGCGAAGGCGGATAATAAATTAACGCCAAGCATCATTTTAAGCCATCTCTGCCAATAAACCTTTCTTTGCCCAACAAAAAATTTATAGCCCTTGTAATATTTCTTTCCAGGGATTGCTCGGTTTTTAACTGAGATAAATAACGTACGATTTCAAGTCTCAATGAAGGCCGAAGGTGGTCAAAAACTGATTGAGCATCAGCATGATGTTTCAAAGCCTCCTTAAACTTTGGAGGTGGCAAAATTTCTCTTTTTACGGGATCATAATCAATGCTGATGTCAATGGTTTCTCCGATTCTTTGCGGTGAATTTTTAAGCATTTTGGTATTGATATACAATCGCCACGCACCTCCAAATCTTACCAAGGTCTGCTTATATTCAACCCCATTGACTGTGCCCAGTATCGGTATATTTCCTTTTACACTGCCTACCCGACTAAAAATATATTGCAAGATTTTATCAGGCACCGGCACATAAGGGTTGACTCCAATAATTTCAATTTTAGCTTTGAAAGATTTCATTGCATAGTCATTTCAGGCATTGTAAGACAAGATGAATTCCCATTCTTAATGCAAAAATTTATTTGATCATAAACAAATAGGTTCCGGATGAAAGACTGATTTTAGCAGGTATTTGTTTGTGATCAAGTATTATTTGCTGACCTGGTGTGAGGTCAAATTCCACAGTAGCTGTGGAATTGGCCGGAATGGTCACCGAATATTTAATGCTGTCGCCCAGTCTCTGCCAGGATGAAAGGATGGTTCCAAAAGGTCCACGGTGACTGGCGGTAAAGTGACTGAGCTGTGACACAAAATGCGGAGACAATAGAATGTTTTTAAAACCGGGGTTCGCTTCATCAGGATGGATGCCACCAAGACCTTTAAAAAACCAGGCTCCAATCTCCCCAAACATCATATGATTTAACGAGATATCCCGGGCTGCCTGAATATTCCAATTTTCATACAAAGTGGTAGCTCCATTTTTAATCCACCAGCCCCAGGAGGGATAGCTGTCTTGTGCTGCTAAGGCATACGCCGTAGCTGCCTGACCATTATCGCTTAGAGCATTGAGGATGGCTTTGGCACCTAACACGCCTACATCTAAATGCATACCATCCGACTTAACCCGGGTCGCCAGGTTAGCCGCAACTTTGGATTTTAACTCTGGAGGCACTATACCCCATTGTAAAGCCATGCTCATCTCTGTCTGTAGGCCACTGCCATAGATATTGGTAGCCGAATTAAAATATTTATCGTTGATAGCCTTTTTGATTTTCAGAGCAAGTGCTGTGTAATATTTTTCATCTTCCGAGTTACCAAACAGCCTGGCTGATTTGGCAAGGATAGTAGCATCTACATAATAATAGATAGAAGAAGTATACTCCAGAGGAGAAGTAGATTTGACCGGTACCCAATCGCCACGACCAAATGTAGTGAGTCCGGCCGGGCTGATGCTTTCAACATATTTGAGGTATTGTTTGATAGCAAGGTAATTGTCTTGCAACGGCTTTTTGTCCCCATAAAATAAATAAAGATTCCAGGGAATGATGGCAATGGTGGAGGTCCAATCGGTGCCATTGGCAGTACCATATCCCCAGCCACCGGTCGGTATGATATCAGGCAGTACTCCATTGGGCTGTTGCTCATCCCGATGGTCAGCCATCCATTTTTCATAGATAGTGATGCCATCAAAATTAAACAGTCCTGTTTCCACAGCAAAATGTCCATCCCCTGTCCAACCATTTTTCTCACGCTGAGGACAGTCGGTTGGATACCCAAATAAGTTTGACAGATAAGAATTGTTAGTCGCCCACCATAATTTATTGATGATAGGGTTGGAGCAATCTATGCTACCGACCGGAGTCACATCACTGTGCATAAACCAACCGGTCACATCCTCTTTGGTTAAAGCTATAGGTCTGCTACTGCTAATCTCTACATACTGGAAACCCTTATAATTAAACTTTGGCATAAAATCAATGGGCCCCTGGCCGTTTAAGATCACGATGTCTGTACCATAAGGATCACTATCATCAACAGGCCGATAGTATACATCTATATTAGACATATCAACATGATTGTCTTTTTGGAGTCGCTCACCATGTTTAATTCTAACGATGGTGCCTTCTTCACCATTGAGTCTGACTTGTGTCACACCTGCGATATTTTGACCAAGGTCAAATACATAATTGGTATCACTAAATCGGGTCATCGATTGAACAGGAATTTTCAAAACATTTTTAATTGGCGACATGAGTTGACTCACTATATTTTTTGAGGGAGCTGCCCTTAAAATCGTCCTCCTCCAGGCAGTATCCACATAATTCACTGTGTTCCAGCCTGGTATTTCCTTGCGAGCATCATAATGTTCCCCTGTGTAAATACTGTTAAACACCAGCGGGCCAGTATGGGTCTTCCAACTTTGGTCCGAGGTGATGGTCTGAGTGGTACCATCTGTATAAGTGATTTTTATATCCAGGCAGAAGACTGGCCTTGCTCTCCATGGTGCCCGGTCAAAATTCCATACTGCTAAAGATTGATGATTGTACCACCCATTGCCCAGCAATACGCCAACTGAATTTGGACCCTGTTTGAGTTGAGTGGTGATATCGTAAGTAACATAGAAATTTCGGCGGTCGAAGCGAGTATACATTGGATCAAGACGATGATCGCCAACTTTAGTGCCATTGAGACTTAACTCATACAATCCTGCCGCTGCAATATAGGCTCTGGCTGATTGGATCGCTTTGGTCGTGGTGAATACTTTGCGGAAATAGGGAGCCTCCAAGGTTTGAATATTGTCACCATCACTGATCCAACTCCCCTGCCAGTGGCGCATATCCATCATACCAGTCTCAAATGTCGCAACCCGACCTGGAGCCAAAGGTTTTCCGAGTTGATTCCAAACAAGCACGGTCCAATAATATTTGGTAAAAGGCTTGAGAGCAGAACCTGGCATGGTGACCAAATTGAGGCGCTCTAAAGTTTTCTTTGAATCCCAGGTATTGGCTAATTGATGACTTACGGCTGAGGAGTCTGTACCCACCACTATTCTATAAGCAGACTGGGCTGCGCCTCTTGTGGAATCTTGCAGCATCCACGAAAGCCTTGGATGATCTGTATCTACTCCTATGGGGTTGACCAGGTACTCACATTGCAAAGAGGTTACAGTCTGCCCAAATCCTGAAGCCATTGGTGTGATTAGAATGAGGCCTAAGCTCATGATTTGAAAAATCGCCTTAGCAAGAGAATGTATCATACAGAGATTGTCTAGATTGGATAATATTATGGTTCAAAATAAACAAATTGATGAAACCTAAGGTCCAAGAACTCTTAGGTAATTTTAAACTGTTCAAATGATGCCATGAAATTTCCAGGTACTCAATCCCAGATCCTGTGTAGATTCAGGCAAAAAGAACGACCATCCCCCAATACAAAACTATCTATCTTTTCTTCCTGAGTTGTGGTTTGATATTGACCATCCTCAGACTACCATCAACCCAACAGCCTCTTTGATTTCATCCAGGTTGGCTTTGGCTTGCTTTCGGATGACTACGGAGCTAGCCTTAATCATCTGTTTGTAGTCTTTTTTATTGGCGAGGATCTCTTGCATTTTGTCACGCATGGGATCGCTGAGGGCGACCAGGGCATCAGCTACGACTTCTTTGAGCTCAGAATATTTGAGGGGAGTCTTTCCGGCGCAATGCGTGTAAGGCGGGCATATTCATCCACTCGTTTTTTTAAATCATAATATCGCCACGCAAACCAGGCAGCGACAAGAAACAAAATAATGCTCAAAGATAATTGAAATGAATTCATCCCGACCTTAGGCCTTTGACCTTCGACTGTTTTTCATCCTTCAAACCGATATCCGCCGCCGCGTACTGTCACAATGCGGGTGGGGTTGGATGAATCCGCTTCGATCTTTTGGCGCAGCCAGCGGACGTGTACATCCACAGTGCGGCTGTCACCGATGAAGTCCCAGCCCCAGACACGCTCAAGGATGAACTCACGCGATAGCATTTGTCGGCGATGTTC
>OCTV010000723.1_pt1 | contig 12596 bp, 9 predicted proteins | sample 1539101 | NCBI WGS metagenome assembly OCTV01 (sample SAMEA3991422, study PRJEB22521) | metagenome | biome: anthropogenic terrestrial biome; feature: sewage plant; material: sludge | place: Sweden | collected 2012-09-26 | reverse complement strand
TCTCTAGCAGTATTTCATAATCTTGTTTCAGCTGCTCATAATCACTTTTCACCGCCTTGGTCAGTATTTTATGTCGCCCAACCTAAATATGGTTTATATTGTCAAAAATTGTGCAATACCTAGTGTGGTAAGCTAGTTATTCCACTCTTGACCCATACCACATTCACCTGTATCTTGCGTATCGCCATCATTATTTTTATCGCGACATTTGAGCCCTTGCGCGTTTAGCGTAGTACCGTCAGTTGCCATCTGCGATGAACTAACTGGGGTGGCTGTAATTGTCCAACGGTCAGTGAGGGGGGTGGGTGCTAGCGCAATGGTATACAAGGCTGTACCACTTCTAGGGAAGCTCCCATCTAATCCCGTGCCTGCGTTCGTGTAACTGCCTTGTGCCAGTTTACGCGATTCAATACGACTGGCGATATTTTGCATTTCTGTCATCATATCAGTGCGTTTGGTCTTAATGACATAGCGCTGATAGCTGGGATACGCAATCGCCGCCAGCACGCCAATAATAGCAACCACAATCATCAGCTCGATTAGGGTAAAGCCTCTTACCATGTTTTTTTTCATTACCATTTCTCCCAATTAGTATCACAGCTGGTTGGTATGATACTAACGCTACTGTCACTATTTTTGGCTTTGCATTGTGCCCCACTGCTAGTGAGCAAAATATTATGCGCATCGTTAAATTTTGTGGGATTAGGGGTGGCATACATGACCCATGCTCTACCTGCAGTCAAGCTATTAGCGAGTGTCGAAGATGCCGTTGGCACCAGACTATTGGCAGTATTATCGCCATCCACCAACCGTATCTTGTATTGATAATTATCTGCTGTGCTGTTAGCGGGCACATAAATCACCGTATTTGCCACATCATCGCTTGCGCCAGTATCATAACTGTAACTGACCGTACCGTCATTGGCAATTTTTTTGGGGAAAAAGCCTTTATAAGTCAGTGCAGTGGCGCGCCAGCGATTGAGCTCAATCTCTAGCTGCTTCATTTTGGCTTGGGCTTGCGATTCGGCATTGCGGATAGCATATTGCCGATACGATGGGATAGCGATACTGGCGAGTATCGCAACCATCGCTACCGTTACCATCAGTTCAATCAGCGTAAAGCCCTTGTGACGATTCATCATTGCCTCAGTTATTTATTGACTTCAAACCAAGTATTTGGCTTTAAGGTATATCGGTCATTGTAGATATTCTCTGGTGCTGAGCCATCACCCGTTGTTTTACTTAGACCAGATAATGATTGGCTAATTCTATCAAGTCCAATATTATTAGAGTCCGTATCACCTGCTAGCAGCTTACCGCCGTCATCACCAAAGTCCACTCGGTTATAGACTCTATCTCTAATTGTTTGCGTACCAATCAATAAGCGTTGATTGGACAATGTAGAACTACGTGGTCCTAGCGTCAATTCTTGGATACCTTGCCCTGCCCGCGCAAAACCTGCTGTGCCATTTTTTGATGTCGCATACTCATCGATAGCCGCCCCTGCTGAATTTGTGGTTTGTTTTAAGCAGATACCGTAAGGTAGACAGTACAATTGACGCTCTGAGCCGCCTGTGATTTTTGCAGAACAAGACTCAGTGACGCCATAGTTCATATCGGGGTTGTAGACAGTGGTATATAAGAAACTATCAATAACCTCAGACTTGCCCACGCCTTTGGTATATTTGACCTTATCAAAGCCATCAAAGCGCGTTAATGGATAATACCAGCCTTTTTTAGTTTTTACCCCTGTAGCTGGCATGGTACTAGTCGCTGCTTTATACATCATATCTTTTTTATCTTCCAAAGATAATGCAGAAGTGGATGTGGTATCAAAAGCATATAAATCACTAGTGGCTAAGTCGTTGATTTTTTGTACTTTAACCGTAGATCCTGTTTCGGTTCTGGTGGTAAAATCATCGGCATATAAGATTTTATCTGCCAACGTGACATCGGTGTCCATAATGCCATACAGCCTATCGGCATAAGCATCGCTAGAACGTAGTTTTGATAACGGCGAACTGCGGTCACCTGAAATGACATTAACCACAGCAAACAATCGACTGTTATTAAAGGTACTATCGCCACGGTAAAAACTGACGGCAGGTCGCTCATAAAAACGGTGATTATATTTGATATCTGTACCACTAAAGGCAGGTTGTAGCATTCTAACCACACGCATATTGCTAAATGAAGCTTCAGGTGCAGCTGTGCCACTGCTCACAGGTTTGATGAATCCAGCATTGGTAAAATCAGCACGGAATACTTGACCGCCCATGTCAGCAAAGTATAACTGATCCATATAGCCATCATTGTTGCGGTCAAGGACAGTAATCCCGCCTACGATACTATTACTGAGGGTAGAGACTGTTGTATTGGTAGCACCGGATACCGCATTGGCTGTTTTGGTGGCTGACCAAATAAGCGCACCCGTTTTGGCATCCACCATATATACAGCATTGCCTAGGGATTCAGTAGCGGTTGTGCGGTTACATGCCTGTGATTTTTGATTGCTTAAGGTCGAAGTTGTGGTACCGACTTGATAGTTTTCATCTTCATAGCAGGTATCATAACCGCCACCAAAGACTAATACATCTTTATAAGCATTGACTTTTTTGGTTGTCGAGTCTATGCCTGTGGCAATTTTTGCCTTGGTAGGTTTTGACCATATTTGTCCCATACGATCAAAGCCTGTCGTAGTAGAATCGATTCTAAATAGCATCTTAGGATTATTTTTATCCGTTAAATCCAAGCCATACATACCTTCTCCGCCCATCCGTAGTCCGCCATAAGCACGGACGTAGGTATTACGGCAGTCACGGGTATTACTTGGGTCGATAGTCGTATCTGCTGCACAAGGTGTTACAGTGACTCTGTTATTATCAAGGTCATAAAAATAATTAGCACTCACTAGCCAAGGCGCGTCCACACCAAAGTAAGGTTTACCCACCTCTGTGCTCGTACCATTAATTAATGCCTCTGGTTGTTTATCCAACATTAATTTTGGCATAAAAGCCAAAAGCTCTCTCCCCCCATTGCCTGTAGTAGTATAGTTATCAGCATTCACCATATGAACCATACCATCACTAGAACCAAATAACGCATAATCGTCGCGCGTGTCGGTCACTGCACCCGTAGTAGCATCTAAGTCTGCTGAATAAGACACCATACTCGGTGTGGAATGAATAGTTGCACCTAAGTGTTTAACAGCTGAAGGCGGTGCAGTAAGCACCAAATCTGTCAATGACTGCGTCTTTTGCGCATCAGTCAATGTAAAACCCAAAAACTGTAGCAAATAATTAATTTTATCGCGGCTGTAGATAGCGGTATCGTTAAAGGTATTAGTGGCACTAATCGCATCTCCACTAGTATCTGACAGATTGGTCAAGGTGAGTTTACCTGCACTAGTAACACCAAATTTGCGTATCACTGGTGTATTCTCTGCGGAATTATCTTCTAGATACAACGTCCTTATGTTATTGACTCCCGTATCAGGGGTTTTTAAATTACTAAAAAAACCACCTGATGTCACTAGATCATTAGCGACAGCACCATCTTTGGTGACACTCACAGCACTCCATAAATCCTCTGTACTAGGATTTAATTTACCCGCAATGTCAGAGAACAATGCAGCATTGGATTTACCATATAAGGTACCTTCATTAAGGCTATATTTCTTGAGGTTACCTGACCAAACAGCAGTTGATTTACCCACTTCTGCTTGCAAAATCGGATAGTAGGCAACTGCAAGTTGGCTATCTGCGCGATAAGGGTCATCAGGTACCACAATCGTTCCTGAAGGCACAGGTCGAATATCCGCACCCAATACATCCATAAACGCAGTCAAGCTATCTATAACATCCTGTGATGAATCGGCATAGTAATAGCCACCACCACCAAACTCTTGACCAAGTCTACATAAGTTTTGAACATCTTTATCAGTTGATGAGGTGCAGTTATATATTTTCTTGCCATTAATCGTAGTGGGTGTACTTAGACCTGTCATATCTGAACCAAAGCCCACCGTAGCTGTCTTGATAGGAAGACCAGTTGCATTACTATTTGAAGCTAAAATTTGTCCATAGTTCGCCATACAGCCCCAACCTAAAGCACCTTTGTCGCCATCTGGCAATAGCTCACAATTAGTTACTTTTGTAGCAGTAGTGCTTAGGGATGTATTCATTAATGCTTGCGCTTGTGTAGCAGTAACACTGGTATCAGGCTCACCGTCTGTTAATAAATAGATTCCATTACCTGCACAAGTAGTTTGTTGAGCGCCTTGTTGATAAAGAGTACCATCCGTGATTTTGGTGCTTGCATCAGAATTGTCAAACCCTGAACCAGTTCCTGATGTGTTAGTACCCAGCATATAAGCGCCTGCCTCCGCAAACGCACTCGGTGTCGGTGTAAAACCCTTAGCAGTTAACCCTGCAACATAATTTGCCATTAGCTGGCGATTTTCCATTGTGAGCTTTTGTATTGGATAGCGAATGATGCCAGTTTTACCATCATCATTATAAGAAAAAACGCCAATACCTAAGCCAATATCATTATTAACCGTATTATTGGTAAGTAAGGTTAACAAAGCCACTTTAAGGCTATTGATTCGATTATAAATCGTCTTGTTCGTGGTGCTTGAAGTACAACTTTGCAGATTTGAGATAGTAGTAGTAAAAGTTTTAGTACTGTCATTTGCATCTGTATAAACAAATTTTGTATCACTAGTTTGTGTTGTATCACTCTTACATCCACTCAGTTCTGAATTCATACTACCTGAGATATCAAGCATCATCATGATATTTGGATTGCCAGGCGTGGGTAAGGCATAAATCTCTAGGTCACCAATTTGCTTTTTGACGACATCCGCCTGTGAAGTACTTACCGCCACCATCATCGACATGGCAATAACTACATATTTGATTGAAGTCGTTATTTTACCTTGATACGATTGATTCATTGCTTTAGACCTCTTAACACCAAATTTAGGTTTCATCGTTATCACCACATTATCTTTATCTTAACAAACCTTATCTACCTGATGAGGTTAAAATACATTTTGACGATAATTCCTCTGTACCTTTGCCAAACGGAATACAGTTGGTTGAGCTTGACATATTCTCGACATCCGCTTGCTCGTAAAGCATCTTGCTTGGGGTGTTGGCTTTACGCATACACTCAATGAGAGAAGATTTTCCTGGCTTTACATTGTCTTGGATCGCGGTTTGTTCAAAGCACTTATCAGAACCCACCTTAGGCTCTGCATACGCAGGTAAGGCTGCAGTGGCGCGAATGTCAAACTTGAACTTTTTACTGGTGCGGTTTTCTACTTCTTTCCCAATCACCATTTGTGAAAATGGTTCAGCATCGGTTTCAGGTGGGGTGACCGCAATATTCATCTGGGTCATTGAGGTTTGTCTATCACTATTATAGCTATCGGCACTGGTATAGTCACAGTAGCCACTGTTACGCCCACTCCAGTAGCCCCCGCCTTTTTTTAGGATGGTAGCGTTTTTGGCAAGGTATTTTTTTTCACGCGGATTATAGCAGTAGATAAATTCGTTGGTAGCATTGTCAGAATTGAGTAAAAAATGCCCGATAGCCCCTGACACGCTGGTGATATCTTTATATGCCTGTGAACTAGGATTGGCATTCACCATCGCCTCTAACTTTTGATTGCCACTATCGGCTGATTGTAGCAACAGGGTATTGATTTGGTCAGCGGTGGCGGTTCTGAGGTCCGTGGTACTTTGACGTACCGCTATCGCCCCTGCCAACAGGATAAGCACCAAAAACAACAATACTACAATGAGCGCCGCGCCGCGTTGATGAGATGGCAAATTATACGCCTTGTTTATTGGACGAATAAGCGCGGATTGCTTGCTGATCAATAGGATTGGATTGCTCATTGGCTAACTCCCCGCAGTTAATGTCGTACTGGTGTCAATATTGATAACTCGGGCGTTTCTCAATAAGGTCGTAGATTCATAGGTAGTGCGTACCCGATTAGGCTGTCCTGATTTTAATGGCTGAGTTGCACCTAATAACTTAAAACTGGTCGCGACATCGCTACCGATAACAGGTGAACTGCCTCGGACAATCAGCCCAATTTTGACTGCGGTAATGGGCGGCTTGGTGCCAGGCAATGCTAAATACTCACTGGCGGTCAGGTAACGCATCAATCCAGCATCACTAGGTGCGTCAGTTTGGATACCCAACAAGATTTTGAATTGGTCTACCCCTAAGATTACCTCGCTGCCACCGCTTTGATAGTTCGCACTCAAACCAGTAATGCCTGCAGTTGTAACCCTACCCGCATCGCAAGCTAGCAACAGCCCTTGCCCTGTGGTGCTTGAACTTCTAATAAAATATCGCTCAATTACAGTAGCTTTTGGATCAATATCAGCACTTTCACAATCGGCAATTTTTACACCCGTGGTATTTTTAAATTGAATCATTAACTGGTCGCTATTAATCCCTGTGATATTAGAATCGCCTCCATTGCGGGTAAAATAAAGATTTTTGGAAGTGTCTGTGCTCTCCAAACCAATATTTTTAGGTGAAATGACGATGCCACCACCCGCCGTTGTATCGGTAATAGAGGTTACTGAATTGCCCAAGTTTGCCAAGCGCAAATGGCTCTCTAGCTGCTGCAAACCAAAAACGCTCGCCTCTTGTAGCTCGCTGCCACTTTTTTGGGTTGAGGCGGTTTTGGTGTTCGTCAGGTATACTTGTATCACCGCAGCAGAAATCAGTAGCCCCAATACCAATGAAATCATGAGCTCTATTAACGTAAAGCCTGAAGTAGAACGATAACTTGATATCATCAGTATGCCTCCATAATGAAGCATTGTGCACCAAAATTATAGACCGCATCTTCATTAGCGCAGGGTTTGTCTTTAGTCGTATCGGATGCAACGGCGGTATCCAAAAAAATCGGGTCGGTATCGCCCCAAGCGGCAATCAGGCATTGGCGGTCTTGTCCAACCGTACTAATCGTTGTAGCAACACCACTAGCGCTAGTGGTTGTCGTGCGTTTGGTCGGGCAAGTTGCCATACCCACTTTCAAGCCATTGTCTGTGGCATATTGCTTGACGGTTAAGGCGTCTTTTACTGCCAATTGCTTAATCGTACAGGACACAGGAGTACCACCTGTCATACAACTATCTTTGGTGATAGCCACATTGCTAGTATCTGTATTGGTGAGTGTGGTGGCGGTGCCGTTAATCGCTGTTTTGAATGCGGGTATGCCATCTATATTTGCTCGCATCATCTCGGCTGCACCACGCAGTACCGTTAATGCTCGGGTACGCATCAAACTCTCATCGGTGGCTTTAACTGCGGTCATCTGCATCGCAGTGAATCCAAGCACCGCGATTGCTAACAACATCAATGCTACCAGCACTTCTATTAAGCCAATGCCTTTTTGTGAATTCATGAACACGTCCCATTTTTGCTAGTGACAATATTACTGCTTGCATCGACCATGATGGTATATTTATCAGACCCAGCGCCATAACACACTGAAAAATTGGTCGAGCTATCTGTGTCTGTGTTGTCAGGTCTAGTTCCCGTGTCACCTGGATAAGCGTTTTTGTAAGGGGTGAAAGAAACAGCTGTCAAATTTGAAGCATCGGTTATTATGCTAATATTTTTATCCAATGTATAAGTTGCCAGTGGAACGGTTTTGGTCGTATCATCACCGACATAAAATAGCTTTAAGTTCTTATTAGTTGATGTATCGGTCAACACCACTTTGATATTTTTTTGCGTAATTAAGGCTTGCGACTTCGCATCTTTTAGCGCAGCTTCAATGATGTTTGCGGCATCATTCGTTTTGGCTTACCTATTCTGTCGCTGTATATTAGGTGCTGCCATCGCCGCAATGATAGCTATAATCGCAATGGTGATGACAAGCTCAATCAGCGTAAAACCTTGGTCAAGATCTCGGTTACGATGATACTGTCTGTTCAAAACTTTCATCACAATACCCATCCATACCCCTTAAGAAACGACCTATCATACCATCTTTACTAGCACAAACCATTCTGACATTAAAGCAAAAAACATACCTATTATCACAGTATTTTTGTTAATTGTCATACCTAAAGCTTACTACCGATAGTTTACCTTAGCCACTTATCGTTGCTAAGCGAATGAAGACAAAAGGTCACTCACGTATTATCAAATCAATTTTGAATAGAATACTTTAGAACCCCCAAGAAACCCACTTGTAGCCCGCCTTTATCGGCGAGCTTTAACGGTATGGCGGTGCACCTTTGCTCGCAAAATACTCACAAGCAGAATCTAATGCAAAACTTTACCATGTAAGACTGAATACGCATGAATATGGGCAGATGGGTGATAATTTGTGAGTAGATTAGCCAATTCACACAGGGTGGCGCCTGTAGTGACCACATCATCAAACAAAATCAAATTTTTGCTAGGGGGCATATCTGTTAGGGAAAACGCATCTTTGATATTATCTAAACGCTCCTCTCGGCTTAGACCCTGCTGGTGAGGTCGGTCGATTCGCTGCACACCGGTAAAAACAGGGATTTGCCAGTGAAAGCTTAGATAAGCGGTTAAAATGGCAAGCGGATCGAAGCCGCGTTGCCTAATGCGCTGTAAACTTGTTGGTACTTTAACGATTAACGAGTTTTTTGAATGACAACCTTTGGGAATATGCAGTTGTCTGATAGCGTGAACCAAAACAGGCAGATGATGTAACTGCTGCCCATTTTTATACCCAAGCATGATTTGATTGAGGGGATATTGATAGTAGCCGCTGGCTACGCCACGCAGTGACGTTTGCTTGAGTTGCAAATTAAAGCATGACGCTGACCATGCAAACCGGTTATGGCATGGCTGACAAAGAAATTGCTGTCGATTGAACCAATGGTCATGGTGACGCGGGGCTAAATTATCAAAGCGTGCTGCAGCGCAATCATTGATGCCACATAATTGGCAACGGTGATGAACTTTCGCTTGATACACTAACGCCATGGCAAAGGGCAATCGCCACCAAGGCAAGGGGGCTATGATTGCCATAGCCGCAGTTAAAGCCCTTTAAAATCATTGAACATGATACCAATACCGATATTGGTGCTCTTGTGATTATAGTCTTGGATGTTTTCACCATAACCATGAAATAGTTGTAAAATCGCTTTCATACCGCCTGTCAATGGATAGGCGTAGTCTAATTGTATAGCGCCTTTATTGCTACTCGGGTTATAACGTATCACACCGCCAACTGTGCTTTGGTCATTGAGCGGATACAACCAACGCACATCGCCATAGCCCATGTAGTCTCCGATGTCTGGGTTATCCGAGTCTTTACTATTCTCATTTGCGATGAGCCACAGTCTTGGAATCACGGTGAGTTTGCCCCACTCTGTTCCTGCCATCGCATAGATACGGTTCCAAGAACGTGATAACGGGTCTGACTGTCCATTTGATTCATGCACTAGACCCGCGCCCAACAATCTTAATGACCCATTCCCAGGCAGATTACCCTTAACAGGCTGTGTCAAAAATATCTCTGGCTGATAATCTGAGCTGCGAAAAGGTCTTGAATACTTACCATTGTACACCTGCCAATAAGACTGCTGGGTATAGCCAAGCCACACATCGGCATTGGTATCAAACACATCTTGGGCAAGCTTAGTCTTCATTGAAATTTGCAGCTTGCTATCTAGGTGCTGCAGAGAATCTTTTGTAAAAGGCTCAGCCTGCCGCGTGGGCGAATGAATATCATAGTTTGGCGTCGCGTTGTACCAAAGCGGCATGACATACATGGGCAAATGTGGACGTATCGTCAATATCCCTTTGGGATCATTTTTATCCAAGTCATATAACACACTCAGTGGCGTATATTTTTCAACATCTGTTGCAGTCACCCCCACTTGTTTTAAGATTTCCTTGTCGCTGGCATTCGGGACTAAGTCATCGAGTTTTTTTTGCTCGTTTTTAGTGGGATTCGTGACGGTTGTCGTTTGATTCACGGCTAACACGGGCACTGCTTTACCTTCTTTGATAATCACTTCCAAGGTTTTGGCAATATCAAGGGGCGCCTTGGCTTCAGGTTCGATTTTACCAACGCTTACCTTGTCAAAACAAGCCAACCGCGCGATATTGTCAGTGATTTTTGAACAGGTTAGCAGCGTTTGTTGGTCGACAGGGATAACGGTCGTTTTTATTAAAGTTTTTGTTGAAGCTTTTGTTGAAGATTTTGCGTGTGCCGTTGCTGTAACTGTTAGTGTGGCTAGTATAGCAAGCGATAAAGAGGTACGGTAAAGCGTAAGTTGTGACATAGGTTGACCTTCTTACAAAAATATCGTTCATGATAGCAAAAGTTGATGACAAATAGTTAACAAATGCATAATAATTTTTAACAGTAAAGTAAAATTACAAGCAACTATTGGCTTGTCAATTATTGGTATTTCTATTGATATTTCTATTGGTGCTTGTATTGGTAATTCTACTGATACTGCTGGCCTTTATACTCAAGCCAACCGTCTTGATGACGGCTAGCAGGGTCACGGTGGGTCCAATGTACAACGCCACCTTTGTCGTTATAAATATATTCACCATAAAAACGAATGGGATTTTTGGCTTGAATACCCTCGATGCGCGGTGCCAAATCAATATTATGGGCAATTAACACCGTGATGTTTGGATAGTTATCAATTTTGACCAAAAATTTTTGATGGCGGCTACCCTCATTATCGTCTTTTAGCACTTTAATCACCGTACCACACCCTAATACCTGTCGTTTAATGCTGGGATTTTTGGCTTGATAGAGTTGATTAATTACGGCGTTGTTGCATTGAAGATTTGTTGCCTGACGTTTTTTGTCAGTATAACTATTTTTAGCCGTCTGTTGATTGGAATTTGAGCCTGCTAACGGTGAATTGGGGCTTGCTAGCTGGCTATTTCCGCTTTGAATTTGGCTTTTATTTTGGCTTGGCTGTTGGTCGGCATTGCCTTCATAGGAACAGCCAGTGACAAAAATTAGCACCCCTAAAGTTAACGGGATGGCTATAGACTTTGCTAAGTGATAGTTCAATTTTTTTTAACCTTAATGATTGGATGAGTCGGTGAATCATTTGACTAAGTTTTATTTGACGGAGTTTTCTTTAATTAAGTTTAATTGGACTTAATTTAATTGGGACAAGAGTTGCTCAAAATCAGGGCGTTTGACTTCACCGTTTTGTCTTGCTACCAGTTGACCGTTTTGGTAATACAACAGCACAGGCGGACCGAACACGGCTAATTTTTTATAGATTGCTTGGCTATCCGGCGTATTGTCAGTCACATCGAGTTTGACAACCTGCCAGCTGGCTAAACTTTGCGGCGGGTTGGCAAAAAGTGTTTTATCCATGATACGACATTCAATGCACCACTCTGCAGTCACATCGACGACTAGCTTTGGATATTGCGAAAGCAAGGGCTCAAGCTGTGATAGTTTAGTGATTTTAATCGTATGAGTGGTCTTCGTTGCCGTTAATGCCGATTGCGCTGAGGTATTCACAAGCTTGTTAAGCGGCTGCCAACTATCTTGACTCCCTGAGGCAGTGCCTATCACCAGACACGCTGACCAGAGGCACGCTAGCAATGCTAGTGCTTGAGTGAGTAGTTGACCTTTTTTGCCGTGCCAGCGCCACAGCCATAAGCCAATCACAGCAAACCACAGTGCCCATAGCAGCAGCATCCAGCTTGATAGCCATATACGCTCTATCATCAATAAAGCAACGCCAAATAACAGCAAACCAAAACTGGTTTTGACCCAGTTCATCCACTCACCTGCTTTTGGCATAAAATTACCTTGGGTGGCGCCCAGTAAAATGAGCGGTGTGGATAGCCCAAGCCCCAATAAAAACAATGCGGCAAACCCCATCACAGGATCACCCAGCGCTGCCACACCTGCCAACGCGCCTGCAAGGGGTGCCGACACACAAGGAGAGACAACCAGTGCAGAAAACAAGCCCGTCAAATAACTACCACTTAAGCTACCAAGTCGATTTTCCCCAATTTGGCTGATTTTCTGGAACTTAACACGCAGCGCATGCGGCAATTGCCAGCGAATGACATCCAACATGTACAGTCCAAGCAGGATAAATAACCCTGCAAAAACTAATAAAATGACAGGGTTTTGTAGCCAGTTTAGTATACCCAAAGATTGCCCAAATAACGCAACCACTGCGCCCAAAATGCCATAACTAGTGGCAACACCCAAACCATAACTGCCCGTGAGTAACAATCCTTTTTTGGCAGATGGACGATGTTGACGGGCAACGATATTGGCTACAATCGGCAGCATGGGTAACACACAAGGGGTAAAAGCTAACCCCAATCCCGCTAAAAACAACAGCAATAACGCAACACCGCTATGCTTGGTCAATCCAAAAATATCTTGATTGCTAGCGCTAGCTGTCAAACTCGTTGCCACCGCCGCCGATGAAGCCGCGGGTTCAGTTATGACAGTTGTTTGGACAGGTTGCGACGATGCAACGGATGCTATAGGGGCGGATGCGATTAACGGCGCTGTGGTTAAGACATCGGTGGCTGAAGCATCGGTGGCTGTAGTTGATGCAACA